>ERZ1048872.268-NODE-268-length-62355-cov-11.454880_pt1 | contig 62355 bp, 69 predicted proteins | sample MGYA00383100_ERZ1048872 | MGnify/ENA primary metagenome ERZ1048872 (study PRJEB29581, sample SAMEA5548370) | metagenome | biome: marine; feature: coastal; material: water | depth 50 m | study: Short-term variability in the microbial, nano- and picoplankton...
GCTATGTGATGGTGTTGAACTGAAAAGCCTGCGCCCGCCCCACATAATAGCATGTACATACATTCTTGGAAGAATTCAGGTCGGTCTGCATAACTTGATACACAGTTAAACATTTTAATATTATGTTTCTGTAGTTGCTCCCCCCCAAATTGTAAAGCTCTCTGCGCTCCTAGTATTAGTTGGCTCTTGTAAGCATCTTCTGTGAAAGATAAATACTTCTCCAGTTGTTTTAGTTTTGGTTCGTATTTCTCTCTATGCATTGTCATTACGCGATGTACTGCTTCGTTCCAAGACTCGTAGCGTCCTAGAGAAGAGTCATAGCGTGCGTAACCTTCATAGAATTTAGTTTCAGATAGTAGTTTTCTTGTATTTATCATTTAATAACCTTTGCTAGTTCTTCAAACCCACCGATGTGAATATCTTCGTTCCAGATTTGTGGTACAGTTCTTAGACCTTTCTCTCTAAACATCTGCATTGCCTCTGCGTTTTTACTGATATCAATATAGGTATACTCGATACCTCTATCATCTAAATGTTCCTTTGCTTTCGTACAAAAGAAGCATTGTTCTTGTCCATATATTTTCATGTTATCCTCCAGTTAATAAGCCATTATATAATAGTTTAAGCGATTAGTCAAGTAATTTTTTAGAATAAAAAACCCTCTACGCGTGAGCATAGAGGGCGTTGAAGTTAGAAGTTGGCGTCTGCAAATAACTCAACTAAGTATTTACAGATGTCGCTTCGTACTATGTCCTTAATTTCGAAGTCTACGTGCGAAATGGGAGTATGATAATTATTTATCAGATTGATTAGTTGACCTAATCCTGATGTGGAACCAATATCACACTGTCCTACGTCTCCATCGATAACTAGTTTTGTGTCTCTACCAATTCGAGTCATTAAACATTTAAGGGATTCTTTGTCTACATTCTGTGCTTCATCAAGAATAATGAATGTGTTATCAAAAGACTTACCTCTAGCATATTCTAGTGGTAGTAATTCGATCTGTCCGTGTTCTAGCATGTAGTCTACTTTGCCCTTACCGAGCTGGTTGTTTAGTACATCTATTATCGGAGCACACCAAGGCACCATTTTTTCATTCAGTCCACCTTTGAGCATCCCTATACTTTTACCCACTCCTTCGTTGGGTCTACATATTACTATGCGTTCTATAGGTACTCGAGGGTCTGCTAACATCTCTGCTGCTAGTGCTGCAGGGAGGAAAGACTTACCTGTTCCGGGGTAGCCCGTCCCTAAAGTTATATCATGGTTCCGTATCGCATTGATATACTTTCGTTGCTTGTCGTTCAAAGCCCTTAAAACTGGCTTATTCCACATTGGGACTACTTTACCTCTTTTTGCTGAGTTTTTTCTTGACATATAAATCCTATTTATTAGTGGTTAAGTGAAACTTCAAACACTATGATACATAAAAGATAGCAGAATGTCAAGACCTTTTTTTGTTGTGAGATCCTGCAGTAGTGTAAAAAGGTTGAAAAATTGATTGACAAGTAGGTGCATTTTAAGGTACTATCCTGCGTGCCTTTTATACGTGAATTTAGTCCAGTAAAAACTTAATAAATTTCTTGACAATTGGGTGGTTTTGTTATATAATGTGTTTAAATTAATTATAGGAGAGAGAAGATGAGCGTAGATACAAAACATTATGACCTGTTTGAAGTGTTTCTGACAGATGAGGAATTGGGAGATGGTAGAATTAGGGTGGATCCGTATTTCGTCTCTATGCATTGGGGGCTAGGAGATAAAGACTCTAGTGGCTGCCTATTCCACATGTTGAAGACTATCAGCAGATTTGGAGTAAAGGAAGGGAACAGTGTTCAACGGGAGATAGCGAGTATGGAAGCTACATTAAAGCGGTTGAAGAAACTGCATGAAGTATAGTACTGTTGGGAGTTGGAGAACTAGACGTAACTATTTCCAGCACAAAGAGAGTTCTTTGGAGAAGTTCATGCAGGAGGAAACAATTCCTGCAGGTGATATTACGTATGAGGAGTTAGAGAATAGCTACGGTGCTGCCGGAGACTACGATCTGACTAAGACCATTAAAGAAAGTAACCCTATGTTCTATCCTTACGAATATAAGGTTGATAGTAAAGAAGTTATTGCGAGCAACATAGTAAATGTCCAAGCTCTAGTGTTAGATATAGATAACGATGATAAAGCTGCTAAGTGTACAATACAGACATTCCTTAATCAGAAGTATGATTTTGAGTTCTTCCTGTACACATCAGTAAAGCACGCTATCATAGGCTCTAGGGACAGGTTTCGTGTTGTTATACCTTTGAAAGAGGCTGACGACCCTACTAACTTTAAAAGACGTGCTGAGAATATATTTAAGTTCTTTTCTGTTAACGGAGAGAGCTTTATTGATAGTACCTGTTTTGAGAGTGGTCGTGGCTTTTTGGTGCCTATTGATCTACCCCGAGGTAAGCAACACTATAATAGGAGTGAGCACAGACTTAACATAAAGAGATTTGAAATGGGTGATCCTATTGAGAGTTTTGTTAGTGTTAACCCAATTAAACCAATTAGTGGTATGGATGATTGTGAAGAAGTAAAAGAGATTATAAACGAGTACCGGGGTATTATACCAGGGACTATGTGGAAAGGGGTTACTCGACACAATGCCTACTTTAAGTTATTGAAAGAAGCAGCCAGCTACGGCATCACCACTGAGCGTTTGGTGGAAGTAGGTAGAGAGATGGATCGGGGCATGCAAGAACGTCATGGTGCTAGCACAGAATCTGGTAGGACTAAGCAGGCGTTACGAGCTAGAAAGAGTGTTTCTACTTATAAGGTTCAGGCTGTTGAGAAATTGCGTGAGTATACGAATGAAGCTAAACTAATAGATAAGTTAAGTCAGGAAGATATACCAATCCGTAAAGGAATGAACCATCTGTTACTTAGCCCTACTGGAACCGGTAAGACTACTGTTATGGTAGGTCGCGATACTCCCATGCAGATTATCTTTGCTGCTCCTCTTAACACTATCGTTGAGCAACAGTACATGTACAGTCTAGAGCGTGGTGATGACGCTGTGAAAGAAACAGGCACATCTAGTGTACTACCACCCAACAAGTTGATCTTCTGTAGCTACAATAGGTTGATAGCTATGATTGAAGGTAACTCAGATATGTCTAACTGCTTGATAGTTATTGATGAATGTCATAGATTATTGACAGATACTTTCCGAGTAGAGGTTATGACCTCACTTGTTGAGTGTATAAATGCTACTAAAGGCTTAACAACCGTATTTATGTCAGGAACATTTAATCCGGCTGACTTAGGTAACGTTAGGTTCGACCATGTGTTTAGATTTCGCAAGGAAGGTAGTAGTAGGCAGATAACTATTGCAGAAGGGAGTAAAGGACCTACGCAGAACGTTCTCGACGTGTTGAAGATGTGTGGAGAAAATGTTCTAGTACTGTTAGATAGTAAGCCTAGAGGGACTGACCTTATGAATAGGTTATCTAATAATAGGAAGGTGTCTTTAATGTATAGCGGAAAGAGTCTAAGTGAGGATAAGCAAGAAAGGGAGGAAATGGATAACCTTCTCAAAATGAAGAAAGTTCAAGGTATAGTGATAACAACTCAAGTTCTTCTAGAAGGAATAGACTTGGGTGGTATGGATGATATTATCATAGTTGGAGACGCTGCGAAGTGTTGGGGAGTAGACCAAATGGTACAGTTCTACGGTAGGGATCGCGATTGGGCATCCCGCTGTTGGTTCGTCCGTCCTGCTTTTAAGGGGGAAGAAATGGAGACAGCACTTGATGCACCTAAACTTTATGATATGAGTAGTAGGAAAAATTATATCAATGAAGTATATGATCATTCTTTTGGGGCAGGTTTTGGCATGATGAAACTTGCTGGAGCTAAGAACTTGGGTAAAATGCTTAGAGTTGTTCGTGGAGATATTTACTTAAATACAGTATATCCATATATGGAACAAAAGAAGCAGTTAGATAAGATAAACTACTATACTAACTTTAAAGGGAAGTTCAAGGAGCATATGTACGATGTTGATCCAGACGTTCTAGTGCTTAGCGGAGATAAAGACGTTGAGCTTATAGAGATTGAGAAATTGCGAAGAAAAGAACAAAAGCAAGGATTCGAGGACGCTGTGGTTCGGGCTATTCAAGGCGTAGAGACTGAAGGTTATCCTGCTGTGTGGTCTGATGTTAATATGTTAATGGATGCACAGTTTAAAAGTGCGGAAGAAACAGCTAGGATTATGCTTAATAAGGATATTAGAGAAGGTTACCATAAAAGAGTTTCTGATCCACAAGGTTGGCTAGAGCATAAGATATACGCTAAGTTTAAGGAAGGTACTAGATACCACAGCGGGGAACTTAAAGAAGTCATTGATGGTTGGGTAGTAGGTAAAGAGTTGGAATTTCTAGTTCGTGATGAAAAGAACTATCTTAAAATATTAAAAAGATACTTTGAAGTAAAACGTTCTAGCAGTAAGTATCTACTTGTAAAATCTATTGATGTAGTTGACAACCTTGTTTAGATTTGAAAAACGACAGTCTAACGCGTAAGTGAGAAAAATATCAGGAATGGTAACAAATATATTTTTTAAGTATACTTACAAAAAGTTGTTCCTTACTTTTTTAGGAAATGAACAAGTGCTTGTCATAATCCTGAGAAGAAACTCACCAACGAGCGCATTTTTAAAAGAATTCGCTCTAATATTCTTCCGAACTTCACAACATCATCGCAAAGCCAACTTCGGAAGTTTCCTACATTTCCTGAAACGCTCTGCAAACCAACAGATAATTTATTGTCACAACCATATATGTAATCTTGCTTACTTGTGTAATCAATTTATAGAAAGGAAAAATCTCAAAATATGAAAAAATTCTCAGAACTTAAAAAACCTACAAAAGGCAGACCTCCGATTCGAGTAGAGAAGCCCAAGTATGATTTTAGAAAACCACCAACACCTATTCCAAAAGATTGCAATCCTTATGATAATATAAGTAGAATATTTCCCTCATATGTTGCGCAGAATTACGAACTATTCGAGCTACTGACTATCCCAAAACAGAAAGTTACTGATTGGGACGGGTATATAAAGCGAATAAAACAAAAAATCAATAGCTTAAAAGCTAAATTTTTGATATAATTACTTTAATAAATCAACTGAGGAAATTTTATGGATTTTAAAGCGTTAAGAAAACACCTAGAGACAGCCGCTGCTACTGTTCGTTTCAGGAAAGCAAACGGAGAACTTAGAACGCTAGAATGTACTCTAGCAGATTACTTATTACCAGAGACTACTCAACGTTCAAATCACCCAGAAGGTGAAACAATGATAGTGTATGATCTAGAAGCGGACGGTTGGCGTTCGTTTAGACTAGAAAGCGTTATTGATTACGAATTACTATAAGGAAACAAACATGGCGAGACGTAAGTCCTACAATGACATTACCGAAGAACAGTATATTAAAGCTATTTCTTGGCTAGAAGAGGGCGGAACAAAGAAAGGTGCTTGTGATATACTTAAAGTATCTAGCAACAAGATAATGGAAAGACTTCTGCAAGAACACGTAGAGGGAAAGGCGACAGCCAAGAAGCTAAGAGCTTCTAAGAGGTCGCAACCTGTACTAAACTCGGAACTAGTAGACATAATCATGGACTATCTTAACGGATATTCTTTGGTTGAGCTCTCCGAGAGATACTACCGCAGCACGGACATAATTAAACATCACTTGTATAAGAACGGAGCGATGTTACGTGCTATTGGAAAGATAGACCCAAGCAACCCGCCTGCAATGCCTGACCAATGTTTCTCAGAAACGTTCGAGACAGGGCAATATGTGTGGAGTTCAAAATACGGCTGCATCGCTCAAGTAAAGGGCGAATTTAAAAACGCATACCGTATTCAAGTTATGGGAAATGGTAGACAAGAACAAGCGTACCAACCTAGTTATGAACTGGGGTGCTTGAAGCATTTAGAAGCTATTGGTGTCAAACTTTCAGCATTAGAAGATTACATGAAAGGTGACGAAACCCTGCACTTATTAGCTAAAACTATGAGAGAGGCTAATAAACGTGCAAAAGACTAAATACTCTTATAATATCGAAAAAGATAATTACATTATGATAGACAGTATGGGCAACCTTTGGGAAGCAGAAGACCCAGAAGGTGCAGAAGAAATACCACATATTACAATATCTGATGTAATGAACAAAATCAGGGACTTATACCCTTTAGGAGATGTATGTGTAGGCGGCTCCAGCGCAAGGAATTATATCCTTAAAAACGGACTCTTATCCCGCGATGTGGATATTTACATGGCAATAGGCGTAACCCGATACATGTTCGAAGAGATATTACATAATATCGTGTTCAAAGGTGTTCCTATTGCTATAGATACTCCTAGAGGAGACCCTAAGTACTATAAGATGCCCCACATGCGGCGGTTGGTTACAGTATCTTTCCCTCTAGGAAATTTACCTGACTTGGATTTTATATTTTTAAACCCAAGCGTAGTGACAGATGTATCAGGTTACTTAATGAAAAACCAAGCCAGTACTATTAGTCAGTGTTGTTTGAAAACCGACTACACCCTTAAAGGATTTACTAAAGTAACCTCCAATGACTTTGACAAGGCATTCAGGAAAGAAATCCCAGCGTACTTAAATAATCACCCTTCGGTATGTACCCCAGAACAAGCAGACAAGGTTGTACGCTTTTGCAAAGATAACAGCATAGAGTTAAGAACTAAATCTCTTGAAAGAGACCACCGCGCAGAGAAAGAATCAATAGCACGTCCCGGATGGTATTAAAGATTAAAAAACTTCTTGCTAAACACTCAAAAATATCATATAATTAAGTTCTTCTAATGAAGAAACAAAATCAATTAATCAATAAAAGGAAAACAAGCATGGCTTGGACAGATCAAAAAAGAGAAACAGTAATTAACACTTATAAAGACACTATGGCTAACGAATACGATACAGATGAGTCTCGTGCAGCTGCAACAACTGAAGTTGCCGCAGAATTAGCTGAAGTTCATGGTGAGTCAGTTAATGGTGTTATTAACATTCTTAACCGTGCAGGCGTTTATATCAAGAAAAGCGCAGTACGTAAACCAGCAGCTAGCAAATCAGGTAGCGGCGGAACTCGAGTGAACAAAGCGGAAGCTTTGCAAGAACTTAAAAACCTTATCACAACTATTGATGCTGACGGTGTTGATGACGAAATCATCGGCAAACTAACTGGTAAAGCAGCACTATACTTCTCAGGTGTGATCCAAAAAACAATCGTGGAGTAACCTATGCAACAAGCTATCTTTGAAAAGAAAGCAGAGCAGATGGGTGACTTCTACATGTACTACCAAAAGCGTGATAGCAACATCATCACGTTTGGTATTTGTACAACAGACTTTGATAATCACCACATCCAATCTAAACTTCGTGGAACAAAAGTAAAAGAGGGAGAAGTTCTTCTTTGGAATTGGCGCTACGACAGCCCGTTGAGGGTACAGTACGACAAGATTAAGAAATTAACTCCGTTAGGTGCTGTACTAAAAAACCATCGCTAAAGACAACGAGTCTCTACAAGGACACATAGATCTTGTAGAGAGTATCATCTTAGAGAACGATAGCAAGGAAATTCAATACCGATTCACAATAAGTGAATTCAGGGAGAATTACTATATCAGCATCCGAGAATGGTATCTTGACTTTGAAGGCGAGTATTCTCCAAGTAGAAATGGAGTTACACTACCCTACTCATTACATACCACAACTAGGCTATATAAGTCACTAACAGACATCTTATCAGATGCGGAGGTACTCGATGAAGTTATTCATGGAGCAAGCAAGTAAAGCTTACTACGAAGGTGAGCCAATCATTAGCAACGAAGAGTATGATGCTTTAGAAGCTATACACGGACAGGTAATTGCTGGAACAGGGGATATCCCTCACGCTTACCGTATGTATAGCCTTAAAAAGCACTACGATAAAGACGGAGCACTACCATTAAACAAGACGGAATGTTTAGAAACCGTCAAGTTAGATGGAGCAGCTGTATCAATCTTATATGTAGATGGTGACTTAGTACATATGCTTACACGCGGAAACGGTATTGTAGGTAGAGATATTACGAGTAAAGCTCAAGCATTACATATACCTGAGTGTATTAACCTAGGTGGTATTGTACAAATCACAGGCGAAGTAGTCGCTTGCAAAGATGTAGAGAACTCACGTAACTATGCTAGTGGTGCACTTAACCAGAAAGACTTATCCGTTTATTACGACAAAGTCTTAGAAGGTAGAATGAAATTCGTAGCATATAACTTACAGGATACCCCTGAAGAGTGGGGAGCATTGGAGAAGTATACTGAGGATTTGGATTACTTATTCCGTATAGGTTTCAGTACTATAAACCAGAAAGCTTGGGAAGATATTTACCCAACAGATGGGATTGTATATAGACTTGAGAACAACAACAAGTTTAACTCACAAGGATTTACTGATAAGTTCCCACGAGGAGCTATTGCTTGGAAAGAAGAGCAAGAATCAGTACAAACAGTTATACTTGATGTTGAGTGGGGAGTAGGAAAATCAGGAAAGGTATCACCAGTAGCAATACTAGAACCAGTACTGATTGGGGAAGCTATGGTAGCTAGGGCTACTTTGAACAACCAAGCGTACATCGAAGCACTAGACCTAGAAATAGGTTGCACTGTAGAGGTTATTCGTTCGGGTGAGATCATACCTAAGATTATTGGGAGAGTTTACTAATGTTTAAGGTATACCAAACACTATATACAGCAGAGGCTGAACCTACATTTTTCAAAGGTTTTCTTAACGTTGAGGAAAGCAAGGACGTAGTAGAGTATTTCATGGGACATATTGTAGAAACAGAGGTTTCAGACGCAATCACCTCAGGTGACGCAGATGAAATATCCAATACAGTAGCTTACTGGAGAAGCCTTATGGAGAAGATGGCGGAAAATAAAACCACAACTTACTTCGTAGATGAGTACTTCACTTACGGGATTAGCTCATATAGCTGGCAATATGTAGAATTAAAACCACATGAACGTACCGCAGTAGAAGATTTGGGATTTTTACTTAAACCCAACCCATAGAAAAATAATTTAAAAAAGTTCTTGCCAACCGTAAAAACTTGGTATATAATAGTTTCAGAAATTGAGAAAAGCCTATGAAAATTACATCACCCACTAACTGCCCATCCTGCGGTAGTACACTGGAACTGGTCAATGACCAACTATTTTGTAGAAACAGTGACGAATGTCCAGCTCAATCTACCAAAAAATTACAAAACTTCTGTAAGAAGTTGAAAATGAAAGGATTCGGAGAAGCTACCTTAGACAAGTTAGGATTATCATCATTTAATGACCTACTTGATCTAGATACAAAACAAGCCATTTCTAGAGGATTATCTGAACATATGGCTAATAAGTTAGTTAGTGTTGTTCAAGCCAGAATAGACTTAGGTATTTCTCCAAACGATTTTTTAGCTGCAATGTCGATCCCTCTTGTAGGGGACGGTGCAATGAGGAAACTTTCCTTCGACACTGTCGAGGACATTACATATGATATGTGCAAAAACTCAGGTATCGGAGACAAAGCAGCTAGAAATCTAATTGAATGGATTGACCGCAATACTAATACTATAACTAAGTGGTTAGTTTATTTCAAAATAACAAAAAGTCAGACACCTAAGCCAAGCAACGGAATTGTTGTTTGCATAACTGGTAAACTGACAGACTTTAAAAACCGAAGCGAAGCAGGTAAATTCCTCGAAGCTAGTGGTTATGAAGTAAAATCATCGGTAACTAAAGCAGTTACCCACTTAATTTGTGAGGACGGAACAACCGGTTCCTCATATCAAAAAGCAATTAAAAACGGTATTACAATTACCACAATTAAAAATTTATTAGAGGATAATAATTAATGTCAAAAATCACTTGGAATGAAGATAACACCGCACGTTTAGTAGAATTAGCTGGATCAGGCGAAGTAAGTCAAGATCAGTTAGTTACAATCGCTGAAGCATTAGGTACAACTTCACGTTCAATCGGTGCTAAATTACGTCGTATGGACTACGAAGTAGCAAAAGCATCTCCTAAAACTTCTTCTTGGACTGAAGCTCAAGAAGCTGCATTAACTTCATTAGTTAATGACAACGCTAACCAATTAACGTATGCTGAAATCGCTGCTTCTTTTGAAGGCGGAGTTTACAACGCTAAGCAAATTCAAGGTAAGTTACTAAGCATGGAACTTTTCGGTTTAGTTCGTAAAGCAGAAAAAGTTGCTACGCCACGTACTTATACAGAAGCAGAAGAAAGCCAATTCGTTGAATTAGCTAACGGTGGCGCTACAATGGAAGCATTAGCTGAAGCATTCAGCAAGCCTATCGCTAGTGTTCGCGGTAAAGCTCTTAGCTTACTTAAAAGCGAGCATATCTCTGAAATGCCTAAGCAAGAAAATTCAAATGCTAAAGCACGAACAGATATCTTTGAAGGTGTTGATGTTGCAGGTTCTACAATCGAGCAATTAGTTGAAACTACTGGTAAAACAGTTCGAGGTATTAAATCTACTCTATCTCGTCGTGGTATCTCTTGTGCTGACTATGACGGTGCTGCAAAACGCGCTAAATTAGACGCTAGCAAAGAAGACTAAGATGTTTTAAAACTGGAGGGTAGTAGTATTTAGTACTGCTACCCTCTTTCTGTTTATAAAAGGGAGGATTTATATGTACAACGACTCCCCGAGTAACATCGAGGTAACCACATGAATTTAGAAGCAGCAACCTTAAAGCTTCTACTTCATGAGAAAGAAAAAGAAAAAGCATTAGCAACATATGCTGAGCTTAGACCCGAATATTTTTCAGCAACATTTAGAGCCATACTTAGTAATATATCAGACTTCTATGATAAAGAAGGTTACGTACCTAATCATAATGAAGTTCAAGTTTTTAGATCGAGAGATAAAAAGTCACTATCCGCACTAGCCTCAATCAACTTAGTTGATGTAGAGGGTGTGGATATTCACGTGGCTGTAGAAGAACTAGCAAACCAACACGCACAAAACACAACACTAGATTTAGTGGATGGGTTACTAACCGAGATTTCTTTGTTATCTAGACATGATCTATTGGATAAGTTAGCCGCTATACCTATTAAACTAGAAGAAACTCTGACAACCTCAGAGGTCGTGTTTACTGCTAGAGACATCCCACTATTCAGCAGACCTGAGGCTGTGGCGAAAACCAAGATGCTTTCTGGAATTTCCAACCAATGGGACACAGAAGCGGGTGGTTACTATAGACAAGAGCTTGTACTACTAGGTGGTAAACGTGGTAGTGGTAAATCTATAATGTGTGCTAACCTAATAGCACAACAGCACTTACAAGGTAACGTATCTATTTACGCTACTATTGAAATGACAGCTGTAGAGACTTTCCACAGAATTATGTGTATACTCGCAGAAGTGCCGTTCACGGCAATCAAACAAGGAACACTAACAGCAGACGAAACGAAAAAGCTTGCGTACAGTATGTCCACCTTATTTGAGGGAGGACAGGCAGTTTTTGATAAGCATTTTTCAAATTCTGCGCCCGTGGACGTTTATTCTTTCCAAGACGAGCTTCAACGCACGTGCCAAGAGAAAGATGAAGGTAGGATTATTATACTAGATGATAGAGATTTATCTATTGCTACTATAGATGTTAAACTTAGTTCATATAAGGCAAGGTATGGAGATCAATTAACTCTTATGGTTGTTGATTACATTAACCAAGTCGTTTATGAGCCAGGGGCTGACCCATACGATTGGAAAGTACAAACACTACTAGGCAAGATGTTGAAAAACCTCTCTAGAAAGAATGATGTATGTATCGTATCACCTTATCAGATGGATGATAATGGTGCGACAAGGTTTGCTAAAGGTATCTTAGATGCGGCTGATTTAGCTCAACTAATCAATGTTGGGATCGTAGAAGATGATAAAGGTATCTTAATGCTAGAAACCACTAAGTCACGATCCACACGAGATGACGGAAAATACGGAATAAGTATAAACTGGGATACACTAAGAATAGACCCTAGGGAAGTAGACTTAGGTGCCTTAGATGGAGAGGAAGGTTCTTCAGAAGATAAAGAAACAGCAATCGAAGGAAACATTATATGACAGAAGTAGAACAGCTTCTCACAGATAAGGATGTAGTATATCATAGCAAGGGAAAAGACTTACTAGTTAAGTGTTTCAACCCTGAACATGATGACGACAACCCTTCTATGAGAATAGATCGAGAAGATGGTCAGTTTCATTGTTTTGGTTGTGGGTTTAAGGGTAACTTATTTAGCCGCTTTAACAGATACAGAAATATATTCAGTTCAAATGTTAAAGCGGTTAAAGATAAAATACAAGATCTAAGGATGGCGTCTTGGGCGGGTTTCGACCTACCTTCAGACGCCTCTTTTTTCTCTGGAGTTTTTAGAAACATACCTGCTCACATTATGACCAAGTTTGACGCACATACCACAAACACTATGGGAATGGAAGACCGGATGGTATTTCCTATATCAGACCACACAGGTGTGATAGTAGGTTTCCAAGGAAGATATATCAACACTGATGTAACTCCGAAGTATAGAATGTACCCACCAGAGGTTAGTTTACCGTGGTACCCAGCACCTAATAAAGTACAGATGCTAGGGAACTCAATTGTCTTAACGGAAGGCTTACTAGATGCACTATACTTACATGGCAAAGGTATTACGAATGCAGTCACTATATTTGGGACTAAGAGCGTTACGTTCGATACAGTACTAGACTTACTAACTCCGTTTATGTTATCTGGTTGCCAGAAGGTTTACTTGTTAATGGATGGAGATTCAGCAGGTAGAAGCGCAGCAGAACATATCGAGAAGATGATAAAACACAAAACAGATTTATTAGTTGAAACAATCCCACTAGAAGATGGAATCGACCCAGCTACTATGAAGAATGAAGACATATATAAATTAAGAAATTACTTGCAAAATAACTAAAAAACTTATATTATAAACTCTTAGATAGAGTATAAACTGGAGAGCAGATGAAAATAGCAATAATCCAGAAGTGTCCTAGTAAGGTTAACTTCGAGAAACAACTCAACCTGACAGGCTTAGATGTTTATAGCCTGTCCAGCCAAAAAGTAAGTCGCTTACTAAAGCGCGATGTAGATTTAGAAATCGGGGTAGACTTTATCCCACAAGACTATGACTACACAATCCTAGTAGGGAGTGAAGCCTTAAAGATGTTTACCAAAGCAACTGCGGTAACAGACTACACAGGTAAGATAGCCCCCTCAAAACCCGAATACGAAGACTGCACATTCATAGCAGCAATAAGCCCTGCTGTATTAGCATTCAAACCAGAGTCAAAACCAGTATGGGAACAAACTGTGGTTAGTATAGCAGATATAGTAGCAGGAAAAACACAAGAACTGCAAGAAGGAGACTACCGAGGTCTTACTACTGTAGGAGAAGTAACGGAATACTTAATGTCTATACTAGACAATCCCGGGTGGGATACTATAGGGCTGGATTCTGAGACAAGTGCACTTGCGTGTAGGGATGGTTACGTTCTCGGAATATGTATATCACATCAGCTAAGACAAGGCGTATACGCCGATGCTTGTGCGTTTGATGACCTCAATATACGACTTCTACAGAAGATCATAGATGAACGAGCTACCGTACTACATAATGCAAAGTTCGATATGCATTTCTTAAAGTACCATTTCGGTTTAGAATTTATAGGTAGAGATATCCACGATACAATGTTACAGCATTATATACTGGACGAGAGACAGGGTACTCATGGCTTAAAATCATTAACTATGAAGTACGGTACGTTAGGTGATTACGATAGAGAGCTTGATGAATTCAAGAAAGAATATTGCAAAACACATAGCCTAACAGCCACAGAATTTAGCTACGACCTTATCCCTTGGGATATTATGGTAGAGTACTCAGCTCGAGATCCTGATGCTACATTAGCTTTACATTTCAAGTTCTTCCCTCTTATACAGAGCAATCCTAAGTTACTTTCTTTATATAACAACTTAATGATGCCAGGACTACACTTCTTAACTAAAATGGAAGATAGAGGAATCCCTATCAGTAAGCAGAGACTAGAGGTTGCTAAAGAGAAGTTAACTCAGGAACTAGAAGGTCTGAAAGCTGAGTTATACACTTTCGAGGCTGTTAAAGAACTAGAAGCGATACAGGGAGAGATATTCAACCCTAACTCAGTTAAACAGTTACGAATTCTTTTGTTCGATCTTATAGGTCTACAACCTACAGGAAAACTGACAGGTACGGGAGCTATCTCTACAGATGCAGAAGTACTAAAAGAGTTGTCCGAACAACATAAAGTGCCTAGGCTAATACTTGATATACGTCAGAAAGGTAAGCTAATATCTACTTACATAGACAAGTTACTCCCTGCAATAGACAGAGATGAAAGAGTACGTACAGGTTTCAATATTACATCGACTACTTCAGGTAGATTAAGTTCTTCCGGTAAGTTCAACATGCAACAACTACCTAGAGATAATCCTATTATCAAAGGTTGTGTAGTTGCTCCTGAAGGTTATAAAATCGTAGCAGCGGATTAACGTTAGGTTCGCTTAAAATCTCCTTAATTGCTGGAACCCCCTTAAGCTTTGATACTACAACGTAACTGGAAACGGTAAGCGTGAATGTTTAAAAAATCAAAGATTGGGCAATCAGCAGCCAAGATACTAAAAGAATAAAATATTATTTGACTTTTGCCGAAATTTATTATATAATTAATGTATAAGGTTCAGAGACTATCCCGAAAGGGAGTAGGGCTTAAGAAAGCTCGAAACAGGAGATAATATTAAATGAAAGATTACTGTAAAAACTGGTTTGAAGAAAACAATGTAGAATGTCCAAAGTTCGCCAAAGATTGGAAGTACGTAGGTAGGTGTATCCCACCTAATACCTCATTGACAGCTCTGAGGTCTAAAGGTTTAAAGCCTTCTGATATTATAAACTATATATATGGTGAAGGTACTGCCTCAAAAAATAAAACCCACAACATAGACTATACTACTCTAGGGTTAGAATTTGTTAGCAAGATACCTAATGGGAGTGGCCATACTACTGTAGAGTATAAGTGTACTAAGTGCAAAGAGCAATATTGGACGGATCAAGGAACACTAGTTAGGTGGAAAGACAGAGAAGTCAAATACTGCCCCACGTGTAGGGGTTCTAGTGGCAAGACTAAACCTGTCGAGTACTACCAACCTTTGGTAGGTAGTAACTTCAACCTGTTTAAAAAAGAAGGTAGACACGTCCATGTGCAATGCTTAGACTGCAACTTTGAATTTACTAGATCCATAACTCAAATACAGAATAAAGAAACTGATAATATTTGTTGTCCCAACTGCGACCAAAACGCTAAATACGTCAAAGGCAGGGCTGGAAGATATGGATCTCTAGTAGAGAAAGAACTAACAGAATATTTACTAGAGGTGTGGGAGTCTTCTGATCCTATACACACCCAGGTATTATACTCCGAATTCTTGGACACAGAGAGGAAGTTTACTGCAGATGTATTCATACCAAAACATAACACAGTAATAGAGATAACTACAAAATCTAATAACCTACCTATGTATAAAAGTAGGTTAGAGGAAAAGAAGCTTATGTGCTTGCAACAACACATAAATTTCTTTGTGGCTTATACAAAAAATAATATTAAAGATATAGTCCAATCTTTACTGAAAGGTAAAGAGGTATAGCGGAATCGGCTATACCGTAATATAATGTTAACTACAGCTGAGATATATTATGCAGCAGTTCTATCAAAAGATAAGAATATGCAGCAGGTTTTCATCAACATGAAACAAGACCCAGGCAAGTACCCTGACTTCCATAGCAACATAGCACATATGGTATTTAATCTGAAATGTGAACCTGCAGAAGTTAAGAAGTTATACCCAGCACTAAGACAGGCGGCAAAAGCTATCAGTTTCGGAATACTATATGGTTCCGGACCGAAGAAAGTAGCAGAGTCCGTAAACTTAGCCTTCCTAGAAGAAGGACAAGCGGCTACCTGTACGACTGAAGATGCTAAAGATTACATTGTAACATACTTCAATATGTTCAAGAAACTTAAACGTTGGATTGATAGCTGTCATAAAGAGATCAGCTCTAATGGCTTCATATACAACCACTTTGGACGTAAACGTAGACTACATAACGTAAACTCTACAGATAGAGGAGTAGCAGCAGGTGAGGTACGTTCTGGTTTCAACGCTATCATACAATCAGTTAGCTCAGACCACTTACTATTAGGGGCTGTAGACGCAGACGAAGAAATCCTAGCCAAAGGTTTAGATGCTGAAATTTTTGCTCTAGTACATGATAGTGTTGTAGCTATTGTTAGAGAAGACCTAGTAGAGGAATACTTAGAGATTCTCTACAGAAATATACAAACGGATAGAGGCTGCTCAATCCCGAATTGTCCTATAGGCATAGAGGAAGATTCCGAGCCTGGAGGTTCTAATGACTACTCATGTGGTAAGTTAGTTAAAATGTTCCCTGACTTAGCTATGGTGGCGTAATGAGGTATACTATAGCCACTACTAAGAAATTTCGTGGGACTACCACTTTCAGTAGGGGAAACCTTAATAAGTTAGCTAATTTTAGCTTCTTGCCTATTAAACTCTTACACTGTAACACTACAATAGGTTCCGCCACAGAACCTAAAATTAGTGAATGTGGTAATATCCTTAGCGCAGAGTTAAAGATAACAGAGGCAAAGTACTTAAATAGTGACTTCTCTGTAGGTTACATAATCAAGGAGTCAGCTTTCAGTGTAGAACAAGATAAGTATATAATTACAGACTTAGAAATTAAGACCGTGTTTCCTACTTTAAAGGTAGGTATGCATGATTAACTTCCCTCTGTATGCAATAAGAAAGTATCAGGAGATATTTGAAGACGAGAACGGGTATACAATCATACAGACAGCTAAGAATAGATACGTATTGGATACATATCTAGAAGGTGTCACATACGCTGAGAGGAGATTACTACTCTTGGCGGACGAGGATAAACCCCACAAGTTATACCCTTTGAATGCTCGCTTAGAGTCTATAAACCAAATACACCTAACTACGTGTAGGAAGTTCATAGATTCAACAGGGAAGTTACTAACTTGGAAGCCCTCAAAAATGTACCCAGTAGTGTGCTTACCTGTTAAAAGCAGTTGGCACACAGCACAAGGTAAGGTTGTATTGGAGATCAAGGATATACCTACTAAGTTTACCGTATCTGGTAATGCACCTAAATATGTTCAAGTAATGCAAGTAGGTAGGAAGAATATACTTTTTGATGTATGTGATGAATACCGAAAGCGAACAAGGAAAAAACTATGACAAAAGCAGTACTGTCCAACAGGATATACCTAAATTGCGAAGCAGGAAGTGAACTAGATAAAGACTTATCTAAGAAACTTACTTATGAGATCAGCCAAGAGCCTGTGTCTCACTTCCCTTTAGTAATCCGAAATATGATACGTATAAGCCCCACAGTAGTTAGTATACCTAGTGGCTGTATTGGGTACATACCTGAGGGCTACAAAATTATTGATAAAAGAGCTATGCCTTTTGTCGACATACCAGAACCAGGGTTTACCCCTAGAGACTCTCAGATAGACGCTATTGCTTTGTTTGAGGATAACGGTTTAGTGGAAGCCCCTGTTTCTTTTGGTAAGACTATAGTAGGTCTAGGGCTAGCACATAAATTCCAAACTAAAACTTTAGTTATCACTACAACCACTACCATTAGGGATATGTGGGTAAAGGAGATAGAGAAGTGGTTTGGGTTCAAACCCGGAATTATAGGCAGTGGTAAGTTCGAAATAGACGCTCCTATTGTAGTGGGTAACATACAGACTGTACGAAACCGACACAACGACATAACAACAACTTTCGGATTACTCTTACTAGACGAAGTACACAGGTGTCCTAGTAAAACTTTTACGGAAACACTGAACTCTAGTAAGGCTACGTATAAAATAGGTCTTTCAGGCACAATGGAACGTAAGGATGGTAAACACGTAGTACTTCCGGATTACTTTGGAACTACCAAGTTTGTAGGCAAGGTTGAGAATATTATGGAACCTACAGCCCACTTGTGGGACTCAGGCGTGCAGCTATCCGCTAATGAGTTCATACCTTGGGCTAACAAAATAACTGAACTATATGCAAATGAAATGTATAGACAACAGGTATTAAAGTTATGCAATCTTTATGCAGACGCAGGACACTCAGTACTAGCCTTGTGTGATAGAACTGAAATGTTAGAATTCCTACATGAAGAAACTAAAGAGAGAAGCCTATTGATAAATGGTTCAGTAGTGGGAGAAGATAGAAATAAGATAATGGAAGTTGTTGCTAATAAACAAGCCAGTATCTTATTCGCTACTCAATCAATTTTCTCAGAAGGTGTATCTTTAAATGAGCTTAGCGCTGTAATACTTATAGCACCTATAAATAACAGACCTCTACATACTCAAATTTGTGGTAGGATTATACGTAAGTGTGAGGATAAACTAGACCCTGTAATAGTAGACATAGGACTAGATGGGAATACTGGAAAGAGACATCGCAATACGAGAAATAGTCTTTACATAGATAAGGGTTGGAAAATGAAGGCGATGGGACAAATAATTTAAAAAAGTTCTTGCTAAAATCAGATATTTGATATATTATATATATTCAGTTGAGGACAATCTCTATGAAATTCTACAATTATGAAACCCTATGGCTATTAGCCCATGGTAATCCAACTATGATGTTGGAGTATTTCAAAGACTCCCGAGAGGGAGTCAACTTTATAATCAACCCGAAAGCCTTAGTGGACGCTTTCTGGTTAACGGAAAGACAAAGAGCTGAATACCTCGGCATTTGTTCACTCCGTAGTTATGACGATTACTTAAATCACAAAGAGGTAGACTTAAGTCTTGACCTTGTGCCCCCATGGGTATCTATGCAAGTAATCACTGATAACCCACTAACTAAACTAACAAACTCAAAAATAATCTTATTAAAGGAAAAAATATAATGGCAATACAATTTAACAAACTTAATGGCGGAGCAAAGAAATCAGGCGTTACTTACATGAAACTAGCAGACGGTGATAACACTTTCCGCATCGTAGGTGGAATCCTTCCGGGATATACGTACTGGGTTCAAGGCGCTAACGGTAAGAACTTACCTTTCGAAGCATTACAGTTCGACCGCGAGTCAGAGAAGTTTGATAATTCACGAGGCTGCCCCGTACAAGATGCAGGTATTAAAGACGCTAAAGGCGAAGATCTTCGCTGTAACTGGTCTTACAAATGTCAAGTGATCAACCAAGCCACAGGTCAATTAGAAGTCCTACAACTTAAAAAAGGAATGTTAACAGATATTATCTCAGTAGCACAACAATTAGGTATGGATCCTACAGACCCTGTAACAGGGACTTGGTTAACTGTGAATCGTAAGAAGACCGGACCGAAGGCTTTCAACGTTGAGTACAACCTAGCCCAATTAAAGTGTAAACAAGAAGCATTAGATACTGATAGTCTAGCATTAATCGCAGACTTACAGCCTATCGAAGCTAGATTCCCTATCGAAACTTACGAACACCAAGCGGAGCGCTTAAGCCGTCACCTAACCGGAGAGCAAGAAGATGCTGCCGAAACTGCTGATAAAGAAGCAATAGACGAATTAGGTTAATAAACAAGAAAAAGCCAGATGTTTTATCTGGCTTTTTTGCACTCAAGGAGACAACATGAGCGAAGCAGCACAATTATTAATGAAACGCGCTAATGAGATAGATACTAAAGCGGAAGCAGTTTACACTGCTACTCTAAAAAGAGCGGAAGAAGAGAGAGTCTCTGATCAGAAAAGGGTGAAAATTATCAAGCAGAGCGCTAGGGAGGTTTGTGAGCACGGAACAACAGAAATTAGGAAAAGAACCTCACACCACGACCATGGTCGCACGGAGCATACCCACCATGAAGTATACTGTACTATATGCGGTATGTACTTAAAGGATGAGTAACCTAATATTCGTAGCGGACTTGCACATCAAACTAGGGCAGAAAAACGTCCCTAGAGATTGGCAGTACAATAGATTTATGTTATTGGCGGAAGAACTAAACTCTGTTGTAAGTCTTGAAGATACGATAATTATTGCAGGAGACTTACTAGATGTGGCTAAGCCAAGCTTAGAAGAGGTGGGACTTATGTATGATTTCTTAAACATACTAGATGTTCCTGTTATTCTAATACCAGGCAACCATGAAATGACGACTAAGAAGAAAGACTGCTATAGGTTTATAGATAGTATGCTGAAAGATTTAGGAGTTGTGGTAATACGGGATTTCCATACACAAGATGGAATAGACTACATACCCTATAATGTGTTACATAATAAAGAGTACCCTATTACGGATAGTAGTATAGCAATCACCCATGTAAGGGGTGAAATACCTCCCCACGTACAGCCGGAGGTTGATTTGGAGAAATTTAATGGATATGACAAAGTTTTCGCAGGGGATCTGCATTCATACACTAATAGCCAAGGCAATATACTTTACCCTGGCAGCCCTTTTAGTACTTCTTTTCACCGCGGTGTTCCCAGTGGCGCTAATGGGTACTTTTCTATTAGTTTGCCTGACAAATGCCATATATGGACTGAACTCCATCTACCTCAGCTTATCAGAAAAACAGTGAGTAACCCAGAAGATATGATAGCTACTGAGTTCCACCATACTATATACGAGCTAGAAGGCTCATTAGAGGATTTAGCCTTAGTTGAGAACTCTGACCTGTTGGATAAAAAGGTCACGAAAGATATATCGGCGCCTCCCACCCTAAATATGAGTGGTGACATGGCAGAAGAACTGGCTGAGTTCCTTGTTAATATAAAAGATGTTAAAGAGGAATATCTAAGCAAGTATATAACCCTGTTCAAGGAGGTAGTATTTGATAAAGATTAATACAGTAGGTTTCAGTAATATGTTTAGTTATGGGGAAGATAATATATTTGTCGTGTCTCCTAACGTAACCCAGCTGATTGGAAAGAACGGTGATGGTAAGAGCAGTATTGCTGCAATCATCGAGGAACTTCTCTACAATAAGAACTCTAGGGGGATTAAGAAAGGCGACATAGCTAATAGGTACACTGATCGAAAAGGGTACGAAGGCTACGTTGACTTCTCCGTTGGGGGAGTAGACTATAGAGTATCCAAGGTTGTCGCATCAAGTTCAAAAGTTACGTTAACCCAAGACGGTGAGGATATCTCAGGACATACAGCTACACAGACGTATAAAAACATTGAATCCCTTTTAAAGATGGATTTCAATACTTTCACAAAGTTAGCGTACCAATCTATGGTCAGTAGTTTGGATTTCTTATCCGCTACAGATGCTAACAGGAAGAAATTTCTCGTTTCTTTGTTGGGGTTAGAAAAATATGTTGAAGCGGAAAAAAGTCTTAAAGAGGCGCTTAAGGATTCGAAAAGTGAATTGGATGAGGCGCAAGGATCACTGGCAGTTATTACTACATGGTTGGAAAAGAATTCCAATATACCAGAAGCCAAAGAAACCATCCCCGTACCGGAGCATGACCCAAGTATAGAAGACATACTAGTAAATAGAAAAGCGGAGCTTTCTAATACCACCCTACACAATAAAGTAGTTAAAGAGAACTTGCAGAACATAAAAGCATATGAGAGCATTAAGGAAGTTCCTGAAGCTCCTATATCTTCAGAGTGTTCTACAGATATACTTTCCGAAAAGACTAAAGCTAGCGAGACTACAGCTGTCTTGAAAGCTGCGAAAACTAGTGCGAAAGCTCAAGTTACAAAAGTGGCTTCTATTAAAGAGAACTGTCACGCTTGTGGCAGCCCGCTAGATGTAGGAGATAAAGCCAGCATGTTGGAAGATGCAGAGACCGAGTTAGAGAAGGCTGAAGCCGCCTTAACTGAAGCTACAGATAGGCTTACGGAAATCTCTACTAGATTCTCGGAAACTAGGAAAGAGGAGATACTACACGAGAACTTCTTAAAATACTTGAGTGATTTAAAAGTTGCAGAAGCTAAGTTAGATAGTTCAAAACCTACAGAACTATTCAGTGCTAAAGATTTAGAAGATACTATAGCAGACCTGAAAAAGCGTATATCAGATAAGCAAGCTTTAATAGATAATGCTATAAACTATAATACTTCAGTTACTGCCTCTAATGCTACAATAGATTACAAACAGAAACAACTTGAAGAATTTAAAGCAGACCTACTGAAGAAGCAGGTACTAGTGGAAGATGTGTCAAATATACATACCAGACTAGACGTACTTGCTAAAGCTCTTGGAAACAAAGGACTGATAGCGTATAAAGTAGAGTCTATGGTTAAAGTATTTGAAAACCTTATAAATGAATATTTACAAGTGCTCGCAGACGGAGAATTCGCATTAGGTTTTTCAGTAGAAGATACAAAACTAGTTCTTAATACGTACAACAGAGGCGCGATAGTAGATATTAAATCACTATCCAGCGGTGAGTTTAATCGAGTAAACACAGCTACATTACTGGCAGTTCGTAAGATGATGACTTCAATCAGCAAAACTGATCTGAACTTATTAATACTAGACGAAGTAGTTTCAGTACTAGACCAACAAGGTAAAGATACTTTGATAGAGGTTCTTCTGAAAGAGCCTAACCTAAGTAGCGTAGTAGTATCTCACGGGTACGAACACCCTTTAGCTAGCAAAGTAACTGTTAGGAAAGAAAACAAAATATCGAGGTTATATAATGAGTAGTAAACAAACCCAAAAAGGTTCACGTTTCGAGTATCTTATTAGAGATAAGTTAAGAGCCAAAACAGGACAACAGTGGGAGAGAACACCACTGTCTGGTGGGGGCGTTATTAAAGGTGATTTATTTTGCCCTAAATCAAACTACCACTACTGTTTCGAATGCAAGTCTTTTAAAGACACTGTTATTCAAGAAAATCTTCTAAACGCTAAATCCAACAACATATATGGCTGGTGGGAGCAATGCGTTAGAGAAGCTAAAGAAATGAATAGAACGCCCGCCCTAGTCTTCAAGAAAGATAGAGGAAAGCCCTTAATCGCGGTGGAAGAAGATCTACCTATCAACACGATTAGGTTAACAAGCGATCTATGTGGGGATATAATTGATATTAGTATTTACCTATTCGATGATTGGTTAGAGTATAAAAAAGCAGAGGAGGTCGCAGGATGAAGGGAATTTGTGAATTAGACGAAGTAGTCAACGCACCCGAAAAGAACAACTTAGTACTAATTGATGCATTGAACTTCGCATTCCGATTCAAACACAGAGGAATGACGGACTTCGCAGCTGAGTACCTAAGAACAGTAACATCTTTCGCAAAATCTTATGGTGCAGAGCATGTAGTGCTACTAGCAGATAAGAAATATTCTAAGTTTAGAAAGAACTTAGACGACGGCTACAAAGGTAAAAGAAAGGACAAGTACAAAGACCAAACTGAGGAAGAAGAAGCTCAAGTCAAAGCATTCTTTGAGGGTTATGAAAAAGCACTAGAACTATCTCAGACACAGTACCCTATGTTGCGTTTGGAGTATGTAGAAGCTGATGATTTAGCAGCATACATAGTTAAAGAGCATAGCGAAGATTATGATCACACGTGGTTAATAAGCTCGGATAGTGACTGGGATTTACTATTAAAAGATAATGTTAGTCGCTTCTCTTTCGTAACCAGAAAAGAGTACACTATGGATAACTTCTATGAGTTACATGGTTGTGACAACCCAGAAGAGTACATTAGTGTTAAAGTGTTACAAGGAGACTCTGGAGATTCTGTAGTAGGTATCGAAGGTGTTGGAGCTAAAAGAGCTTACAATTTAGTTCGTGAGTACGGTTCGGCAATGGACATATACTCTCAAATCCCCTTAGAGGGAAAGCAGAAGTTTGTTCAACGCATAAATGAGAGTGAGGATCTAATCCTACTTAATTATGAGTTAATGGATTTACTATCTTTCTGTGAGGATGCTATTGCATTCCCAGACAAAGATAACTTAAATATAATAGAGGAGTTTTGCACATGCTTAAGATAATTTGTGCGGATGAAAAATTAAAACCTACTCTTGCTACTATAGGTAGTGCAGGGTACGATTTAAAACTAGCTTTAGACGTAAACATCCCTAGAGGTGGGACGGTTAAGGTAGGTACAGGTGTCAGAATGGAGATACCAGCAGGGTTTATGGGATTAGTAGTTCCACGATCTAGCACAGGAAAGAAAGGTCTAGAATTAGCTAATACAATTGGTGTTATTGATTCGGACTATCAAGGAGAGATTCTTTTAAATATTAGAAATGTAGGTAATAACACGTTTCTAGGGTATAAGTACGATTGTTTATTCCAACTAATTATAACCCCTATTCGGGTAGAGAAGATGGTTTTCGTACAAGATTTTGACAATAAAACAGACCGCGGAGATGGCGGATTTGGGAGCACAGATGGAAGATAAAGATATAGTTATTAAAGATTTAAAAGCAGAAGTATATGACATGGGTAAAGAACTTAATGGAATACGCGGGTTTTTAGGTGGAGTTGCAGAAGCACTTGAGTTATCAGGTGAAGAAGCTACACTAGATAACATAGCTAAGAAAATTCAAGAACTTACAGGTTCTGAATAAACAAAAAGCCCTATACAGCAATGTATAGGGCTTTTTTATTGACTATGCTAAAGTCACAGTCTCACAGTGCCTCTCTGCTTTAAGAGCAGCAGTTAGATTTGTGTAGGAATTATCTAGGTTTTGTACTTCAAACCATTCACCTATTGGATCAGAGTTCGCTAAAACATAAGGAAGTAATCCTGCATCCCTAGCCTCTTGTGAAGCCCAGTAATATATTCTATACCTTAAGTTGTTTCCTTCGTGAGTATTACTAGTTTTACTAGTTTCAGCATCTCCATTAGATATTTGAAAGGTGTAGTCCTCAGAAGCATTCTCGCTATAGTATGAAATTGCTGTCTCAAAAACAGCGTCAGTGTGTGTAACCCCTTGTGGGTCAGTAAAGGTTTTCGTAAACATTAAATTTTTCTCCTTTTAATGAAATGATCCATAGACACAATGACTTAGTTCATGTCCCCATGTTTGATGTTCGTTAGAGTTACGGCTCTTAGGGCGAACAACATAGATATCGCATTTGTTATCTATATTATTCCACACCGCAAGCCCTGCCTCTTTCGTGGTATTGTACTTTTTTGTTGCTTCAAGCAATTCTTGCTTGTTATCATAAACGTGAACGGTAATAAGTAACTCTACACCTTCCCTGTTTAAATCCTGTTTAGGCTCCTGGGAGCACCCCACAAGAAATATTAATACAATCAGAAAGTATCTCATCACTGTACCCATATCAAGCTTTGTGCTTCGCCTGCTAAACGAAGTACTTGTTTTAATTGCTCCCTTGTGGGATACACTGCGGTATTATCCGCAAGCACCCACAAGGTAGTTTCTTCGGGGTCGAGGGCTGTGATAGCCCTGACTAACCTGTTTTGAGATTCTTCATCCCCATCAAAATCCATTCCATCTACCGTAACTTTTATATTACTAACCTGTAAAGATCTAGAGGACTTGAATTCAGACCTGATCTGCTCGTCCGTCAGAACAACTTCTTCCGTATACCAACCCGTATCAGGGTTATAGTGGGTATGCTGACCTTTATCTACTAAAAAGGTTTCGGGATCTACCTCAACAACAGTGTCTGGTAAATCCTTCCTACCCTCCTTATAGAACCCCGCGAACTCGAAAGTTTCGGGGTTGTACGCTAAGTACTTTTTTAAATTTTCCATAATAGTCCTAATCTGAGGTATAGCCATAAGCTACCCAGTCAATTCCGAGAGAGCTGTTATTGTGGTTCAATACAGTTAGCCCTGAAGCGCTTCTAGCCGTCACAGATCCTGCAGTCCACAGCCCTGGATTACTTTGATCATCACTAGCAAGTGCGCTGTATATAGTAGTGAATGAGTCTTCGAAAGTTACCGAGGCTGTTCTGTTGCTTAATACGTAAGAAAATCTACCAGTTTTAATAGTAAACCCAGTTTCTTTATCTCTCCAACTATATCCACCACCTGCGTCATCATCAAGTTTATTAAATATAAAGTTCGGAGATTGTATCTTAGTCTCCGATCCTACTATAGTATCTGGGGTGTCTGTACCTGCGGTATGAACTCTAGTGTACCTGATGTAGTATGAAGTGCTCCCCGTAGATACTCCAGTATCTACTATAGCTAGGCTGATAGTTAAAGAACAACCTCCATAATGGTTTACTATCTGCCCTTGTTCGTACTCTACATCATTGTATGAAGTTCCGGAATGAATTTCATCATAAATGGGAGTACTAGAAGGGGAATTACGAAATACCTCTATCCGCCACGCAGGAGCTGTGTAGTTAGTCGCAGACCCTGAGTATGAAGTATGCTCAGATACACTCAAGTCTTGAGTGATATGAACGTCGTATGTGTCAGCATCACCCGTTATATTCAGAGTACCTAACTTAGTTTCGGTAGTAATATACGAGTCTGCTGCTATAGTAACAACATCAGCACCCGAACCGTTGTAGTAGGGGTATATGTTTTCTTTAACTCGATCAGATATAGAATCTATAGTCCTACAAAACTTATAACCTGCCTTACCTTCAACTACAGCACCTGCATATATCTCAGAAGGATCATCAGGATCATCATCTACATCAGATATGCTAAAGATAGGTATAGGCTCACTATATTTTGTGCCCCCAACGGATGACCTAATTCTAGCAATACTAATTGGTGTGTCAGATACAGGATCAATATTAATGGCTAATTTACCATTATGAACAATAGTTCCTTGGTCGTCTACATCAATACCAGACTGAATTCGAACTTTACCTGCATTAACTTGGTAAGCTCCAATGATATTAGAAGTAACTGCTCCTGCCGCTAACCAATGAGTAGTAATTACATCTTCCATGTCAGCAGGGGGTGTCAAGCTAGGATCAAAATCATCCCAAGTCATTACTTGAGAGACTGTACCCTGAAACCCTTTAGCTTGCATAGTAGATGTTGCCGTAATAGCTCCAACTACCTGAACGCCTGAACTATTAACATTAAGTCGTTGAGTTCCATCACAAACTACTCTCCATTGCGCTGCTGCGTGAAAACCAGTATAAGTATTAGTATCCCCAGTATGATAACAGTTACCTGCTAAGTATTGGTTTGTGGAGGTTATGTTCCCACTCGTCCATATATGATCACCCACAGCAGACTTAGTAACGCCGTTTGACATGAAACAAGCATGATGTCCTGAGATTTTACTCCCGTTAGCGTTAGTGTTGTTACTATGCGTCCAAGCGATACCGTAGAGATTACCTGAGGTTGTTCCATCAGCAGGTAACTGATAAGCAGCGCCCATTGAGAACACACCTTGGAAACGTGTTGCACTATAACGACCTGTTACACCGTAACCATAGTTACCACCAGAACAAAGTTGAATACCTCCATCTGTGTTAAATGAATTAATAGCTACAGCAGACGAATGGAAACGCTTACTAGCATAGGTTCTTACATACGTAGTGTCCGTCATGTATATACCACCGCCATAAGTACCATTATACCAACCAGTTTGCCCTGAACTCCTGAACCAGTTTGAACAACCTATAGAGTTATCAACACTATGATTATAACCTGCTTCAACACGTTTCGCTCTTAATGTATACGCCACATCAACATCAGCAGTTGCTGTAAGCGAGGCAGTGGTAAGCATACCGCTAGCAGAGAACAACCACTCAACAGTTGGGTAAGAATCATTACCTCCTATTGCAATGTAAGCATCGTCCCACGCCGTATTACGCTTGTGACCCATCGACAAATGTTGTCTATACCCATTGTTGTGTCTAGAGGTGCTACCAAAAGAGGGGTAGTAAGTTTGCGTACCAGAGGCATGAGACTCACTATGCTTAACAAAGAAGCCCCCTTTATAACCTAGGTCGCTCAAGGCTGCCCCTGACTCAGTATACTCTGACCAGAACTTACCTGTACTACCTGTGAAAGTACCTCTGTAATTACTAGCCCCACCACCAAAGTAAATCTGCGAACCAGCATAGTAATTTAGGTATGTGTTATGTCCTGTATTAGCATCTATGTGTAAGTTACCATTGGTACACTTCAAGACAGCTTGTTTATTAGCAGTGCTGCCCGTCAACAATAGTGAGCCAGTTTCAGAAGTATCATACTTACCAATCTGTACATGGTCAGTTGTTATTAATGAGCCTGTAACCTTTACCCCTGTAGTCGTAGTCTCTAACTTCGCCACACTGTTATCGTATAGATAGCTATGCGAACCATTGCATCTAAATGCCCAAGAACCATCTTTATCTAACAGTCCGAATCCTGAACTATTCCAATAGACTTTACCTTTAGTCACAAAGCTTGTATCTGGTCCAAAATCTAAAGCACCACTTGTAGCCGAACCTGAAGATTTCATTCTTATCTGACCTGAATTACCCCCAGGAGTAAATTTTGAACTACCGTTAAAATGGATCTCGCTAGCATAGTGAATAGCGTTGTTGTTCATATCGATATAGGAATTCATATCAAGACCGTAAGTGCCAGACTTGAACGATAGTTGTAAATCATTGTTAGCACTGTAGCCAACAACACCACTACTTGTACGGTAAAATCCTGTATCAGTATCGCCCTTAAAGCTAAATACTGGTGCAGCCGCACTACCGTCACGACAAGCTTTTACACCACCCGCAATCGGCAATATGTCAGTAGATATTGTGGCACCAACAGTATCGAATGATGTTACAAATGTGATTTCCCAATCTTTAGCGTATCTGCTTACAGGGTCAGAGAACCCAACCATAACATTTGTAACTGCCACTTGTGGGTAGTTCCATGTACTATTTGTTTCGCCAATCCATACACAACTCTTAGTACCATCATGCCCGAACCGAACATTGTAGTATTTAGCTATATTAGACGTTAGATTTGTTACAGTTTGGTTATTCCAGTAAGTACCGTTGTAATGATACCCTGCTATTAGTAACTTAACGGATTCGTTTGTTGTGTAGTCAAAAATATCGACTTCAAACTTCACCATACCGTAAGTGCCATAAACAGGTAACTTTATCTTTATCGCACCTAAGTAATCAGCCTGCGTAGTACCATAGAATGCCCCTGCAGGGGTAGGAACCACACCATAGTGATAGCTAGCATTAGTCGCATGAGAGTGTTCTTGGTAGTAAGCACCACCATTACGTTCACCACGTAAACCATATTGTGTTACTGCTAATCGGTTTGCATTCTCAGCAACAAGGTTCATTTCCCCTGCACCGTTGAAATTTATACCAGTGTCTTGATCTGAACTATTACAAAATGAAACATCACTTGTTGTAGTGTTAGTTGGCATTCTAAGTTCATTAGTAATACCAAGTATATATAAACTCGATGTTCCTGCAACCGACATAAAGTTATTAGCATAAATATCGAGGCTAAACGTATTAGTGCCTGACCAAGTATTATTGTTACTTAACTTACCAAACGCTCCGCTGTCATAACCATCAATAGTATCAGCATCGACATTTAAAGAATCAATATGCGTTTTTGTAACAACATTAGTCCTGAAGTCTGCCAACGTCTGCCACCTCAAGTATTTATCAGTACCTGTCTCTACTGGAATTCTAGTAGGCAATGACGTTGTTTGATTAGCTGTCATATTAAAGTAATTGGAGAATATATAACCACTACCATGTCTACGCACATACTGATCACCAGTGAAGTCCTGTGCAGACACGTTACCATGTGCTCCATCGAGCAGATCTGCGTCTAATCCGGAGCCTGTACCATCATTTCCAGATGACCAGATGGTGTGCCAATTCTGCCAAGAGCCGCCATTTTTACCCCTAACCGCTAAGTTACCTGTACGGTAGTCACCATATATTTGATGCACCCAACTGCTACTGTATGACTGTGAGTATAAAGCACCATCAGTTTGACCAAAAATAGAAACACTGTTTATGTAACTGGTACCATTAACCGTGATGTTGTCTGGTGAAATAGCGTTTGACGAATCACCAGTTCTAAAATCAATACCTCTGATTTTATCAGCGTCTAGCCCCGAACTAGCTCCATCGTTACCTGCATGCCAAATTTTATGGGTAGTGCCACTGACTCTAGCCTGTAAGCCAGAGCCGTTAGTTCCTACATCAAACACATGAGACATACTAGGTTGGTCGCCAGAGTACAAAAACGCATTCGCTGACCCATAGCTTTGAGAGTCACTGTGGTAATACGTGATGAATCCATGTTGACTATCACCAGAAGTATCCGTAAATTCGATACCAACACCACCAGAATTAACTGATTTCTTGATTTCAATAGGGTACATAGCGCCAGTATTAAACGTGCTAGTACCTGTCCAAGTATTAGTTGTGGATAATTTACCAAAAGCTCCACTGTCATAGCCATCTAACTTATCAGCATCTAGACCTGAACCTGTACCATCATTACCTGAGTGCCATAATTTAACCCAAGGCTGTAAACCAACTCCATTAGGTGCGCTTGGATTATCAGAACGAGTTCGCATATATAGGTGTCCAGAGCTTGCGCCAAATCCTGATGCAATTTGAATACCATGTGAAATACCATTACTTAAATTAATAATATCATGATAGTTACCTGGTACGTCTGTTTGTCCTGTTGTATGTGAAGATAGCCAAACTCCATTAGAGTCAAAGGCAGTACCTGAGTTACTGGAAGTTCCAAAGGTTAAATCTCGTAAATTATGACTGTGAGCACTACTAGCCGCATCGGTGATACCATAACCTACTAGTGTGGTAGGGCGATCAGTAAGCGTACTCCAACCATGAGTATGGTTACTTGCTGCATAAGGATGTGTATGGTTACTTGCTGCATAAGGATGTGTATGGTTACCTATATCGTAAGCAGCTTTCACAGCCGTAGCACTAGCGGTCATAGCACTGTTTGTAGTACTAACAGAGTCTGTAATAGGTACGTTAACTACATCCGTAGTTGCGTCACCTTTAGTAAGCGTTACTGTCATACCATTACTAGTAAGTGCTGTACCGGCTTTTAGTGTTTGATCACTAACCTTTTCAGTATAGTCTGATAAATCCACTCCAGTATTAACAAGAGCCTCGTCTACACTAGCTATAACTGTGGCAGTACCCATAGACATAATGCCTTGATCCATGTTACCCGTTATTCTTAATTTATATGTGTATTCTCCATCTCCCGGATCCTGACTAGACAAGGGAATAGAAGGTACATTAAATGTGTACTTCCAGCTATAGACATCGTCTATGGAGTTCCAAGCAATCTGAACGGCAGTGGCTGTAAAATTAGTAGCAGAACCTTGAGCTACACCTCCCCTATACCACTGAGCAGACATACTCTTACTTCCTGGCGTAACCTGCCCAACCATACCGAATCTAGTTTGCTCGTTACTAGATATAGATGCCGCGAAGTTCATAGCAGAGCCGCTTACATGTGTCATTGTCCCTACAGGTATATCTATAAAAGAACCAGTTAAAACTACAGACTTGTTTACGGCTATAGTACCCCCAGACGCAGTAGTTGCCCCTATAAGGTTTTTCAACCAATCTGTAGTAGCTGTATTATTTAAAGCACTTGGAAGAATGGAGCTACCTAAAAGGATTCCTCCATTTAGTTCCCCCTCCCCTGTATTAGTTATCTTAAATACAGTAGATTCTACCCCACCTACCTTACCTTTAGCGTGTATTAACTCCTCATTGTCTCCAGTTATCTCAACAGAACCGTCAGTGCCCGAAACATAAATAGAATCCGCGTCAACAGTACCGTTTACAAGTACGTCTCCGTGTACTATTAAAGCGTATTCGCTCCAATCAGAAGCACCAAACTTTAGGGTCCAAGGTAGATCCGTAGTTGTCTCAGTATTGACGATAGTAACCCTATCATGCTCTATTGGAGTACTATCAGGAACACTGCTAGTGGCTAGAGTTTTTGCAGCTGCTAGTGTATTAGGGAAGGTACTGTCCGTAGTCTCTACGTAATATTCTCCAGGCCCCCTAGGACCGTCAGGTCCTATACCACCAGGCTCTCCCCCACCTGTTGTAAATAAGCCAGGAGTTGTCCAATCCCCTTCTGGAGCTTCGGCATCAGACGTGAATAATCTCTGAGACATGTAAGCGTTATCGTTCTCACCCAGAGCAGGGATATATGTAAACCACCCAGCCTCATTAGTAGGTGTAGGGCTAGCAAAAGTACCTCCCGTAGGGGTATTAGGCGTGCTTGTCGCCGCTTTGTAGTAGGATACGTTTTTCTGTAACTGATTTAGTGCAGAACCACCATCGATGGTTACTTGCCCTGATATTCTTAAATTAGCACCATCCCAGCGGATGTACTCTGTTGCGTTACCAATATCCATTTGGAAAGTAGAAGCATCGGAATATCCCATCCAAATACCCTCATTACCGTCACCGTATGAAGACCTGTTAGAGGTACGAAACTGAGGAGCACTCCCAGACAACCAACCCATAACGTAATCCGCTGCAACAATTTTATCTGTGATCGTTTGCCCTGAGATACTTAATATTTGAGCAGATGCGTCAAACTGGAAAGGAGTAGAAACTACAGTACCATTATAAGTACCAGACTTACCAATTGTAACGTCACCAGTAGCTGCATCGAAGTTAAACGTCTTATCTCCTACAGAATCAAAACCGGAAATGTACCTACTATCTATATATACTTTCGTTTCATCAGGTAGAGCTTCTCCGTCCACAGGTACTATATACCCTGTCTCAAGATTATCCGGAGAGCTTAAGTTCTCTGAGATAAATACTTCTCTATATACCGCGGAGCTTGCATTATTGTTCCAACCTTGTACAACCACACGAACTGCTAGGTTCTTTCTGTAAGGAACAGATATGAAAGTATGGTCTAGGTCTAATGCTACCTCACTAGTTGCTGTTGTCCAGTCTAGTGTGCTTAAATCTGAAATGGTACCATCGAATTCCATGTAAGATACCAAAGTGTTCTGTTTAGAACCCCCAGCACCAATAGCCCAAGTCCAAGACATACCTAAGTTGTAACTAGCAACATTATCTAATATTTTTGTAGCTGTCGCTTGAATACTGCTAGGATCTGCAGGCGCAGTTATACTATCGGATACAGATACAGCAGTTCCATATACATTAGTACCTCCGTTATCTACTTCCCCATTTGCAAAAATAAACTCAGAGGTTGCACGAAGATTATAAGTTCCAGGGGCAAGAGTTACATCAATAACTTCACCGTCGGAAACACTGCCTTGGTATATTACGTAAGCACTACCCCAAGCATTATCAGTCGCCTCTATCACTACGTTTGTAGCATCCCCAGACATGACCATGCGAAGAACAGAAGGATGTGCTCCTATCTGTTCTTGGTCATTGTTTATGTTAGTTGCCGAAGCTATGCTAACAGAAGATTTAGTTGTTACACTATTCTGCTCTGTTATGGTAATAATGTTAGCAGCAGTTTGGTACTGTGCCTCTAAGATTACCAAATCGGAGATAGCAAAGTCATCTACTAGAGAGTAGGATAAATCATACCCTGTACCTTCTGACAAGCCCGATACGTCTACATAGTTAATACCTTCGTAAGTAACTTCATGACGAGAAGCCGTATTTTTAGCTGCCCCAGCATCCTTATACCAAACAACCCTCGAGTTAATATCGGTATCTACAGGGACATTATGCGCTGCTCTGATTTTAGTGTAGCCAATTTCCAGTAGGTCTACGTTAAAAACTAGAGGTTGTTTGTTTTCAAATATCATATTAAATTAGTCCATTCTGATACGACAGTTCCACCATCGGTTGCTCTGATCTTTATAACAAAAGATCTATAAGCCCCAACAGCTCCTGCATTCTCTGCAGCGTAGTCGTCTTTATTTTTAGATATAGAATACGTATACGTAGTTCCGACAACAGATTCAAGCCTATAAATAGTGGTTGTTCCTGTAGCATCCCATACTGCAATATCATAATCTACAACGTTCGGGTCTGTGTGAGCGTCCCAAGACATACTTAGGTCACCTCCATCGAAGTACCCTTCTGCAGCATTGGTAGCTTTAAAATTCGTAACTGGGGAGAAGCTTATCGGAGATACATTCGATGATGTAGTATGAGTATACACAGCATACTTACTACCCTTCCCGTTTTTAGCGATGGTTCTTACCTTAAAATCATACTCAGTGTTGGCATCAAGCCCAGAAACTAGTATATAGTTTTTATTTGTTCCACTATCAGAAATAACTCTATCATAGGGCACACCCTGATCGCTGGATAGGTCAAGCCAATCTCTCACCTCATAACGAAGTATAGTGGGATCTGTACTTATGTCCCAAACCATTATACCTTGTGTATTATCATCACCAACACTAAACCTAGCGTCTGGTAAAGATACGTATTCTACTCCCGTAGGTGGCATAATAGGTACACTGCTTGGAGTGCGTTCACCACTTTGATCATCACTAAGTTCAGTATCATATATACTATTATCGTAATCTTCTAGTACTAAACTGACTAAACCATTCGATTTAAGTGTAGTAGACTTGACCCTGAAAGTCCCAGGAGAGGCAACCGTGTAGCCAAATCTAGGGTATGAGAACGTCACATTCGCATTAGGGTGTAGATTAGTAAACTTATAATAAGTGGTAAACGTAAGCTCTCTAGAGTATCTGGATTTGGCTAGTTGAATCTTAGCCCAAGCCCTTGCTGTATAATAATTAGTTAAGTGTCTGAACTGTATATTACCTTTCTTCTTGACTCCATTGTCTTTCTTTAAGTATTCAGAATTAAAGAAATTAACTTGGTTTGTTCCCCAGGCCATTGCAGGATCCACAATAGATGCTTGGATAGAGTTCCACTTGCTCTTATTTGACAAGTCTTTAGTTTTAATACTACCCTTAATATCCATCACGTCTATGTGCGCTATAGGTGCATCATCTGTTTCAACAGATAAGTGGTACTTACCGCCCAGAATATTGAGAGTTGCGTCAAACTGTCCAAGGAGTGCTTGTAAGTTCTTAGTTACAGTATCTTCAGTCTTTATTAATGTGTTGCACTGCATAAGTGTTTTTTGCGGGTCATCCCCTAAACCTTGATCTTGTGGGGTAGTTTTCCAACCCACGTACCTCCAGTATGTCAAATAGTCATTCTCATACGAGTCTGTCACTACATCTTGTTTTTGGGCTATATCATAGAAAGACTTTAAGTTAATCTCAGCCTCTTCCATCCCCCCACCACACACCTTATCTCGCATGTATGCCAAAGTATGCCATACAGGGTTCAAAGTGTACTGATCCGTAGTTTCATTACCTACAGCATCGTACGTAGATACTAAACTACCAGACACGACAGCGTCTATTTTAGGTAAATCAGTTTCTTCTTCTGTTATAGCTATTTTCATTACTACATATGCGGTGTCTAGTAGCTTGCATGAAGCGTCCCAGTACTCTGAAGCAGGTCTGCCTGTATTATCTGACCACCTAGCTTGTAACGCGAAGTCCCCTGCTGCGGCTATGTTTACTAATTCCTCGCTGGCGTTTTGGTTATCTTTACCATGAAACGTGGTTATTTCTTTTACACCTTTCTCGTTCCTAACAGTAAAGTAACTAACCACTTCATTAGTCCCTCCAGGATCTATAGTATGTGTAGTACCTAGAGTTCTAGCAATACCTTGAACAGGCACTTTATATGGGATAGGCATGTAAGGAATGCCCTCTCTAGAGGCTTCTTCTTGGGAGGGTCTATAAGCTTCCCTCTCTATTTGCTCCAGCTCAGCAGCTGCGGTTGTTGACATATATGCAGATAAGGTATCACCATTAGCTTGGTTGCCCAGACATACAGTGCCTTGCCCTTCTACTTCAGAGCTGCATATCACAGAATCACCATCTAGGTAGAAGTTAAGGAAAGAGTCAATCTCACCCTCTGCGAATGCGTACACTATGTAAACATGGCTAGGTTCACTGATGAGGGAGTCTATAAATACAGGTATTCCAGGTACTTTACGTACTCCATATACTTTAGGTAGAAACTTAGCAGACATATCAACGCCCAACTCAACCTCTTTTTCGACCTCTTCTTCGTACTCTACCATTTTCGAAGACTGCCAGAAATGACGTTTTTTCATTTTGTATCTTGTTTCTGTAGTAAGATACTTAGAAGCTACGTGAATAGACTGGTTCGCGTGTTGGAACCCTGTGTCTGTTTGATGAGACGTTTTCTTTGCGCCGTCACTGCCCTCAAAAGTACCATTGTTATTCACAAGACCTCTATGGGAAGTATCATCTGTTATTCTACCGTTAACCTTCTGGAAGTCTGCAAACTTACCTGCACACTGCCACTTAACTGTTGACGTACCTGAAACTACCCCCTCAGTAATACTGATGTCAGAGATATCACCTATAAAGTACTTCATAGGTCCGTTGTCGTCCGCATCAAAAGGTATAATAGACCCATCAGTGTCTATGTACGCTCGTAATACTTCTATATCTTTACCAACATAAGACTCCTCTAAGTTCTCTACTAGACCTCGGTCTAGTTCCGTTTGGAACTCTCCTGCTATGTCTATAGATAGTTTGTAGTTAGATAGTCCTTGGCTCTGTTTAACATCGCCTATTTTTGTCACCTTCCCAGCTTCATAGGTTTGGCTATTCCAGTCAATATTACCCATGTAGTCTGTAAGGTACGCGTACACTTTTACATCGTCAGTACTACTAGAGAGCTCCAAACGTACTAGATGAGCTATTTTTAATGATTGTTCTGTCTCTAGGTATGTTTGCGCACTTGCTAGTAGATTTCTGCTCATAGAGTGTTCTCCCTTAGAGATAGACTAAATGCGGCATATAAACCGTCCGCGTCTAGTACTGCAGAAGGAGTTTTGCCTTTTAGCTTAACTCTGAATCGTATATCGTTTGGTTGTACTCCTGCACCTACTAGTAATGAAGTGTCAGGTATATCGCTGCTCAACGTTAGCGTCATAACGTCAGCATTAAGATCTGTGCCAACTATTAGAAATATTTTCTTCATAGAGCTTATCTTAATAGGATCACCTACTGAAAGGTCGTTAGCTCCGCTAACTGAAGACCAAGAGCTGATAGCCAGTTGGTTACTCAGTGGAGCGGTTAGATTTCCAGCTCCAAATACATCTGTATGAAGTCCTGCACCCCAAGCTCCCGTTGTTGGGTTCGCCATTGTAGGTAGTTGTACGTAAAAGTTTGTAAAACCCCCTTGAAGGGAATACAGGAAAGGGAATATAGTAGACCCTTCCGCAACTGTAAGTTGTGGATATCCCAGGGTAATATTCCAGTAATCTCCAGCGAACTTCACACTAACACTTTCACCTGAGTTAAGTGGGTGTACCATTCCTGGAGTGTTAGGTAGTAAAGATTGCGAAACAAATCCTGGCCCTGTTGGGGATGTATTAGGGTCTGGTAAACGCTGTAAATTATCATATGACATTGGTGTAGTCCTCCATTTATTAATACATTATATCCCATAACATAAATAAACACAAGTGGAAAATTTAGTTTCGGATAGCAAAAAAGGAGCCGAAGCTCCTTTTTTATTACAGACTTTCTAAGGTCTGATTATTTGCTGCAAGTTCTTGCTGCAAACCGTCGTATAACTCTTTACTGTAGTTCTGGAATAGCTCTTCCATACCCGCCTGATCCACTGCTTGCGCATGGAATACAGGAGCGAATGTAAGACCACCGCCCATACCACTTGAGTTACCTGCCGTAGTCACATTGACTGGAACAGTTGGAGTTATTATTTCCGGTCCACGCTCACCCGCAATAAAGGAGCTGCCTGCCTCAGAGAAACCACCACCTGCACGACCTGGTGTACCACTAGTAAGTGCTGCGTACTCCCCTGCGGAAGCTGCTTTAGATACATTGATAGAGTTATCTTTTGTACCTCCAGTTATGGACATTTTACTAGGCATACCACCACCTAGACCTGCTAAGGCTCCAGAAGCGGCTTTGTCGATTTGAGACATCTGGAACGCCCCCATTGCTGCCATTGCAGCAGCAGCAGGAATACCTGCAGGCCAACCTAAGTCAGAGAACGCTCGGATCATACCTACCGCAGTTCCCATACCTACCATCATCTTATCGCTTTTGGCTTTCTCTTTAATCTTCTTAGCTTCTAACTTCTTGATCTTAGCTAGAGATTCTTCCGATTTTCCATCTCTGCGTTTCTCAGCTTCGATCTGTCTGTTGATACTGTCTTCTTTAGCCTTAGACAGCATAGACAACACTGACATAGTGATTTCAGCACCCGCTTGTATTGCTTGACCTAAGTTTTCCATAAGGTTCTCGTTACCGTTCGCGAAAGATTCACTAATATTGAACAAGGACTCGCCCAAACTAGCTGTGGCGCTAACCACTTGAGACGTCATACTATCAAGACCTGGTATATTAGCTAAACTTTCCATACCTGCTTTCCAGTCATCCATCATAGCTCTAGGTTCTAGTTCTTTGGTTCTTTGTAGGCTGTCGTGTAACGCTTCCACTTTATCCGTAGCCTCCTCATACGCAATAGTACCCATACCAACTTCACCACCTTTAGCGGAGATGTCGTCATTGGCTTTATCGATTTGAGCCTGCTGCAACTGCTGTCTGTTCTTATTATCAAACGCCGCTGTAGTATTATCACCCACTAAGTTCTTCGTGTGCTCTTTAGATGCAATATCTTCCTGCACGGAGGCTAGTGTCTGCCTGTTAGATAGTAATTTAAGATTTATGGCTTCTTGTACTTCAGCTTGTCTCTTTTTAATGTTTAAAAGATCTAACTCCCTATCTCTTATCAATTCTATCTCTTTTCTAGCAACCTCTGTAAGGTTTTTATTGCTTAGTTGGATTTCGTACCTACCTTTCGCAAGAGATACCTGCCTACCTAACTCAGTAGATTCCAAAGTGTACAAGTGAGACGTTGACTCTTTCTCACGAGCACTAGAGTACTCCAAAGTTGCTAGTTCTAGGCTTTGGCGTTTCTGCTCTTTCTGTATTTGGAGCTGCTGTTCCATAATCACTATACGTTCAGCATTTTTTCTATGTTGTTCTGCAGATATTCCACCTATAGTACCTAAGGTGTTTTGATACCTATGAAGCAACCCTAGTTGTGTTGTCAACCCAGAGACTGCATCACCACCTCCAAGAGTGTTCGCCCCTGCAGCCATAGTCATAGTAGGTTTAAGGGATAAAGTTTCTTCATGAACATTAACTATAGCGTCCTCTAACTCCCTAAAACCTGTTATCCAAGGCGCTAAAGGAGCAGCACCTGATTTTTTAAGGGAGGCAGTAAACGACTCAAATCTCTCTTGAGACTCCTTTACCCCTGCAGCTATACTATCACCACCATAGTTAGTGGCAAGACCTGAGGTGAATACCTTAACCTCGTCCAAAGCTCCAGAGAAAGAAGAGGTAACCTTATTGGATAAGTTAGAGAAACTAAGAAGTTTCTCCTCTCCCGTAGCCATAGTTTTAAAGCTTTGGGTAAGTGCGTTACCTCGTTCCGCGAGAAGAGATCGCTCCATTTCGCTTTGTGACTTAACCGCGGCTACTCTCTTAAGGATAGCTGCTTGTTCTTTCGCATCTGCGGTAGCGTACTGTGCCCTTAGTGCGTCTATTTGTTCAAAACGCCTTTTCTCCGCTTCCACAGAAATCGCCGCAAAATCAATACCTAGCTCAGTAGCTTTCTTTTTCGCAGCAACGTAACGGGTCTCTGCGTCAGCTAGTCTATGTAGCCTATCTTCCGCTACCTTAGCTGCCTCTTCGGAAGCCTTTTTTGACTTCTCTTGTGCAGATGTAGTAATATATATCAAAGCGGGTATAGCAGCCAAAGCTAACAACATCATAGCAGTTCCGCCTATAAAAGCAGCAACTGCGACAGCAGCTCTCGTTATAGCCGCTGTAAATGCAACAATACCTACACGTGCCGCAATTAAAGCTGAGGAGGTCACAGTGTTTAGACTAGCTGCTAACGTCAGATTAGCTGCAGTAGCTCGTAAACTTACTGCCACTAAAGCACCTATTACCGCTACTACTGCGCCTATATTTCTGGCAAGGTCAAGGTATACCTCTACATTGCTTGCAATGGATTGAGTCTCTTTGTTTACTATACTTAATGCTTTAGACAACTCCGAGGTAGCCGTAATAAAGGCCCCAGGGGCTTTAGCATTTGATAGTATCTCTAAAGATTCAACCACGTTATTAGTCCTATCCGCCACAGGATCAGAAATATCCAACACAGCGGCGAGACCTTCTGCTACTCCGGACAAGGAGTCCGCAATACCCATTAAGGCACTATCTTTGAAGTCTTTCGCGTTCTTAGACAGTTTCTCCCAGGAAGTCGCATAAACTTCTATCCCAGAGAATCTCTCATCTAACTGTCTTTGAACCTCATTAGTTAGCGCGAGCTGTCTCTCATAGTCTGACAATTCAGCAACTGTCTTATTAACCTGGTCTGCGTACCTTTGAAACGCTGGAGTTAACCTTGTAACAATACCTAATTCATCAAATAGTTCTATCTCCTGCTTGGAGATACCACGCATAACCCTATCCATAGCATCAGTAAAATTAATACCTAAAGCGATAGACGACTTTCGTGCACCTACTGTTAGTCGTTCTAGTTGCTCTGCAGTAAAGCTAAAGGCGGCACCTTTCACAGCAAACTGCATACTCTCTTTAACAGAAAGTATAGAGCCAGATAGTCTACTCATATCGGCAGCTAAAGCCTTAACGTTAATACCACTAACGCTAGCAGAGAATGTTGCTGTCTGTGTTAGTAGCCTTTCGAGATTCGCAGCCTCGCTTAACACCCTGAAAGTTTCAGTTAGTGCGTAAACGTTAGCAGCTACAATAGCATACTGAGCCGCTAAAATACCTGCGTGCTTAGACATCTTACCCATTTGCTTACCGTTACGTCCGTTAGTTCTGGCTAAACCCTCAGTCCCTTTAGTGGACTTATCTACCTCTTTATTGTACTTCTTACGCTCCTTAGTACTCTGCCTCATGTGTTGGGTTTGTTCTTCCATTTCCTCATTAGCACGGCTAGTAGCGGTGTCTACAGAATCCATGGATAATCTCATCTCATATAGGTTGTCGTTCATACTGCCAGTAGCTTGGTTAAGCGACATGATGTTCTCTAGTAAGTGCACCATAGTGCTGGACATTCCTTCCATAGTACTTAAGGTATCTTGAGAAGTCCCTGCCAACTGTTCCATACTACTAACCAACTTTTTAGTCCCTGAAGTGTCGCCCAACTGCTTCAATACTGAGGTTAGGGAATCCATTTGATTCTCTATACCTTTAGTTGTTTGTTTTATTTCAGACATTTCACCACTTAAATCGTCAAAGTCTTTAATTACCTTACTAAGACCTTTGGCGACCGTCTTTATCTGAACTGTCTTACCTTTTTTACCTGTCATTTATAAATATTCCTTATAAAAAAGCCCCTAGGCAATTAAGACTAGGGGCTAAATAGGGCGGAAGCCCTATTCTAGAGGATCATTTGCGAGAAGCCTTTTTATTTGCTTTCTCGGCATCTCTCATAGACTGCTCTCTTGCCTTAGTATCTAGAAATCTTATTACTTCAAACACTACGAGTCTATCATCAGTGTCTACTCTGAAGAGGTCGAACAATACCTGTAAAGAGGATAAGTTCTTACCTGTGTATACTGGAGCCATACCCCCAGAGTAGGTATCTGGTAGGGCATTATAGATCTCCATAGCTACGTGTACATAAGAAGGAAAGCTGTCGTACTCAGGAGGCATCTTATTAGGGTCTGGAGTATCTCCATAAACCTCACACATCTCTAAATACCTAGCGACGTTCATGCCGCTTCCTACATTGTCTAAGTACTTTTTAAGGTACTCTAACGTAGTTTCACGCCTCTCAGCTTCGAAATCGTTCGATATTAAACACCTGCTCGTTTATCCAAGTGTCAAATATTTGGGAGTGCTTAAGAATAGCTACCACATTATCTTGTGAGAACTCTACTTCAGCCTCTGAGTCTTCTATCTCAGACTCATTTACAAGAACTAGTTCCTGTAAGTACTTATACTTAAGACCAGACCAACCCTTAATAGCCGCTGCTGCGAACTTTTCAACAAAAGTATCCTCGTCAATTTCAGTTACGGGCATCTTTAGTTTGTGGTCTATTTTAGTAACTTCAGAATCTTCTTTAAGTTTTCTAGAAACCTCTCTAGAAACTGCTGCTACTTTTACTTTAAACCCTGGAAGTCCTGGGTAGTCAATCTCTACGGTCTTTGTGTTTACTATTATATCTTTTAAATTCATTTATTCTTTCCTCTAGAATGTAATGTACGTATTTGAGGCTGTAGGCATGAGCTTATAGTCTGTTACGTTTTTATGTACTTCACCTAAGTCCCAACGATCTGTTGTATTGCATTGGTCCAGGTTAATTTTGAAAGTGTCTCCGTATTCTATGGTGATAGGTACTCCAGAATTACTATAAGAATTATTATTATCTTTCTTATTTCTAGTAATGGAGCCGCTCATAGACAGAGTCCCTAATACAGGATTCCTTGGTAAGTATATGGAACCTATATCGTGAATTGATTTTTGGGATAGCCAGCGTATATCTCTAGTCAACTCGCAAGTAACTGTTACAACATCTGAAAACCCAGGAATATTGATTGTATTATTATACAAAGAGGCTAAGTTCTGTTGGTGTAGAACTCCGTTAGTTGGAAGGGGCACACCAGCTATTAACTCTACAGCCTTAGCAGAGACGTCAATACTTAGTAATTCTTTCCTACTCAACTTGAAAGAGATATTCTCCCCCACGCAAGTATCTAACTTATACACCGTGTTTCCAGCATCAATATAAATATCTGCAGTATTAACTGTGTTGTTATTGGTACTAAGGACATACTTACCAGCAGACCAAACGAAACCAAATAGTTCTAAAATACTGTCCTCCGCTTCCCCATCTCCTATATAACAGGAGAAGGATAAGTTCGCAGAGCCTTTAGCAGTAGTAAAGGTATCTTCAACCACAACAGGGTTGTGTATTGTTTTTACCGCCCTACTAGACTCTGTGAAAGACTGACTTGCTGTTGCAGAACTAACCGCTATTAAGTAGCGATCAGTTCCGTCATCAATAATTAGCTTTGTCCCTTGCTGGAACGTAATAGCCATAATTACGCGTTAGCTGCAGTAATCTCTAAAGATAGTTCAGTACCTGACTTCATATCTGGATCATTTGGTATTGCTTTAAACTCAATAGAGGTAGAAACAACATCATCAACAGACAGGCTAGGAACTGAGATATGCAACGTTGGCATAGTGATTTTCGCGGCAGGATCACCTGAAGCAGTACCACCAATATTGAACGTTACATCAGTAGTGTTCGTTATCTGACCTGTGTTACCTAACATATCTTCTAGAAGCTCTGTGGTACCTTTTGAGTTCGGCTCGGTTAAACCGTCGTTACCCGTATCACGCATATAAGCATCTAGAGAGCCAGTTACTTCAAAAGAACCAGTAAAAGAACCAACCGCCGTATCTACTACAGCTAAAGTATTAGGTGTAAGGTACGAAATATTGTTATTAACTGTTATAGTTCCAGAAGTGATAGGCATAGTGTAGTATAAGTTAGAACCAGATACATCAGATTGGAAATCCATTGTAGTTAGCTTGTTAACAATATACTCTTTACCTGTTGTAGGTATCTTAACAAAGTCATCGTCTGTTGCGCCTGCCTGGTCATATGTAGTCCCATTAGCAGTAATAAATGCAGGAACAGAACCACTAGCTATACGGTTATACACGGTTCCATTACCAGACCAGTTAACCATTGCTAAATCAGAAATATCAATTGAAATTTCTGCTTGACCTACTTGAACATCTTCTACTAAGTAAACATCGTTGTCTATCTTAAAGTATAAATATAACTTAGTAAGCACATGGGCAGAGTTGTTGCCAAAACCAACACGGAACTTAGAAGTGTCCCCGTAGATAATAGAAGATGTACCTGTATTATCTAAATCTGGGGCTATACTATCTTTAGTAGCCAGAGCATGCCACATTAGCATATCTGTTGTGTAGTGGTTTGTGTCTACATCAACATAAGGGTTGAAGTAAGTTGCGAAAGACCATTCCACAGGATCTAAGCTAGCGTTAAACCTAGCAGACCCACGTGTTGGCTCAGCGCCTGTTTCCTCTACCGACACATCGGCTGTAGAAACTGATTGAGATAATGAGTAGCCTTCCTGCACTGGTATCTCAAAAGTGTTAGAGTTATTATGAGTAGTATTACTAGTACTAGCCCAAACTCTGGTATTACGGGATAAATTAATCGCCATTTTAAAATTCTCCTAAAATTTTATCTTATCTTCTCGTATCGTACGTCCAAGACTACTTCACCTAAAGCATTAGGATCAAGCAAGCCCTCATCTGTGGTAATAGACATTATACTATTGTCCACTGTGGACCTAGTCACTAAACCTTGTGATGTAATTACATTATACGACAATTTTAAGTGGTTGTCAACAAAAGTCTCTATATCTGATATGAGAGATTCTAGCTCTCCTTGAGCATCGTCATTATTTTCTACATAAATTCTTATGTAAACAGTTAGTGTAGACCATGTGAAATTAGAGGGCATATCCTCACGCCTTTCAGGTCCGGGGGTAATACTTATAGAAGGAAAGTCGGTTATTTCATCAAAATGTACAACCTTATTAGTTGTATTACCGTACAGATTATTTACATAATCTCCTGAGCCGTCTATTAATGTAGCCATTTCTGAAGCCATGGCTTTAGCTATTCCTGATCTTGCGCTCATTTATATGACCTATTTATATAAGTGTTGAAGTTACTCAGGTAGAGTGACTTAATACTATCCTTATGTAGTGTGTCTAGCATAGCAGCCTGAATAGCCTGCTTACCTAACATTGTAGGGGTAGCGTATTTCCCGGAGTACCTGGGGTCTCCTTCGAATACTGCATAAGGGGACACAAGATAAGAAAAGTATACTGAAGTACCTCGAAACTTTGAGGAAATACTTTCGGTATCAATACCTAAAACTTTCATAGTGTGGGCAAATCTACCTGTTTGATACTTAAAGTAGCGCCCCCCACCTAACTTCCCGTCTGCAGCCCTGCCCATTAACTTAGATACATAAACGTATAGAATAGTGTTTAGTAACTTTGCTAGGTTGGGTGCTGATATAGGTTGGTTATTTTTAAGCTTTAGCCCGTGAGGCGCGGCTACCTGCAGCTTGAATGACTCATTTCTAGTGGTCTTAGTTACCCTCTTATCATCGGATATACTAGCCTCTACAAGGTCATACACATCAGGGACAAATACATCATCGATATAGTCGTCTGCGGCTTTCTCCAATGCTTTGATAGTTTCAGGAGTTAAGTCCTCACCCGCGTGTGCTAAGAAAGTTGTCTTTAAGTGGTCTCTTTTATGGTTTGCAGCTACTTGGATTTGTACATCCTGTTTGCTGAACTGACTAGGTACCTTACCTAGTCTGTACTTTACTATAGCTTCGAATACGTTAGACGCCATTACAGCACCTTATGCATATTCAACCCTATACGCACCTGAGCAGGCATTAATTCAGGATCACCGTAATCTGCGGACTCTCCATTACCTAAATTACGAGACTTATTAAACTCTCGTTTGTGTAAGTGGGTTACGAATTCCAATGCTGATAGCACTAGATCTGTAGGAACACTAGCATGCCCATGTGTATAATCTACTTCGTAAACCAAACGTCCAGTACTGAAACCATCGATAGACTCTACACCACCTAGGTCAGTATCTACAATATATGTAGTATCGTCAACGGCTGCATCATATATGCGGATCTCTTCTACACTTTGTACGGGTGCATTCTTCAGTAGTATTTCGTAACCATCATGTGAGGTTACTCTCTCGCCTGTAACTACAGTTGTAGTAAATGCAGTATTACAGTAGTTGATAATATATTCGTTAACGAAGTCAACTATGAACTGGAGTTTCTCGTCGCTCTTTGGATTAGCAATCCCTGCGTACGACTTATAATCTTCTAATGTTATTACCATTTCTTTCCTCCAGAAAGCAAAAAAGCCCGCCCATAGCGGGAGGGCTTTTTATAAGTCAACTATATATTAAGCTGCGTAAGTGATTGAAACAACACCCTTACCGTTACCAGAACCATCATCGATTAGAGATTCTAAGTTAACGCGTTGAGTTGCAACAAATACTGTACGATCTAACTCGATATCGAAGTCGCTACGTAATGTCATACCACGTTGGCGAGTTGTTACGAAGTTAGAAGTATTAACCATTACAGCGAATGCTGTAGAAGCGGCTTTAGCAGCGAATTCGTCAGATACTAGAACTTTCATTCCGTATACGTTTCCAACTTCACCTTTAAGTTTAACAGCGTTGGCATCACCAACTTGTTGAACGTCAGCCCACTCAGTATCTTCTAGTAAATCCCAATAAGCGTCTTGAGAAACAACTAATGAGATATCTTTAATGTCGATACCGTATAAGCCCATCTTACGACGTGCAGCTAATAAATCAGCAGCAGTTACTTTAGTAGAACCTGTTGAAGTAGCAGCGGAAACGTGAGTTTGACCAGAAGCAGCTTCAGCTTGAGTTACTAGACCCTTAGGCTTAGCAGAACCGTCACCGATTAAGAAAGCAGCGTCCATTTCAGAAGCATGTGATTCAACTAAGTGAGAACGTAAAAGAGGAATTACTGAGATGATTGCATCTTCTTCAGTTTCTTCTGTTAAGAAAGTCTTAGCAGCTAGCTTGAATGTCTTTAATGTTTTCTCTGTTAGTGCAACAGTGATCTCAGAACCAGTACGCGCTTTATCAGTATTGTCGCCTAATGCAGCAGCAGATACCCAGTTAGCGTTTGAACGTGCTGGATTGATTGGAATCGTCATGTTAGCAGAGGTCATTGCTAATTCAGTGAATAACGGAGCAACGATTAATTTAGCTTGAATGTCACGCATTAAGTTCGTAGAGAACTCAGTTTCGTAACCTTCACTAGAAACAGCGATGCTTGAAGAACCGTTAACAGCTTTTTCAGTTGCAGCGAATGATTTACCGAAAGGAGTTTCTAAAGAATTAACACCTTTGATAATACCAAGCATTACCATTGCGTCAATGTTTTTCTCACGTTGTGCATCACCACCACGTACTGCTTTAGCAATAGCGTTAACTGGAGTGTTACGAGAAGCAACCACTTGAGCAATCTCATCTTTAAGCGAAACGATTTGATCGTTGTTAGCTTTAACCATTTCAGCGAAAGTACCGTCTTTAGCTTCTAATTCAGCTTTAAGGCTTTTAACAAGCTCTTCAGCTTCAGCTTTAGCAGCAGCTTTTACGATAGCAGTTTGAGCGTCTTGAGCGGTTTTAGCGTCTTTTTCAGCTTTTTCAGCAGCAGCTTTTTCAGCAGCAGCGTCTTGAATAGCTTTAGTAGCGGCTTTAGCAGCAGCTTCAGCAATAGCGTCAGGATTTACCGAGTTACTTTTCATCTCAGCAAGTTGCGCTTGCATTTCTTCTAATGTCATTTTAATTTTTTCCTTGTTATCGCCGGATGTGATATCTTCTGGCGTGATATTTGATTTAAACTTCTCAAAATCTTGAGAGGTCATACTTTTCGCAACCTGAAAAACAGAGTCTTGGTTGCAAGGTACAGATACAACAGATACTTCGTGTAGTTCTACATCATTGATGTAGTACGTGTCCGATTTACTGTCGTACTCAGCATCAAGTATACCGAATCCTACGCTAAACGTGGATAAGATACCATCCTTGATTAAATGATAAACGTCGCCAGCACCTTTGCTGATTTTCGCTTTTATCTTTAATCCCAGCTCAGTAACCTCGTGTCCAATCATTTTACCGATCGGCTTACTATGGTCATGGTAAGCTAGAATTATGGGGTTCTTTTCGTAGTTAGTCATAGCATTCTTAGTCTGCCAAGCCTCTTTAGGGATCACATCGCCGGCTCGGTCTTTAGAGACCGTATTGGCGTAACCCTCGATGATTAAATCATCGTTGTCATCAGCTTTTACAGACTTAATACTACTAACTATCGAAGCTTCATACATCTTTCTTTTTGACATACTTTTTAGGCTCCACTTTCTTCTCTACAGTCTTTGGCTTAGAGTTGCGTTGCATAATAGCGTACTTGTTGTACTCTAGAACGAACTTATTCCAAGTCTTAAACTGTTTTGTAATTGCGAGCATTGGGATAGGGCTTTTAACAGTAGCGCTGTAGTTGCTACGAGTCTTAGGTAAGCTATCTCCATATACTGCGTATATTTCCTTTATGATCATCAATCTTCCTCTTTTGGTGGTTTTCCACCTTCTTGTCCAGTTACACCAGTTCCAGAACCTGCAACGTTAGCTGGGATTCTGATTTTGTTCATAGCAGGATCGTCTACCGGGTCTAGTCTTAACTCTTTACGAGCTTCGTTACCCATAAGAATACCATTATTGACTAGTGCGGATAAGCGTTCAGCTTGATCTTTTTGGTCTGGTTTAAGTGCAGGTACTTTGTGTGTAGATAGCTCTACATCGTATGCAAAGAAATATTCATACGCAGCCTCAAACTTCCTAAGCATAGGTAGAATTGTAGTGTAAAACATTAACTCTAAATTAGGTTTTATGTTAGCATTGTTTCCGCTATTTAGCAAGATAGGAGGAACTCCTAGTGCGGTGCATACTTTTTCTTCGAGGTTATTTATACTCTCAGTAAAGGATAACTCTCTGAAGTTGGAGTTAGACATTGACTTAGCTGATAAGCCACCATCTAATATAAGAGGTCTACCGTTGCCATTCTTAGGGTTGTACTTAGACATCCACTCTCTTTCCTGGCGTTCTTTCATTTTCTTACTCAAGATTTCATCAGTCTCAACGATTATACCCATTACGGCACCGTTAGTGAAGAAAGCTTTCTGGAAGTCTAGCATAGACTCGCGAGTTAGAAGTGATCCGATAGTGCTGTTTATACGTGAATCTCCACGATAAACTGAAGTTGTACTGTTGTCTTTTACATGTATGATCTCATTCGCTGCAAACCTGTGTATTCCGTTATAGATAAACGAGTTGATATAGGTTTTGTCATCAGGAACTACTTCAACCAGACTTGCTGGTATGTGGTATAGTCCTGCTCCATCGAAGTGGATGAACGAGTTACCGTCAATAAGAAAGTCCATTAATACTAGACGTCTAAACGTGTTAATATCCATGTAAGGATTTGGTCTGTGGTTTAAGATATTACCTAAGGTCTTACCTCGTGTCCCTGCAACCTGTCCTGTAAAGCTTAGAGTGCTAGCAACATCGAAGTTCACCATTGCGGAATTATCAACTAACATATTGATACAGCGATTAACTACCTCAACTAGCTCGTAAGCATTCTGTACGGTTCTTATACTTGTTTGTGTACTACTTACTCTAGTACCCTCATCCCTGGCGATCTCGTCTTGGATAGGGTTGAATTTTTCTTTAATTGCTGCCCATAATGATGGCATTTCAGGCTCCTTTAAATTAGTGAGGCAAAGTCTACCCGCGTCCGTGGGATATGTCTGCCAAAGCGAGACTCAGTAATAGGGCGGGAATCCGTCCCCTCGCTTAGTCCATTGTTCTTTTCAAACATTCGGTGAACCCAATGTTTTTGTTTTTTGGTTGAAGTTAACGGCGGCTGTTTACCATAAAGCTTATGTAACGCCTTGTGGTGCTTATTGCATAGTGTTACCATATCAGTAACCACAGCTTCCCAGTTATCTTCGTAGAACTGATCACGCATCTCTAGGACTTGTTCATCAGTTCGTACATCAATATTGTGTTTGTCGCAATAATCTTTAAAAACTAGTGAAAGGGTAGCGTAGTGATGACCTTCAAGGTCTTCGGTAGTACCACAGACAGCACACTTGCACTTCTCTGGGTATTGAGCTTTTATTCCGTCTCGTACGTGTTTCAGTGCGACTCTTTTATTTGTATTGGATGCCATATGGCAACTCCTTATTTAGCGTTCTAACCCCTGACACAACTTCATAGCTTCACCTAGTAGATACCCGCCAAACGCGTGCTTTCTTGAAAATTATTACTACTTGTACCTGTCAGTTCGGGACACATCAATAAAACTATTATACTTAACTAATCTCCAAAACGCAAGCGAACTTTTGTATTTCGCTCCACCCACAAGCCTATCGCCTGTAGGTGTACAACGCATATCGGAATGCATCCGCAACATGGGAATACATATCGTGTTTCGGCTTGGGTTTAACTAGTGCTTCATTAGGATCCCAACGGTAGTTTACTAACATCGTGATTAAGTGTTCACAGCTTGGGTCAACAATTAATTTGTCATTGTCTATTAAAGACTGACAATACGCTATACCGTCTAGAATAGACTTCTTAGCTTTAGTGCTAGGAAGGTCATAATCTACTGCCATATCTTGCCTAAACTGAGCAGCCGCGGAATCGCAAAATACCATATCCACATCATACTTATCATAAGTAGATCCAAAAGCAGCAGCGTGTACCGAAGTTACAGCCTCATTTACTTGGTAGTCCCAAACAGCATAAAACATATCTTCGTCAGTATCGTACTTCAGCACAACACCACCAGTATGATCCTTATACCCGGGATCGATTCCCATTATAGTTTCATATCTATAAGGGTCAGTAGCCCAATCCATATCATCAAGCGAACGTACATGTTTTTTCTCATCGAACGACTCGTATATTTGCCCTTCGAATGTAGTAAAGTCAGCCTCATATTCTTGTTTGAATTCAGCTCGGGACATGCCACTTCGGGCTTCTTCTATATCCTCTGCAGTATTCCTAGGATTATCTTCCCACGTTGAGTGAATAGAAACCCACTTAGGATAACCACGTGGTTTACCTGTACTAGTATCTATGTCAAACCCACGCATGTAAAACTGGTGGAAATAGTTAAGACCACGAGGCGTTGATATGAATATACATTTAGAACCAGGTCTGTCTAAGGTCGGGCGCAACTGAACGTTGAAAGCGTTAATCCCCGCCCCATCCAGTGCTGCTTCATCAAACAGTATTAAATCATACGATCGTCCCACCAAGCTATTCACGCTCGATATCGATCCGAATTTTATCATCGACCCATTCTCTAAATGAATCTCTTTTTCTGTCTTATTCTTAGACTTGACCTCTATAGCGTGTTCCTCTAGCATAGCAGTCTGCTCATTCCATGATATGTTAGTCAATGAAAAATTAGGAGAGACGATTAATACATTGGTATTAGGCTCTAGAGCTTTTAAGAACGCAACTGTGTTAGCTATGAAAGTCTTGCCCGTACGGCGAGACAAGCACGCTACGATAAAACGATACGAAGGATCGTTTAGTGCGTTGATTAAAGCAACCTGCGGAGAGATGGGCACAATTTCACTAACTCGGAGAAATCCTTCCACAGGAAGCTTTAAAAACCTTTGGTCTACTGGAAACTCTAGGAGTTCATCGTACTTTAGACACGATCTACTAACTTGCATCTAGAATCTTATCCAGTAAACTATTATAATTATTGTTGGTTTGGTTATTAACTTGTATCGCGGGGGTTTTAGCTCCCATCAGTTTAATCTCCATTTCCATTTCTTTCATCTTCATAGAGTGAGCCTCTTTAAGAATCTCTAGGATATCTTTACTAGAGCCCATTCCAGTATCATCCATTTCCTCTAATTTTTGCGCTATGATTTCGTCCATCACCGCTCCCATGCGTTCTCTGTTGCGGAAGCCTGATTCAAAATATAAATTATCGATATACGCTTTTACTTCTCGTTTTTGTAGATACCGATGCACTTCTTCGATAGGTATTCCTAGAGCTAGTGCTGTCTCTTTAGTATCGCTCTTATTTTCCAGGTAGGCACACGCTATGTCCAGGCCTTCTGGGCTAATAAGGGTCAGTTCATTGTCTGCCATAATTTTCCTCCATTTTCTAAATTATAGTCCCTTTGTTCCGAAATGTCAAGACCTTTTTTAAATTCATGTAAGGGGGGCTGGGTTGGGTAAGCTTGGGTAAACTTGGGTAAACTTGGGTTGTGTTTGGGTAAGTTTGCTATAGCAACTTGCGTTAGCTTGCGTTAGCTTGGGTAAACTTGGGTAAACTTGGGTAAACTTGCGTTAGCTTGCGTTAGCTTGGGTAAACTTGCGTTAGCTTGGGTAAACTTGCGTTAGCTTGGGTAAACTTGCGTTATATGTTGCAGAGCTCAGCTCGTGAGGAAATTCCTGCGCCCTAAAAGTTTCTCAGATTTTAGTTCAGGGTCTATGTGGGGGTGCCCACCACTGGATAGGCATACAGTAGTCTACATACCGCCCCTACCGCCCTGCTATATGCTTAGCTCCTTAGCGACCTTACGAGCTAATCTAAGCGCATCTAATTCAAATAGCTCACGACCTATCGAATAGTTCTTTAATACTGCTTTAATGGTGCGTTCTGCTGCTGCTGCGTCACTTACTCTATACAGCTCAATGGTAAGGTTAGTGTTCATGGTAATGTAAGCTCTCAAGCGCTCATACCCGTTAGTAGTCATACCTATTTTTAAACACGTTCTAGCGTCTCCCACAGTACCGCTAACGTTATCAATTGCATCAGTGATATAGATGTAGTTATCGCCTTTAACAAATGCTTTTAGCGCCTTGCTGCTTGTTGCTACTAAGTTGAATATGTTCATAATTTTCTGCCTGATCCGTTGAATGAGTACCTATAATAACAGCTTGCGCGCAATTGTCTAATAACGTTTTGATCTAAGCATATGCTTTTTCGTTCTAAAAATAAGTGTGAAATAACTGGACTTAATTCTAGAATAGCTTATAATTACTTTACTAACTTAATAAAGAGACCGAAAAAATGAAAACATACTTTATCACTTATCAAGACCAAGCTAGTGGTTCATGCGACACAGAAACCGTTTATTTACGCGGTGGCATGAAAGCAGCTAAAGAATATGCAAGACAACAAGCCAACGGTTGGTTAGTTGCTAGAATAGTGGAGATATAGAATGAAGAAATTTAATGTAACCTATTCAAACGCGGCGAACACTTATAACCGTATTATTGTACTAGCAAAAACAAGACAAGACGCGATGAAAAATGTAAATAGTCGTCACCCAAATAATAAAGCTTTTTCTGCTGTTTGTTGTGATTAAAAGCTTGACTTATTAAACGCGCGCAGGAAGCCCCGAAAGGGGCTTTTTTATACCCCTAAAATCTCAGCAAGGGACAGGGGTATAAGGGTCGAAGGTTAAAGTTGCTTAAAATGCTTGTTTAGTGCCCTAGATGGGATCACGCTAATGAGAATCATTCTCATCTTGCGCCCGCGCCGCCTTGAATGCGAATCGTTTGCATTAGCGTTCGCTTATAGGGCACAGCCGCAACTTGGCACACTATTTGCAACATGCAATAACCTTGCCAATAATAAATGTAATAAAATACCAGAAATGATGGCACGTTTTTTGATTTTGTAGTTTTATTTCATGCACTTTCATGGTGAAATGGTGCAGGGCTACAGCCCAAGTGTAGCAAGGGCTGCAGAGCATGTGCACTATTGGGGTGCAATTTTGCACTTACATGGTGCAAAATATGCCGCCATGCCAACCTGTCACAAATAGGAAAAATAAAAAAGCCTTATAAATCAAGCACTTACCTTTTTTCGCATGTTGGCACGTAGGTTGCAATATATATAGTAATAGTAATTAGTGAGAATTGAAAAAATGCAAAATCAAGAAATGAAAAGCTTTAAAAATCTAGAATTGTTTTATGTTAGTTATGATGCTTTGTTAGACTACCCTATACCGCTGCCTGTTGGTAATACTAAAGCAGGTAGGGCGACCAATGTTTATGATGCTTTTCGAGCTGAAAAGCGTTGTTTGAATGGTTTACAGTTAAAGGCGCTTTTCATTGTTGGCGCAAAAGGCGCAGAGAGTGCAAAAGAATCTAAAAAGTTGGAACGTAAATTGCAAGAGGTTTTCTCAAATGAGAATCGTTCTCATTCAGATACAGGAAACGCTGGCGAGAACTATTTCATCAAGTCGGAAACTATCATTGAGTGGTTAGAATCAAATACTAATCTTACAAGAGTTTTTTAGTCCAAAAACTACGGGAGTGTTAAAGTTATGATTACTGCAATAGGTGCTATGTTCGTTTTATGGTGTGTTGTTATTAAAATTATGTTTAGCGAGGGGTAAAGATGAGTTATTTATTATTAGTTGGTTTTGTAGTGTTTATGTTAGTAGCGCTATACTGTGACAAGTTGCAGGAAGAGACTAGGAACGCTAGAGAGCGTGGAATATTCGCTATTTTGGCAGGTTTTTGTGGCGGTATTAGTTTTGTTTCTCTTATGGCTTTTATGGTGTCAACGTTATGAATAAGTTTATTGATAGAATTTGCGTGTTACTTTTCCTATGGGGTGTGGGGTACATTATTAGCCCTATGATTGAGGAAGAGACAGCAGCTAGAAAAGCTTGTGAAGAGAAAGGTGGCGTATTTATTACAGTACCGCATTCTGAGAACTATTGTGGGGTGAAGTTATGATTATGTTAGCAGGAATATTATGTATACTTTATACGTAGCGAATCGAGAACTTGTTTTGTTGGTGGGCTAGTGTTAATGTTATAGTGCTAAAACTATGATAGTGCTAAAACTATGATAGTGCTAAAACTATGATAGTGCTAAAACTATGATAGTGCAAAAATTATCTTATAAATCAAGCACTTAGGGGTGCGCGCAAAATTTTGCGTTTGTCCAATAACTTTTAGTTATAAGATATAACAAAGCATTAGTATACAGAATAAATATTTATTGATATAATACTTACAGGAAATGAGGAAAGGGAAAAGAAAAAAGTTTGAAATTAAATGAAAATAAAGCTTTACTTCTTAACCAGAACTTGATATAATACTTATACTGAAAAAACGGCAATTATGCCATAAAGCTTAACTAGGAGACAAATTATGTCTAAAGCGACTTCTTACTCCGCGGAATTAGTAACCGCAATCGTAGCTCAATACCAAGAAGGTATTGCAATTGAAACTATCGCGAAAGACGCAGGTAAAACTGTTCCGATGATTCGCTCTAAGCTAGTAAGCGAGGGAGTTTACGTTGCTAAGGCGAAAACTTCAAAAGCAACGGGCAAGGCTCCAGTTCGCAAGCTTGCACTAGCGCAGAAAATCGCAGCGGCGGTTGACGTAGAATCTTTGGATTCTTTCGAAAAAGCGTCAAAGTCAGACTTGGAAACCTTGCTAACTGCACTAACTGAGTTGTTAGGCGAAGAATAGCTTAAATGCCCCGAAAGGGGCATTTTATTTCTTGACAATGAAAAAAGCCTTATAAATCAAACACTTAGGGCTGCGCGCAGCGATTTTGGTTTGTCCAATAACTTTTAGTTATATGATATAACAAAGCGTTAGTATACAGGAGCAAAACAGTTTGATATAATACCTGTATTGAATAAATAAGGGGAAGATCATGGAATTATTTATTGTTATGTACGTCTCAGGGTACGAAGAATTTGAGACGGTAGAGAAAATTTTTAGTCGTGAAAGCTTAGCCAAAAAATACATTGAACGAGAAAACAATAAACGGAAAGGGTTAGGACTACGGAAAGCTAAATATACGATTATGGAAACAGAGGTGGCATTATGATTTTACTTTTTGAAGTATACAAAAATACTGGCGATATAATGAGCGGTTTTATGTTTTTCGCTTTTGTTGTTGCACTATGTATTTATAGTGAAAATAAACACAAATAAAAGCTTGACCTAAACTAGCTACCTTGATATAATACCTATACTGAATTAACAAAGAGAAATTAAAGTATGATTACACGCAACGATACAATTGAACAACTATACAAAGATGGGTACACCTGCACTCAAATAATTAATGCTATAGGGTTAGATAGTTTAGGCTTACGTCCTAGAGATACCGTTCGTGCTGTTTTGGTTATCAAAGCCCTATATAAAAAAGGTTATAAATTCACTTAAAAAGCTTGACCTAAACTAGCTACCTTGATATAATACCTATACTGAATTAACAAAGAGAAATTAAATTATGATTACATTACAAAATACACGTACAGCAGCACGTGACTTAGCCGCCACTCTTATCGTTTCAAAGCGTGTTCCTGTTTTCGATATGGACGGAGTTTTTGCAAACGCTACTCATAGACAAATCTGTAATGCAGATGGCTCTTTAAACCTTGACAAGTACCGCGAAATGTCAACACTAGAACATATCATGAAAGATGAAACTTTACCACTAATCGAAGCTATTCACGTATTACAGGAGCAAAATACAGAATTTCATATTTGTACAGCTCGCGTTATGTGTGACAATACAAAAGCATGGCTAGAAGCTAACAACGTGAAACCTAAATCTATTATGGCTCGCAGCTCTGAAATTGATAGCCGCAAAGACCACCGCTTGAAAACAACTAATTTGCAATCACGTTTTAACCGTAAACAATTAGAGAATATGGTTTTAATTGACGATAACCTAGATAACTGCAAAGCTGCAAAACGTCTAGCAATGAATGCAATACACGTACCATTTGAGGGTCACTAGATGATTCAATTACAAGATGATTTAAAATTCTTGGTTGCTACTCTGAACAAAGCTATTGATTGTTTAGAGTACCACAAAACCAAGCAAGCGCTTGATTTAGTCGAAGCGCAAAAAGAAACGATTGATTATATCCTAAAAAGAGCGGGGCGAAATAATGAATAAATATACCCCAATAATAACAAGGTTAAAACAGGAGTTACATTTGCACGACTACGAACTTAAAAAGCTTTTTCCTGCTTTGTATGTTTGGGAGTTTGAAGAAATGCTGAGACTGACCAGACGCAGGGCGAAAGCTCGCAGGGTGGCGATTATAGGGCGGTAAAAAAGCCTTAGTAATCAAACACTTAGCGGTGCGCGCAGCGATTTCAGATGTCAAATAACTTTTAGTTATATGATATAACAAAGCATTAGTATACAGGAGCAAAACAGTTTGATATAATACCTTTGTTGGTTAGGGAAAGCGGTTTGAATTTAATTTCAAATTAATGTAAATAAAAGCTTGACCAACTAACGACAACTTGTTATAATAGTTTCAAGAAGTAGGGGGAATGGTTAATACTGACCAACCCAATTAAATAGAGAAATAAAATATGTTAACTTTAGTATCTGACGTAATCAAGCCAAATTTCAAACAACGCGTTCGTGGTAATTGTGTTGCTGTAATCGACACTGAAACAGCTACCTTATGGGGTGAAGTTTTTGATTTTGGTATGGTAATCGTAAACTCAAAAGGTAAAGAAGTTGCCCGCTATGATGCAATTGTTAAAGAAGTTTATGACAATGTTAAGACTATGGAAAAGGCTTTTTACTTTAACAAAGTTGATACTTTTTACGAGCCGAACTTGCGCTGTAAGCGTATGGTTAAAAAATCGTGGCGTACTATTTGCGTTGAAGTTGCTGCACTTTGTTCAAAACATCGCGTTTCAGTTGTTAGCGCTTACAACTTAGGTTTTGACCGTAAAGTTATAGCCGCCACTAATAAGCGCTACAACGGTTTTTCAATGTTCCCAAAAGGCACTAAAGAACTATGTTTGTGGAAATTTGCTTGTAATACTGAATTACAAAGCGAAGCTTTTGAGGAGCTAGCAGTTGCACAAGGTTGGGTTTCTCCAGTGGGTAACTTGCGAACTAACGCAGAGGTTGCGTATAAGTTTATGACTGGTAACTTGCAATTTTCAGAGAGCCATACCGCTTTAGATGATGCCTTAATAGAATTAGACCTATTAAAACTACTAATGGCAAAACATAAAGAGTTACCCTTTGGTGTTGGTGGTGCAACTTGGCAACTAGTGAACAAGGATAAAGAAAAAGTTGCAGCACGAAAGCAAGCCTAAATAAGGCTTTACATTCTCGCAAGGACGCGATACAATACCTTATCAATTAATTAACGAGTACCAGAAAATGAATAAAATTTTATCTTATATCCCTTGGGTCGGTTTTGCACTAATGCAAGCTATGAATATCCCGAACGTAATCAAAGCAATTCAAACAGGTGTATCAATGCCTATAGCTAGCGTTACTATGCTAATTATTGCACTGTTTTGTTACCTAATTGATGCGGTTAGCCGCAAATGTCATTTACATATCGTGTCAAGTATTATCGGCATAGTTTCTAATCTTGTTGTGTTGTGGTTTATATTATGATTTATTTTACTTTTATTATTTGGGGCATGTTGTGTTTTGTTGGCGGTGTGGTGTGGTTTAGTTTTATGTTAGAATTACAAAAGGAAAAAGATGAGTAAGCATATAGCAAGCAATTTAAAAAATACCCTGTATTTAGTGCAGGGGCATTTTGAGAGCGAACCAGATTTAGCACTATAGTATATACAAGAGATTCAAGACCAGTTCGGCAGACTAGAGGAAGAGTTCGAAGAGTGCAAAAAATCAGTAAGAAAAGCGTCGCATTTTAAATACGCATTATTAAATAAATAAAAGCCTTGCAATTTTGGCTCAAAAATTGCGCGCACGCGAACTCTGTAAGTCATTGATTTTAAAGGAGTTTTTAAAAGTCAACCCCCTATTTTTGAAGCAAAAAACGTGCCAGAATTTAATTGAAAATAAAGCTTGCATATTCAACAAGAATTTGAGATAATACTTTTGTTCTCAGGAAATACCGCAAAATTTAATTTGAAAATAAATCAAAATAAAGCTTGCACATTAGCTCAGAATTTGAGATAATACTTGTGTTGAAAGAACGAAGCAAAATTTAATTTGAAAATAAATCAAAATAAAGGTTGCAAACAGCAAAATAGTTTGCTATAATAGTTACAAGAAATCAGGCAATTATGCCATAAAGCTTATCAAAGGAGACAATTATGTCTAAAGCACAAAAAGTTTGGTCAACTGAAATGACTACCCGTTTAACTGCCGCTTACACTGGCGACAACTCTCAGCTTGAAGCACTTGCAAAAGAGCTAGGCAAAACTGTTCCGATGATTCGCTCTAAGCTTGTTAGCGAGGGCGTATATCAAGCCAACGTAAAACGCGCTGTTGGTGGTGCTTCTGCGGTTCGTAAACTTGCGCTAGTTCGCAATATCGAAACTGTATTAAGCGTTCCAAGCGGTTCTTTCGATTCTTTCGAAAAAGCGACTAAAACCGAGCTTGAGGCTTTAACTTCTGCACTTATCGCTCTTAGCGACCACCAAGACGCGGAGAGCTAGAAACTAAAAACCCTGTTACCGAAAGGTGGCAGGGTTTTTGCTTATGCGAATATCGTAAAAAAGTCCTTATAAATCAAGCACTTAGCGCGCGCTGCGCGCATGTAGTGGTCTGACCAGTGAAATAGGTGTTGCATTGCTAGTACAGCGTGCTATAATACTTATACTAACTAAACGAAAGAGAAACGTTATGCTAACACAAACCGCAAAGATAGATAAAATAGTTTATAATACTAAAGCTAAACTAAACAAGGACTTAACTGAAGTATTAATGTCTGAAGCCCTAGAAGTTAAAACTAACTTAGATATATCGTTAAAAGCTCAGTTTGGTTTTATGGCAGATTTTAAGTTCCTAGAAAGAGATACAGGTAGCTACCTTTACATAACCAAAGGTATTGGGGCGGATAATAATGTAATACTGAAAATCGGAGAGACTAAGAATATACATAGTAAACTAACACAACTACTCAACTATAATGAAGAGGTAAATATAGAAATATATAAAATGCCTGTATCCAATATAAAAGCACACCCGAACTTACAAAATACTATACGCTTCTACGAAGCAGCTTTACATACCTACTTAAATGAGTTCCATATCGTAAGAGAACTTTTCAGTGAGAAAGCCTTATTACCTGCCAGGGAGTTTGCTAATAAACTGGCTCAGGTGAGTTTTGAGGAAATAATTAATTATATTAATGAAACTACCTAGACAATGTGGCACGGATGCTGCGCGCACGTCAAATAACTTTTAGTTATATGATATAACAAAGTAACAGTAGACAACACCCCAATAATTTGAGATAATACTTGTATTGAAATAACTAGGAAGAAATGAATATGAAAGGGTATGTTGAGTTTGAAATTAGCGAAGACGTGAAAAATAAAATGGTTGAGTATCTTGATAAGGCGCAAACTTGGATTGAGAACTACGACGTAAAAAACTATAGCACGAAAGTTTATAAAACAACTTGGATTACCAAGCGCACTTACTTTTCACATTATGTGTTAGACAAGGCACAAGAAGTTGCAAAAACTGCTCCTACTGGTGTTATTGTAACAACCGCTTTCTGTCTTTCTGAGGAAGATTTACTCGAACATGAAGTATATTTAAGCAAAAGAGCGGAAGCTGTAGAAAAAATACTATCACTTTATGAAAATAACACTACAATAATGCTTGACGATGTACTGGCAAGCGTGTATAATACATTTAAAGACTAACACAAAGAGAGAAAAGAGATGGATAAATTAGTTTTACTTGAAATACTAGACCTAGCAAACAAACACCCTGAAATTATAGAGGTTCGAATAAATACCTCGATTAGCGAAATTTCAGCTATAGAAACCTCATGCGAGGAATACTGCACAGAGGGGAAGACTACAGCGGAAGTTTTAGAGATTTTAAGAGCTATAATTTTACTGGGGGATTTATAATGAATAAGTATGTAAAAGACATGAAGTTATACGCATGAGTAACGTAATTTTAAGAGTATCAATGAGTTTTGTAGGTTGTGACAAGTATGTCGATACCGGATACACACAAGAAGAATGGGATGCACTAGACGAAGATGAGAAGTTAGAAGCAGAAAACGAAGCGGTTTGGGATTGTGTTACAGTTTCTGTTGACAATTAGCTTGCATTGTGGCACGGATGCTGCGCGCAGCGCACCTAAGTCATTGATTTGTCAAGAGTTTTTTCACTCCTCCGACCAGTTTGCACCAACTTAGGGCAAGAGCGCTCTGCGCCTGCGGGGGTATGTACGAAAGTTACTCCGCCCTGCGCCTCCGGGGGTATGTACGAAAGTTACCTGCGCCCGCAGCATAGTACGAAAGCGATTGTCAAGTGATTTTTTGAACTTTATAGGCCAGCGCTATAGCAGAGCATATGTCGGGTATGTGCCTAAACTCTGTGTACCCATCGAATTCGTCCATAACAGCTAAGGAGTACGAATCCAACAGTACCTTTTCTACGCTAAGGGGGTTACTACACTCTAAGTACAAAACTGAGGTCGGAGTTATTCCGTGTGCTGCACTAACCTCACGCATACGTGAGTCCCCACGGGAAGAGGTAGTTACCCCTACCTTATAAATATCCCCATACGCGTGCCAGAGGTACACCACGTTGTGGTGGTGTCCGGCACAACTAGGGCAGCCTTTTCCTTGACTAGAATGGTCGTTTGCTCTCTGTAAGAAGCTACCATGTAGAGGGCATATGCCCTATCTTTATTACTACCCCAAATAACCTTTGAGTAGTCGTACCTATCGCCATGCAGTTCTCGTGCATTAGAGATAAATAGGTCCAACCCTTTAGGTAGGGGTGATATGATGCTCTCCATGATTAATACGTCCGGGTCAGGGTCTCCCAAGTACGAATCCAAGGTTAATATGTCTGCTACTGCCATTTATAATACTCCAATATGCTTTGCGCCCGCCAGCGGGCTTAGATTTCCCAGTATGTATATTATACCTATTTGTCAAGTATCTGTCAAGTGATTTATTAAGTTTTATGCTAGGATGGGGCAGAAAGGCAGCCCAAATAGGCTTAAATGGGGCGGAGCGGGGCAAATAGGGGACTTTATAGCGCCGCACCAACTATTTCGCCCGTTTCGTCGCGAAGCGACTTATTGGGCGCAGACCGGGGATAAATAGGGATAATCCTGCGCCCTAGCACTTATCTAGGGCGGGATGCTTATAATTTGGGGCAAGGGAATTAAGCGGGATGTACTAAATTTATAAGGTTTATGCTAGCAGTTATAGCTGGGATTAAGCAGTCCGGGGCGGGATGTACTAAATTTATAAGGTTTATGCTAGCAGTTATAGCTGGGATTAAGCAGTCCGGGGCGGGATGTACTAAATTTATAAGGTTTATGCTAGGAGTTTATAGCTGGGATTAAGCAGTCCGGGGCGGGATGTACTAAATTTATAAGGTTTAT
>ERZ1048872.270-NODE-270-length-62328-cov-7.026673_pt1 | contig 62328 bp, 55 predicted proteins | sample MGYA00383100_ERZ1048872 | MGnify/ENA primary metagenome ERZ1048872 (study PRJEB29581, sample SAMEA5548370) | metagenome | biome: marine; feature: coastal; material: water | depth 50 m | study: Short-term variability in the microbial, nano- and picoplankton...
GGCCCATGGTAACGCGCCGACCAAAATCAGTGACAGCTGTAGGCGCCGCATCCGGATCAACTGGCCCGCCGATCAATGTCAGGCTGCGCGGCTGCGCCGCGGGGGTTTCGTCGGCCAGATAGGCTGTGGCCGCCAGAGCCAGAGGCACAGGTTGGCACACGGCGATAACATGGGTTTCCGGTCCAAGGTGATTTAAATAATCTACCAAGTATAGCGTATAATCTTCGATATCGAATTTACCCTCTGAGACGGGTATATCGCGTGCATTGTGCCAGTCGGTGACATAGACTTCGCAATCACCTATGAGGCTTTTGACCGTTGATCTTAGTAATGTTGCGTAATGCCCAGACATGGGCGCGATTAAAAGCACCTGGCGGGATGCGGGTTTGCGGCCCTGCACTTCAAAATGTATTAAATCTCCAAAGGCGCCGGATACTACGGGTTTCACTTGAACCAGATGGTCGCGGCCATCGTCGCAGGTGATGCTGTCAATTCCCCAGTCCGGCTTGGTGATCATCCGCTGGAAGCTGCGCTCGGTCACCTGACCCCAGGCAGCGACCCATTGCAGCCAAGGGTTTGGCGCTGCGGAAAAGGCTGGATAAGAGGCAAAAGCCTGTGCAGTTGCGCCCATCCATTGATTGGTGTTTCGCATGGCTTCCATAAAATCGTAGTTGGCCATGTGGCGCATTTTCATCTCCTGCTTGATGTGGCTAATTACAATATTTAGCCGCTTTGCCTTTGGGTTTAAAAATTGTTATGCTGCATAGCAGCGAAGGTATGCGGAAATTTACTAAATGACAACCACTGACAAAGATATTGAAAACCAAACGTTAAAATTAGAGCAAAATATTGCAAAACTGGATGAATTAAATCAACGCTTGGGTGCAGTACTACAAACCAAAAAGACAACAGATCCGGCCCTGAGTGGCCCTGGCCACGATTTGGCGATCAAGACGGCAGCAGCCTATTGGCAGGCGGCAGCCCAAAATCCGAGCAAACTGATCGAGCATCAAGTTGCCTATTGGGGTAAGACGCTTACCCACTTTATCGAAGCACAAAGCGCTATGATAAATAAAGAAATTGGGGATGCAGAGACAAAGGCGCCACTGGATAAACGATTTTCCAATCCCCTTTGGCATACTCATCCCTATTTTAAATTCATCAAGCAGCAGTATCTGCACAATGCAGAAGCGGTTCAGAGTTCGATTGAGGCGATTGATGGGCTTGAGCAAACTGAAAAAAAACGGCTTGAGTATTTTTCCAAGCAAATTGTTGATATGATGGCGCCGACTAATTTTCTGGCAACCAATCCCGATGCCTTAGAGCAGGCGGTGCAAACCCAAGGCCAGTCGCTGATTGATGGGTTGGAAAACCTAATTGAGGACCTTGAGGCCAATAATGGCGAATTGGTTATCCGCTTGGCGGATGAAAAGGCCTTTGAGCTGGGCCGGAATATTGCCACCACACCGGGAAAAATTGTATTTCGCAACCATATGTTTGAACTTGTTCAATACAGTCCAAGCACCGAAACCACCCATGCTATTCCGGTGGTGATTTTCCCTCCGTGGATCAACAAATTCTATATTCTGGATCTGACGGCGCAAAACAGTCTGATCAAATGGCTGGTTTCGCAGGGCTTAACCGTTTTTGTCGTGTCCTGGATCAACCCTGATGCCAGTTATAAAGACGTCTCGCTTGAAGATTATATCGAGCACGGCTATCTGCAGGCCCTGCAAACGGTGCGGATCGCAACCGGGCAGGATAAGGTGAATGCGGTTGGTTACTGTATCGGCGGGACCACCTTGGCCTTAACCTTGGCTTTGCTAAAGCAGCGCGATGAACGATTGATCAACAGTGCAACCTTCTTTACCACGCTGACAGATTTTTCCGATCAAGGCGAGTTTTTGCCATTCCTGCAGAATGATTTCATTGACGGGATCGAGCAGGAAGTTGGCGCAAAAGGCATTCTTGAAAGCTATATCATGGCGCGCACTTTTAGCTTTTTGCGATCAAATGATCTGATTTATACACCCGCAATTAAAAGCTATATGATGGGCAAAGCGCCGCCTGCCTTTGATCTTTTATACTGGAATGGAGACGGCGCGAACCTGCCGGGAAAAATGGCGGTTCAATACCTTCGGGGGCTGTGCCAGAGAAATGAATTCGCTGAAGGCGGCTTTGAGATTTTCGGGCAAAAGTTACAGTTACAGAACGTTGATGTACCGCTTTGCGCCGTAGCGTGTGAAACTGATCATATTGCCAATTGGAAAGACAGCTATCGGGGGGTGCAGCAAATGGGAAGCCGCTCAAAAACCTTCATTTTGGCAGAATCAGGTCATATAGCCGGTATCGTTAATCCCCCAAGCAAAAATAAATATGGGTATTTTCTTCATTCCGATCTGAAAAAGACACCAGAAAACTGGTACTCAAATGCCGACTATCATGCCGGAAGCTGGTGGCATGATTGGGCAAGATGGCTAAAAAAACGCTCGGGGAAACAAAGGGATGCACTGGTTCCCGGCAATGACAGCCTGCCGGTCATATGCGATGCGCCTGGCCTTTACGTCACCCAGAAAGCCAAAATTTAAGTAAATTAAATTTGCTGCACTGCAGAAAAAGACTTGAAATGCTGCACTGCAGCATACATATACATCTTATCAATTCATTCGGAAACAAGTTCTGAGCATTTAAAGGATCAAAAAAATGGCGACAACGGCACCTGATATGACAACATTCTTTAAAGATATTATGGAAGCATTCCCTGTAGACACAAAACTTTATCAAGATGCATTTGATAATTCGGCTGAGATGAACGAAAAAATGACCAAAGTTGCTTTGCAAGCTGCCCAGCAAAGCGCTGATATCTCCAGCAAATGGACAAAAGATACATTGGGAAAAATCTCAACAATCTCAAAGGCAAAAACCGATCCAGCGGATTATGCCAAGGCCCTGACTGATTTTGCTTCTGCTCAAGCTGAAGTGGCTGCTGAAAACATTGCCGCTTTTGCAGAAGTCGCAAAAAAAGCACAGATGGAAACTGTTGAACTGGTGATGGCTGCGGGCAAAGAGGCCACTCAGGACGCAACAGAAGCCGTTAAAAAGGCAACCAAAGACGTCAACGCCGTAGCGAAGAAAGCTGCTGCGAAGTAATTTCTCTTTCGTTTTCTCCTCCCAAGAAAACTGTACAGGGTGAGCAATAGCTCACCCTTTCTTTTTTTGCTGCAAGCGCGTAGAGTTTGCCGCAGTGCTGCATTTTTCCGGAGGTCAACCGTGTCGACGACAGATAAACCACTTTTGATAAAACGATATGCAAGTCGACGCTTGTACAACACTGAAACCAGTGATTACGTCACGCTAGAAGATATAGCAGGCTTTATTCGCGATGGCCGAGAGGTGCAGATCATAGACCTGAAGTCTGGCGATGACCTGACGCGGCAATTTTTACTTCAGATTATTGCAGATCATGAAAGCCGGGGGGAAAATGTTCTTCCCATCAATGTGCTGAATGATTTGGTGCGTAGCTATACCACCCAAGCCACCAGTATTGTGCCGCAGTTCTTGGCCATGTCTTTTGAAATGATGCGCGATGGGCAATCAAAAATGATCGAAAATATGGGCGCAATGAGCCCACTTTCGACAATGCCCGGCTTTGAGGCTATGCAGGCTCAGCAAGAGGCATTTCTAAAGGCTATGACGGGTGGGTTTCCCCCACGGTCCGACGCAAAGCCCACCCCAGATGAATCTGGGAATAAACCCAACGAAAGCGGTGAGTTACAAACAATTAAATCGCAATTGGCGGATCTTCAGGCACAATTGGAAAAGCTGAGCCGCTAGATGTAGGTTGCCTGACTTTGCGGGGTGCTGATTGGTTATAGTCCCAAACGATCTCGTAGTGCATACCAGCTCATCGCCAATACCAACAAGGGGCTACGCAACCGGTTTCCTCCGGGAAAGCGTACTGCCGGTACCTTTGACATGATTTCAAATCCACCCGCTGCGCCGTTAATTGCCAGTGCCATCATTTTGCCAGCATGGGTTGCTGTGCCCACCCCATGACCGGAATACCCCGACGCGCTTAGGATATTGGGTTCCAACCTTGCAAGATAGGGCATGCGCCGCACGGTTATGCCCAAAGTCCCGCCCCAAGCATAGTCAATTTTGACATCCGCAAGATGCGGAAAAATCTCTGCCATCGGTTTGCGCACTGTTTCTGCGATGTTGTTTGGAAAATGATAGCTATAATTTTCGCCGCCCCCAAAGAGCAGGCGGCCGTCATGCGACAGGCGAAAATAATTCACCACAAATTTTGTATCGGCCACCGCGACATCTTTGGTCAATACCCGCGAGGCTTCGCTGCACAAGGGTTCGGTGGCTGCGATAAAGTTATTTATCGGCATCACCCGCCGGGCCACTTTTGGTTCAAGCCCGCCTAAGTATCCGTTGCACGCAATAACCACGTGGCTACAGTGCACAATCCCGTTTTCTGTTTTAACTTGCGGCTTGGAGCCTCTGGTAATTTCTTGAACACGTGTTTTTTCATAAATTTTAACGCCGGCCTTGATCGCCGCCTGTGCGAGGCCCAAGGCAAAGCGCAAGGGGTGCAGGTGCGCGGCCCCGTGGTCCAGTATGCCGCCATAGTAGCGCGGGGATGGGCAGAGGTCCTCGGTTGCACTGCGGTCCAATTTGTCAATCTGCGTATATCCATAGCGATTTTCAAGAAAATCAGCATAGTGATGCAACTCGTCCATTTGCTTTCGGCTCAGACCAATATCCGCCACGCCGGGGCGCAAATAACAGTCAATTTTGTGATCTTTTATCAATGATTTGACGGTGTCTTTGGCATCTTCTGCAAGCTGCCATAGTTGATCTCCGACCCCGTCCCCCATCAGTTTTAGCAGATCATCTTGGTCCATCCTTTGACCCGTGCCAAGCTGACCTCCATTGCGCCCCGATGCGCCAAAGCCAACCCTATGTGCATCTAAAAGCGCCACTTTAAAGCCGGATTCTGCGAGATGCAGCGCAGCAGAAAGCCCTGTAAAACCGGCGCCAACAACACACACATCAGCGCGGTGTTCACCGCGCAGTTGATCAAATTCAGTTAAAGGGTCTGCTGTCGCAGCATACCAGCTGTCCGGATACTGTCCCAGGCGGTCATTCGCGTCTAAAAGGTTCATACGTTCAACAGTAAATGTTCGCGTTCCCAAGGGCTGATCACTTGTAGAAACTCTTCATATTCCGCACGCTTCACAATTGAATAAACCCGTGCGAACTCAGGCCCAAGGATCTCATGCAGCTCGGGTGAGGCTTCAAAAAGGTCCAGGGCTTCGCCCATTACTCTGGGTATATCGGTTTCGCCTTCGTACGCTTCACCGCGAAATTGCTTGCCTGGCCGCAGTTCATTTTGCATCCCCAGATAACCGCAAGCCAGCGACACGGCGATGCCCAGATAGGGGTTGCAGTCCATGCCCGCCAGCCGGTTTTCCACCCGCCGTGCCTCTGGATCTGAGATTGGAATGCGGATACCGGCTGTACGGTTGTCGCGCGCCCATTCCAGGTTGATCGGCGCAGAATGTTCTTTGACGTAGCGGCGATAGGAATTCACATAGGGTGCCAGAATGGCAATGCCGCGAGGGACATAGCGCTGCAAGCCGCCGATAAAATGGTAAAAAAGATCGGTTTCGCCGCCTTGGGGGCCAGAAAATGCATTGGTGCCGGTTTCGATATCAATGATCGAATGGTGGATGTGCATGGCGCTGCCGGGTTCATTTTCAATCGGTTTGGCCATGAAAGTCGCAAAGCAATCATGCCGCAGCGCCGCTTCGCGGATCAGCCGTTTGAAATAAAACACCTCATCTGCCAAGCGCACCGGATCGCCGTGGCGCAAGTTGATCTCAAGTTGCCCGGCGCCGCCTTCTTGGGTGATGCCGTCTATTTCAAACCCTTGGGCTTCGGCAAAGTCGTAAATATCGTCAATCACTGGCCCAAACTCATCCACCGCCGTCATTGAATAGGCTTGCCGCGCAGCAGCCGGCCGCCCGGACCTGCCCATCATTGCTGAAATCGGTTTGGCCGGGTCAAGGTTACGTGCAACAAGAAAAAATTCCATTTCCGGGGCCACAACCGGTTCCCATCCTTTGGCGCGATAAAGCTCAACCACCCGTTTTAAAACATTACGCGGTGCAAAAGGGACCGGTTCGTCTTTGCGGTCATAGGCGTCATGGATCACCTGCAATGTCCAATCGCCAGTCCAAGGTGCGGCGGTGGCGGTTGTATAATCGGGTTTAAGAACCATGTCGCGCTCGATAAAACCGTCATCACCGGCCGCTTCGCCCCAGCCGCCGGCGATGGTTTGATAAAAGATCGAGTCAGGCAGATAAAAGGACGACTGGCGGGTAAATTTTCCCGCCGGAACAGCTTTGCCCCGTGCGATGCCCGGTAAATCGGCAATAATGCACTCGACCTCGTCCAATTTTCGGCCCTCAAGGTAATCGCGCGCAGATTGCGGCATTTTCTTAAAGATACTGTCCCACTTACTCATGCTGTCACCTGTGCTAAATTGAGTACGGAATGAATACGGTCCGCCAAGGCAGAATTTGAGTTTGGCAGCTCTAATTTTCTTGAGGCCCGCTCAAGTAAATCATCTGGCACCAGACCTCGGCCGCGCGTGTCAATCAAGCCGTTTATAAAACGGCTGTCAAATTCTGGATGGGCCTGCACCGTGAAAACGTTCTCGCCGTAGCCCAGAAAGGCATATTTGCAAAATGGGCTTGAGCCCAAGACCCGTGCATCAGCAGGAAGCGCCACAACTTGATCTTGGTGCCAGGCATTTAGGCTCACCGTTTGGCCCTCAAAGTCATAGTCGGTGGCGCCGACCGACCAGCCGCCAGAATATTTTTCCACCTGTCCGCCAAGCGCCTGTGCGATCACCTGATGACCAAAACAGACCCCAACAAGAGGAATTTTCAGGTTATAGATGTCCCTTACAAGCGCCTTTAACGGTTCAATAAACGGCAAGTTCTCGTACACACCGTGGCGTGAGCCGGTGATCACCCAGCAATCAGCAGAGTGAGCAGATTTTGGAAACTCCATATCAACCACGCTATAGGCAGCAAACGAATAGTCACGGCCGGATAGGAATTGCGTGAACATTTGTGCATAATTGCCCGTTTCGGCAATCATTTCAGCTGGCGCATGTCCAGCTTGCAAAATACCGACTTTCATAAATCACCCGTTGCTTTTTTGCCCGCGGCCAAGCGGTTACGACTATTCATACTGTCTCCAGATAGACTTTCCAGTGTTCGTCCTCTGGGGTTGATTGCAGTTTGTCGTATTCTTGTTGTTTTGTCATACAGAAATTTTCAATCAGTGCGCCCGGCAATATACGTGCAATCATTGGGTCACTTTCAAACAGCGCCATGGCCGTTGTCCAATCTGTGGCAAGCTGCGGCATGTCCTGATCATAGGCATTTCCAGTGATTGGGGCAGGGGGCGATAATGTGTCGTCTATGCCGGCCAATGTGGCCCCAAGCACAACGCTCAGCATTAAATAGGGGTTGATGTCGCCACAGGCAACGCGGTGCTCAATGCGCCGTGCAACCGGCGCACCGCCGGGAATGCGCAGCGCCGCCGTGCGGTTTTCATAGGCCCAACAAACCCCGGTTGGGGCATGCGCGCCCGGCGTGATCCTTTGGTAACTGTTGCTGTGCGGCGCAAATACCAATGTTGAGGCCCTCATGGCGGCCAAACAGCCTGCCACCGCCTGCTGTAGCAACTCTGATCCCCTCTCTGATCCATCGTCAAAGATGTTTTTTCCATCTTCGTCTATGACGGAAAAATGCACATGCAACCCATTACCCGCATCTTCGAGATAGGGCTTTGCCATAAAGGTTGCCGCCATCTGGTGTTTTCGCGCCAATCCTTTGACCAAGGTTTTGAACAGCCATGCATCATCTGCCGCGCGCATTGCATCACAGTGATTTAAGCTGATTTCAAATTGCCCAAGCCCGACCTCTGATGTGGCGGACTGAACTGCGATCCCCATCAGCTCGCAGGCCTCGTAAAGTTCGGTAAAAAAGCCATCAAACGCATCAAGTTGAGACACGGATAAAACAGCATTGCTGTACAAAGGACGCCCGCTTAAGGGGTTGATTGGTGCTCGCAACTGTCCATTGCTATCATCGACCAGATAAAATTCCATCTCGGTGGCGGCAATGACCTGCCAGCCTCTTTTGGAAAACCGGTCTAAAACCCGTGCTAGGGCATGCCGGGGATCGGCCTCAAAGGCGGCCCCATTGTCGGAAAACATCCACATCGGCACCAAGGCGCTGGGGGTTTGCAGCCAAGGCATTGGGACCGCGCCACGCTCTGTTGGCACCATAGCGCCATCACCATCGCCGCTTTCAAATACCAATGGGCTCTTGAGACTGTCCTCGCCCCAGATATCCAAAACCAGGGCAGACAGCGGCATCCGCACACCGCCATTAGAAAGCTTGCTGGCATAGTTGCTGGGCAAACGTTTCCCGCGCATTTGGCCGTTTAGATCGCAAGCGGCCACGCGGAAAGTTCCAAATTCTTCAAGATCCATGAAAGCCTCAGCTAAAATTTGATCAAATTATTTCAGCCCAGCAGGGATTTGTCCACCGCTGTTTGCAAGCTCCAGTTTTTTATAAAGTCCCGTGACAAAAAAATTGTTCATACAAGGCAGAGGCCTAGGCAATTCTGAGCGATAAACAGGACATCCCGCCGTCAATTTTGGCGCATTCGCTATTGTTCAGTTGAACCAGATTAAAGCCCTCTGCCGCAAGCATTTGCGCGGTTTTAGCAAAACCATCGCTCATAATAAGCGCATCATTAAAACGGATCATATTTGCGGCAGCTTCTTCACCTTCGGGCACGCACAGAACACGGTAGTCAGCAAAACATCCCGATGCAGCCAGCCTGCGGGTGGATAAAATCGTATTGGAGGCAATAAGCGCGCAGTCCGTTTTGAAATGCAAAACCCCCGGCGGGGTTTCAACGGTTCTAACACTATAGCCTTTTGGTTCCACAAAAGCACATAATTCGGCAATGCCGGCATCATCCGTACGCTCCGAAGTGCCCACAAGAATTTCACGCCCCGTATAAAGAATATCGCCGCCTTCAATAGACCCGGGTCCGTTAATTTCAAACACGGTTTTGAAAATCTGTCGGATCGAAGGCGCCATGGGCGCAACCTCTGGTCTACGGCTATCTGCCCCGGGGCGCATCAGAACTGCACAATCGGGCAGACAGAGTGCCGTATCTTCAACAAATATCGCATCTGCCAAATCCTCTAATGGATCAAGCTCAAGCACCTCGGCGCCGGCGGCCTTTAGGCTTTCGACATAGGCTTTATGATCCTGTTGCAACTGGGCAAAATCCGGGTTGCCCGCATCGTGGCTGCGCAGCCCATTGATCACGCTTGAAGAGGGGCGGCGCGTGATGGCTTTGGAAAATGTGATCGCTGGGTTTGTCATATGCTTTGGTCTTTTTCTAGCTTAAAATATGGGGCCATGTTTCAGCTTTTATTCTGCTGGGTCAAGCCAAGAATTCCTTTAGGCGATCTTTGCCTCGTATCATCCTGTAATAGGCTTCGGCCGCTGTTTTCCCAAGCGTGCCAAAGGTTTGTTGTTTCGGGACAGATTGAAATGGATCCAAACGATTGGCGGTTCCTGAGATTACTTCAGCGATAAGTTTTCCGGCAATCGGCGCGGTATTCATGCCGTGACCGCCAAACCCGGCTGCGCAGAAACTGGTTGCCCCAAGCGGCCCAATATAGGGCATAAAATGGCGTGCATAGCCCATGGTTCCTGACCACGCATAGTCTAAACCGACTTTAGCGGCCGCCATCTCTTTGGCCATATCGGGCAAATGTGCTGCAATATCTTTCATTGCAAGACGCGTGACATAGGCGCTGCTTGGGGCGGCCAGTGCAGAAATACCCATGCCCCAAAGCAAACGGCCGTCTGGCAGTTTGCGGAAATAATTTCCGGCTCTTCGCGTATCGGCAATGGCGTAAGGCGTTGGTATATGCTGCGCAAGAATTTCCGGCATAGGGGCGCTGACGGCGATAAAGGTTTGGACCGGCACCAAAAGTTTGGATAGTTTTTTAAACTGCCTCCCGCCGGTGCCGCCGGTGGTAATCACTGTTGTTTTGGCCGCGATTGAAGTTTGATTTGGCCCGACAGTGATCAATGTTTTGGAAGGAGTGGACTCTGCGATATGCAGAACCGGGCAATTTTGCAAAATTGTCACGCCAGCCTCCAAGCACTCGGCGGTGAGGCATCGCAAAAAGTTAAGCGGATGGAAATGAAAACCCTCGTGGTCAACCGATCCGCTTTTATAGCGCGGCCCTTTGATGAAATCGCTCAGCTCTGATTGTGCGATAGGCAGGGGGTCATCGGCAAAAAGCGATAGGGTCAGACAGCCGTTAACTGGCTGGCACGCGCTATAGCTTTGCAAAAAACACCGTGCGCGCATCCACTCAAGCCCTTCGCTGGCAAGCGCATCCAGCGCCGCCGCATTATCCGGTCCGAGAAGCTTTTCTATTGCGGGCCCGCTGCTGGCCCAGCCATTTGTGCAAAACCCGCCATTGCGGCCCGAAGCGGCATCCCCGATCTTATATTTTTCGATTAACACCACGCGCGCACCGCTTTGGGCAAGGTGCAGAGCGGCGCTTAATCCGGCAAGCCCGGCGCCAATGATGGCCACATCATAGGTGGTTTCAATAGCGTCTATTGAATGGCAGGCAGGCGCCGCAATTGCGGTATCTGCATACCAAGTGTTGGCAAAATTTGCCGATAAGCTGGCGGGTGCGCTAGTCATGGCCCCGTGATTTATTCACGATGTTATCCAAAGCCTTGATCCCCGAGGCTGCAAGAATTGTGAGCACGACATAGATCAATGCGGCCGAATTAAACGGCTCGAACGCCAAAAAGCTCTGCGCCTGGAATTCGCGCATCCTTTGGGTCAGATCGCGGACTGACAGGATCGAGACCAATGAGGTATCTTTGAGCATCGCAATAAATTCATTGCCCAAGGCGGGCAATACAATCGCAATCGCCTGCGGAATGACAATCAACCGAGCAATATGCCATTCGCGCAAACCAAGCGTGCGGGCCGCTTCGATTTGACCTTTGGGAACCGCTTCGATGCCGGCCCGGAAAATTTCAGCCATATAGGCAGAGTATCCGATCGCTATGGCGATAATTCCGCGGGTCATCATGGCCATATCCAAATAGCCACTGGAGGCTGATTTAATGGCCCCCGCCAAGGGCAGGCCAACGTAAAGGATAATCACAAGCATGGGGATACCGCGAATGGTATCCACAAAGAAATCCGAAAAGACGGCCAATGGATGGGCGGTTGTGATATTGCCAATCAGAACCAGAAGCAGGCTCATCACGCCGATAACAATGGCAACTGTGGCCAGCGTACGGTCTGTGGGTGGCAAATAGGTTGCTTGCCAGATTACAGGCCTGTCTCCGATCTGATCGAGGGGAAGAATAGCGGCATTAATTCGGCCCTTTTCAAGCAGATCAAGCGCCTGCTGTTCGGATTTCAATGACCGGATTTTAAATGGAGTCTCAGGAGGCGTTTGCAGAAAATCGCCGTACCGGACAGTATCCGATAAGCTTTGCGGAGTGCCTGTCACAATGCCGATGCGGCCCTCAAGATCCCCAACAAGAGCGACCTCTGCATGCGGTTTGAAGCCAAAAAATAGCCCCACTGCAATAGCGAGGACCCCGAAACCTGTCATGATCCGGTTGGCCATCGCAGATGGTTCTAATCGGCCTAAAAAGGCCCAAACCAACCCCAATATTGAAGCCCCAATATAGGCGAAAAATGCGGCGCGAAGGGTGACCATTAAACCGACGGAAAATCCGGCATGGGCCACCATCAAAAAGTAAAACGTGAAGCCAAAATTAATAAAGAACAGCAAGAAGATGGCGATTTGCCCATAGCCGGTCTTGATATAGCGCGACGGCACAAGCGCGCCTGCAGCACAAAGTGCCGAAAACACAGAAGCAAGCCCAAGATAGAAAAAGCAACTGGCAAGCAAGCGGATCTGAAAGGCCGGATCAAGCACAAAGACTTTGTCAATAACCACAATGAAATCAGTCGAGCGCGGGTCAAACCCGTTGACCGCAATCGATACAATATAAGGCGCGAGCCACGAGGCCTGTGACATCAAAACAAACAGTGCGCCTTGAATGACAAAGCCAACCAATGCTTTGCGCTGCAGGCTTTGCGTGAGTTGCGGTTCCTGATCTGGCCTGGTTGAGCGGATCAAAGCCAAGCTGGCCCAAACCCCCACAGCACCGGTCACGCAGAAGAATAGAAAACTGCCAAGCAGCTGTGTGGCGTTTTCTTCTATCCCCAAAACGGCTTTGATAGCGGGGCCATAATTTCTTGACGTTGCAATAAAATAGACAATCACAGGTGCCACAAAGAAAAACACTAGATTGCTGGCACGCATGGTCCGTAGCCAAGTGAAAACAGAAGGCATGATTAGGCTTTCAATTGGGGAAAAAAGATGTCCAAAGGGCAGAACGCCCTTTGGACCAATGGTTTAGTTTATTTTGGCCACCACTTAACGACCAATTCTTGCATGGTTCCGTCTGCAATGATTGCCGCGAGGCCTTCATTGAAGTCGTCCTGAATGCTATCACCTTCTTGGAACACCAATCCGAGCGGATCAGAGGACAGTCCGGTAATGCCAACAGTCAATTCACCAGCAAATTCTTGCTCGTAAGCCGCAGCTGATGTGGAATCGATGATCACACCGTCAACGTCACCGTTTTGCAGGGCAACAACCGCGTTGTTGAAGGCATCGAAAAGTTGAAGGTTATCACGTCCAACCAGCTCTTCGCCAAGGGCCGCGTTCGTTGTGCCTGTTTGTGACGCCAAGCGCATATCGCCGCTTTTGAAGTCGTCGATAGACGATCCGTCATCAGACACACGCATCAAAACGCCTTGTTGAACGATGATATAAGGATCGGAAAAGTCGACAATTTTGTCGCGCTCTTCTGTGATGGTCACACCAGAGACGACCATGTCAAACTGTCCGTCTGCAAGCGCGGGAAAAATACCATCCCATGCAGTTGATACCCAGTTTGGCTTACAGTTGATGCGCTCACAGATTGCGGCAACCACATCGACATCGAAGCCTTTGACAACCCCATCTTCAATATACTCATGCGGTGGATAGGTCGTGTCAGAGCCAATGTTGAGAACTCGTCCGCCAAGATCGGCGGCAAATGCTGGTGCCGCTGTAAACGCGGCAACCATTAGACTCGCTATAATTTTTTTCATGTTCTTCTCCTGTTGAAGGTCTGATTTAAAAGTCAGTCAGATGCAAAACACTGTGCTTAGGTTCCGGTCCATGGTCAAGAGCCGAGACACGGTGTTTTTTCGGATTTTTGCCTGAAATTGGGGCAATTGAACTAATTTGACCGTCTGGACGGAAAAAGGGTTGATACAGGATGGCTGTATCAGAACATTATTTTTCCCGGGCCTTGGTTGTGCGCCTTAAATAATTTGGCTGGATTGTCGGGCCTGCAATGGCGCGCCCGCTCTGGGCCGGCCTAAAGACCACCTAGCTTATTGAGCAATTGGCAGTAGGCTTGTTGCCCCCGACGAAAACTTGACAGGCGGAAAAATTCATTCGGGGCGTGCACCTTTTCGTCTTCTAAACCAAAAGCGAATATGGTGGCATGAATCCCCAGTTGATCCAGCAGCATACTCATCACCGGGATTGAGCCCCCTGTTCTTACTATATAGGGATCTTTGCCATAAACCTCGCTTAGAACTTCTGCGGCGATCTTGCTTGAATTATGACCTGACGGGGTCAAAAATGGATTTGCGCTGCCCGGCAACCTTTTGACTTCAGCGCTCACCCCGGTTGGAATATTGGCTTCGACATGCGCTTTTAGCAAATCATAAATATGTTCAGGATCTTGATTGGCCACTAAGCGGCAGGTGATTTTGGCATGCGCCTGCGCGGGCAGAACGGTTTTGGTGCCTTTGCCCTGATAGCCCCCCCATATGCCGTTTAATTCCAGTGTCGGGCGCGCCCAAAGCCGTTCGTTGGTGCTATAGCCCGGCTCGCCAAAGACATCAGGAACGCCCAAATCAGAGATATAACGGCCTTCATCAAAGGGCACTTTTGCAATGGCTTGTCGATCGGGCTCGCTAAGCGGGACAACATCATCGTAAAACCCCTCAACCGTGATTTTCCCATCCAGCCCTTTCATCGAGGCAATGATATGTGAAAGCGCATGGATTGGGTTGGCAATGCCGCCGCCCTGCATACCGGAATGTTGATCACCTTTGGCGCCGCTCACGGTGATTTCACAGCCCACAAGCCCTTTCAGTCCGATTATCATATTGGGTTGGTTTTCATCCCACTGTCCGCCATCCGCGGAAAAAATCATATCAGCCTGCAGTAGCCTGGTATTTTCAGCAATAAACGGTGCAAGCGTTGGTGAGCCTATTTCCTCTTGGCCCTCAAAAAAGAACTTTACATTGACCGGCAGCTTGCCTTCGGTGGCCAGCAGAGCCTCAGCCGCCAAAATCGGAATAAGCATGCCGCCTTTGTCATCCGAAGCCCCTCGGCCGCGCACCGTGTCGTCAACAACCACAGGCTCAAACGGCGGGCTTTCCCACAGATCAAACGGCTCGGCGGGTTGAACATCAAAATGGCCATAGATCAAAACAGTTGGCTTATCGCTGCCAGCCTTTAGCCAATCCCCGTAAACCACCGGATGAGTTTGTGTTTCCATAAACCGCACATTTTCAATGCCGGCCCGGGTCAGTCGCTCAACCACCCAATGACCGGCGCGCACAACATCGCCAAAATTCTCATCCTTTGCCGAGACAGATGGAATGCGCACGAAGTCGAGTAATTCGTCGACAAACCGGCCTTGATGATCCTCTAGATACGTTTGCCAAGTCATTCGCCCCTCCAAAGATAAAACGTTCAATTTATGTCTGGTCCAAAACAGGTTGCAACAGATTTTGACGTGAGTACAGATAAAATAACCACCTGACATCTGATCCGCTTTTTACGATCAAAACCGCCGATAATACCAACTTTAGTCATGACGTTAACGCCATAATGAAATTGACATCATGCAGTTATAAAGTGGACAGTGGCCGCATAATTTTCAAAACCATTGGGGTAAACCAATGCCATATTATGATTTGGGCGCATATAGCCTTGCAATCACGACCGCCTCACCTGAGGCTCAGAAATGGTTCGATCGAGGGCTGAACTGGACCTATGGGTTTAATCACCATGAGGCGGTAAGCTGTTTTCAAAAGGCGCTAGCGGCTGATCCAAGCTGCGCCATGGCCCATTGGGGCATCGCCTATGCATCTGGTCCCAATTACAACATGCCGTGGAAGCTGTTTGATAAAGCTGGCCGGAAGGCGGCGCTGGAAGCGGCCTATGATGCAACCCAGCAAGCGATTGGGCTTTGCAGCGGCATCACACCCATAGAGGCGGCCTTGATCTCGGCGCTTCAGGCACGCTATCCGCAGCGCGCTTTGGATGATGACATGGAAAACTGGGATGACCGTTTTGCGGCCGAAATGCGGGCGGTGTTCGGGGCGTTTCCCGACGCCTTGGATGTGCGGTCTGTTTTTGTCGAGGCGATGCTTAATCGCACCCCGTGGAAAATGTGGGATTTGCCCAGCGGTATGCCAGCAGAGGGCGCCGATACCACAGAATGTCAGCAGGTTCTTGAAGCGGCCTTTGCCAATGATCCGGCGGCGATGCAGCATCCTGGATTACTGCATCTTTATGTCCATCTGATGGAAATGTCGCCCTTTCCCGAACGCGCCCTTAAGGCCGGGGATGCCCTGCGCACACTGGTGCCCGATGCCGGTCATTTGGTGCATATGCCAACGCATATTGATGTGCTGTGCGGCAACTACAGCGATGTTGTGCTGTGGAACCAAAAGGCGGTCGAGGCGGATTTAAAGTATTATGAGCGCGAGGGCGCCTTTAACATCTATACCGGCTACCGGCAGCACAATTACCATTTCGTGATCTATGGCGCGATGTTTCTGGGTCAGTTTGAACCAGCGCTGGCCGCCGTGCGCGGTATGGCGGAAACCACACCCGAAGATATGCTGCGCATGCCATCCCCGCCGATGGCAGATTATTTTGAAAGCTATCTGTCGATGGAGCCGCATCTTTTGGTGCGCTTTGGTAAATGGCATGAGGCAATTGCGTTGCCGTTGCCTGATGACCAAGAGCTGTTTTGCACGCTCACTGCCTTTACGCATTATGCCCGCGGCGTTGCCCATGCCGCGCTTGGCCATGTGGCCGAGGCTGAGGTCGAAGAAAAGCTGTTTTTAGCGGCCAAAGCCAGGGTCCCGGATAGCCGCGTGCTGCACAACAACAAAGTTATTCATCTGATGGAAATTGCAACCCATATGCTGCGCGGCGAGATTGCCTATCGTAAAGAAGAATATGATCGGGCGTTTGAGCAGTTGCGCCAAGCGATCACGATAGAAGATAATTTGCCCTATGATGAGCCGTGGGGCTGGATGCAGCCCACGCGCCACGCGCTGGGCGCGCTGCTGTTTGAACAGGGTCATATTACCGAGGCCGAAACGGCCTACCGTGAAGATCTGGGGCTTGGCGGGCAATTATCGCGCGCCACTGTGCACCCCGATAATGTCTGGAGCCTTAAAGGTCTTTATGATTGCCTTGAAGCCCGCGGCGAGGTGGTTGAGATCGTACATATAAGACACAGACTGCAGATGGCCGAGGCCCGCGCAGATCACAGCATCAAAGCCTCTTGCGCCTGCGCGCAAGCCGCGCTGCAGAGCAGCTAAGATAGACCAAACTGAGCTTCTTTATGGATAGGTTCTGTTAAATCCGTTTAGCCCAAAGGTCATATTCACCAGCTTCGTCAACCTCAACCGACACAATATCCCCAACGCTTAAAGCTTCAAAACCTTTGTCGATAAACAGATTACCGTCAATTTCGGGCGCGTCTGCTTTGGTGCGGCAGGTTGCGCCGCTCTCGTCAATCTCATCGACAATCACATCCAGTTTTTGGCCAACTTTAGCTGCCAGTTTCGCTTCGGATATTGCCTGAGCCTTGGCCATAAACCGCTCCCAGCGGTCCTGTTTCACTTCACCTGCCACATGATCGGGCAGCCCGTTTGAGCGCGCGCCATCAACATTTTCGTATTGAAAACATCCCACCCGGTCGAGTTGCGCCTCATCAAGCCAGTCGAGCAGGGTTTGAAACTCGGCCTCGGTCTCGCCGGGATAGCCAACAATAAAGGTCGAGCGCAGCGCAATATCGGGGCAGATATCGCGCCAAGCCGCAATCTCATCCAGTGTTTTGGCCGCTGCCGCCGGCCGCGCCATGCGGCGCAGAACATCCGGGTGCGCGTGCTGAAACGGTATGTCCAGATAGGGCAGGATCAACCCTTCAGCCATCAGCGGGATGAGCTGGCGCACATGCGGATAGGGATAGACATAATGCAGCCGCACCCAAGCGCCAAGCGATCCTAGATCGCGCGCCAGATCGGTGATATGAGCGCGGTGGCCGCGCGCTTCGGCGTGTTTGATATCCACTCCATAGGCGCTGGTGTCCTGCGAGATAACCAAAAGTTCCTTTACCCCGTTTTCAACCAGTTTTTCCGCTTCGCGCAACACCGCATGAGCCGGGCGGCTGGCCAGACGGCCACGCATGTCGGGGATGATGCAAAACTTGCACTTGTGATTGCAGCCTTCGGAAATCTTGAGATAGCTGTAATGCCGCGGGGTCAGCTTGATACCGGTCGAAGGCAGCAGGTCAATGAAGGGATCAGGGCTGGGCGGGGCGGCGCTGTGTACCGCATCGAGCACCTGCTCATATTGCTGTGGGCCGGTGACAGCCAGAACACGCGGATGTGCGCCGGTGATATAATCGGCCTCGGCCCCCAGACAGCCGGTGACAATCACTTTGCCATTTTCCTGCAAAGCTTCGCCTATTGCCTCAAGACTTTCGGCTTTGGCGCTATCGAGAAACCCGCAAGTGTTCACAATCACCGCATCGGCGCCGCTATAATCGGGTGAAAAGCCATAGCCTTCTGCGCGCAGGCGGGTCAGAATACGTTCGCTGTCCACCAGCGCTTTGGGGCAGCCAAGCGAGACCATGCCGATGGTCGGTTGGCCTTGGCGGGGCGCCTCTGGCAATTGCGCGTTAGCAAGATCCGGGCGCAGGCTGGGTGGGTTGCTAGACATGATCTTGCCTATAGCCGAGCTTTGATCAGTTGAAAAGCCATGTCAGATTGTGTACTGCCTTAGGAGGAATGATTTTATATATTTATACTTATAAGGTATTTTAATGGTGCTTTTTCGGCGAATCACATTATTTTTATTTTTTGGAATTTTTGGTCTGGGTCTGGCTGCGGCCAGTCTCATTTGGTTTTGGTCACTCGATAGCGCGCCCCGGCATCCCGCTTTGGCCGGGGCTGAGTTGCCGCCGCTGATTCCAGTGCGGCAGTTCTATGCGGATCAATCGCTCGAATGGGTCTATAAGGTGTCCTTTGATGGTCGCTACGCGGCCTATCGCGCCACCCGCCTGACCAAACAGGTGATATTGATCAAGGACCTGAAAACGGGCGAGCAAAGGGCCAAAATAACCGACTGGAATGATTATTTTTGGGCGCCCCATAGCAACCATCTTCGGGTTGAGTATGACGATCGGATCTGGGAGGTCGATCCGGAAAACCCAGACCGTGATGACTGGGTCGATGTCACACCGCGCGGGTTTCAATCCGGATTTCGCTATGCGTTTGCGCCGCCAACACCTGACCACCGTCAGGTGGTGCTGAGTTATGGGCGCAAAGAGCGTGTGGCGGATCTATATACGGTTGATCAGGACGGCAAAAACAAAGAGCTTTTGATCGAAAACGAAGGCCAGACATTAGCATGGATACTGGATAAAGATTACGCGCCCGTTCTGCGATATGACCGGCCTGAGAAGAACGGCAAAGTCACCCGCCTTATGGTGTCTGATGATGATGAGTGGCGGCACCTTATGGATGTGCCGATCAATGAAGAGTTTTACTTTATCGAGGTTATGAAAAACCGAGAGTATGGTTTTGCCGTCTCTAGTCGTGGCCGTGATAAAGCCGCTGTGGTGCGGGTAAACCTCAACGATGGTAGCGAGGAGGTCATAATTTCTGATCCAGATGGCGATCTAAATTGGGTGGTTAATTTCGACCCATGGGATGATCAGATTGATGCGGCCATCAGCACCACGCTTGGGACAAAAATTCTGCCCTTGTCAGAGCGTGGGAAAATCTTTGCTGATTTGGTAGCGCAATATGGTGATGCAGTCGAAATCGGTGGTTTCACTGAAAGCGTAGATGGCCGTTTTCTTAGCGTAGACTTATCTCCGGATACTTTGGGGTATGAGTTTGTGCTGATGGATCTGCAAAACCAAACGACAACGTCGTTGGGCCAGCAGAACTTTCGCCATAAATTCAAAGATCATTTGGCGACAACCGACGTTGTCCAGTTTCCGGCCCGCGATGGGCTGATGCTGAATGGGTTACTGGTGCGGCCGCGCAACGCCCAAGGGCCCGTGCCCATGGTGATTGAGGTCCACGGGGGGCCAGCCGCTCATGTGCGATGGGGATACAACCATTTCCGTCAGTTTTTGGCCAACCGCGGCTATGCAGTGCTGGCACTGAATTACCGTGGCTCTGACGGGTATGGGCGGGCGTTTCAAAAAGCCGGCTTTGGCCAGTATGGCAAAAAAATGCAGGATGATCTGGTGGATGCGGTGAACTGGGCGGTGGATCAAAAAATCGCCGACCCCGATGCAATTGCGATCAACGGGGGCAGCTATGGCGGCTATGCCAGCGCCATGGCCATGGTGCGTGACCCAGATATCTTTAAAGCTGCAATAATCGAACACGCGATGCTGGATGTGGAATATCAATCCCAATTCCCACCGTATTTTTGGGGCCTTAGCTTGGAAAAATGGTACCGGTATTTCGGCAATCCGGAAGATGAGGGCGTGCGTGAAGAAATGCGCGCGCGCTCGCCAATTAACCGCGTTGAAGATCTAAAAGGACCCGTGCTGATGGTCGCAGGCCGACAGGATCGCGTGGTCGGTTTCGAGCAAACAGAACGCTTTATTACTGCGGCCGAGGATCTTGACAAAGAGGTCGAGGCCTTGATTTTTGACGATGAAGGCCACGGGTTAAACCACTGGCAATCCAAGGTGAAACACGCGCGGCGGGTGGAAGACTTTCTTGCCAAGCATCTTGGTGGTCGAAGTGGAAACTGGGACTGGATCGAACCGGTTGCAGATTTTATCGAAGATTAGCGGCGCCGGTCGCGGCGTGTGCTCATGGGTTGAAAGGCCACGCCCACATGGGCTTCACAATAGGGTTTGCCGGATTGCGTCGGCAAACCGCAGAACCAAAAATCATCAGTTGCCGGATCGCCAACGGGCCACTTACAAGTGCGCTCGGTCAATTCCAAAAGACTTATCTTTTTTGCCTTTTTCTCAACTTCGCTTACTTTGGCCAGCGCTTCTGGGCTAATCTCATTGGCCGAAGGCTGGGGCGGCAGAGGCTGACCAGCTGGAATAATCTGCCGCCGGGCCGGTGTGACCACTGGCTTTGGCTCTGGCTCTTTTTGCGGAGCTGCGCTTTTAGGGGCGGCCTTGGGGTCTTGTTTGGGGGCAGCCTTCGCCTTGGCATCAGACTTTGTGGTGGTCGTGGCGCGGTTTGACAGCCCCAAACGGTGGACTTTTCCGATCACGGCATTGCGTGTGACACCGCCAAGTTCTTTGGCAATCTGGCTTGCGGATTGGCCTTCGCCCCACATTTTCTTTAAAAGCTCGACGCGTTCATCGGTCCAAGACATCTGTCATTCCTATCTGGGAAAGCGGCCGAGAAAATCAGACGCTTTTAGAATTTTTTTCAGTGGCCTATTCTATACATCACAGAAAGAGTTACAAGACACCAAGAGCAAAGAAATCAGAGGTGCGCTATGCAGTTTGGTCATAACATGGGAACGCGGAGGTTTGGCCGGGTTAATTGGTTGGGGTTGATGACCTTGACCTCTCGTGAAGTTCAGCGGTTTATGTCGGTGCGCACGCAAACCTTGCTGGCGCCGATGGTGACCGCAGGCTTGTTCCTGATGATCTTTAATATTGCCATAGGTCCAAGACGCGGCGATGTCATGGGGCTTCCGTTTGTGGTGTTTCTGGCGCCGGGGATCACGATGATGACGGTGATCCAAAATGCCTTTGCCAATACTACATCTTCGATCATGACCGCCAAGGTGCAGGGCAATATTGTGGATACGCTGATGCCGCCGTTGTCCGCGAGCGAGTTGGTGGCCGGTTATCTGGCTGGTGCAGTGGTGCGCGGAATGTGCTTGGCTTTAGGGTTGTGGTTGGGAATGTTTTTTATTTTGGACATCGGGCTTGCCCATCCCTTTTATGCGCTTGCCTTTGCTTTTTTGGGGTCAGCCATGCTGGGAGCAATAGGAATAGTTGCCGCCATTCATGCGCAAAAATACGATCAAATGTCCGCGATTACCAATTTCATCATCACCCCACTGGCGTTTTTATCCGGCAGCTTTTACTCAATCGAGGCTTTGCCGGACGCGATCCGGCAGCTCACGCTGTGGAACCCAATTTTTTATCTTATTGATGGCTTTCGCTTTGCTGTCATTGATGTCTCGGACGGGACGCCAGCCGTTGGGCTTTTTGTATGCACGCTCAGCACCATAGCGATTTCAGCTCTTGCATGGGCACTGTTTCGGGTCGGATATAGGCTTAAGTCTTAGCCGCCGGTATGATTTGTTGCACAATGCCTGCACCTACCAAATAGACCGATGTGATGACCAATCCCCAATGCGCCCAGCTTTGCGGATGAAAATCCACCCATGCGGCCCAAATGGCAAAAAATATCCAGCCCAGCGACAGTGGCAGCGATAGCCACCGCCAGCGTTTTGTGCGCACAGGATGAATAAACTTGAGTGGAAGAAACATGGCCACGGCCAGCGCTGCCACAATTATCAAGATAATCCAGAAATTGGGTGACAGGGCAAACAGCACCAGAATCAGCATGTTCCAGCATCCCGGAAACCCATGAAAACTGTTGTCTTTGGTTTTCATATTGCCGTCGCAAAAATACATCGCCGAGGCAAACGTAATGACAAATATTGCAAACCAACCGGTCCATCCCGGTAGCAAGCCCGATTTGAAAAGCGCAAAGGCCGGAATGAAAACATAAGTGAGGTAATCTATGATCAAATCAAGCAAGACACCATCAAAGCGGGGCGCGTTTTTCTTGACATCATATTTGCGCGCCAAGGCGCCATCAATGCCGTCCACTCCAAAGGCAACAATGAGCCAAAGAAACATCAAGCTCCACTTGGTTTCAGAAGCTGCGAGCATCGCAAGCATCGCAAAAACCGCGCCTGTCGCTGTGAAAAGATGCACGCCAAGTGCTTGTAACCTAATCGTCATATCACTGTCATGCCGTAGATTGGCGCATAATGCAAATCGCTATTTTGCCTTGGGATGCGTTTTCGCGTAGACCTGCATCAACCGCGCGCTGTCCACGGCCGTGTAGGCTTCGGTTGTCGACAGGCTAGTATGGCCCAGAAGCTCTTGTATGGCACGCAAATCTGCTCCGGCATTCAAAAGATGTGTTGCAAAACTATGACGCATTGCATGCGGCGTGGCAGTGGCGGGCAGCCCAAGTTGCAAGCGTGCAGATTGCATCACTTTTTGGACTTGACGCGGGTTTAATGCGCCGCCCCGCGCGCCTCGAAACAGGGGTTGATCCGGCACAAGATCATGGGGGCAAAGCTGTGTGTAATGCTGAACGGCGTCGCGTGCGATATCGATCACAGGGACCATCCGTTCTTTGCCGCCCTTGCCTAAAATGCGCAGCCCCGTCGGCAGCGGTGCATCGCGGCCGTGCAAAGACAATGCTTCGGAAATCCGAAGCCCGCATCCGTAAAGCAAAGTCACAACGGCTGTATCACGCGCCGCCATCCATGGGCTGAGCGATTGAAATTCAACCGTCTCGATCATGTTCTGGGCCGATTGCGGCGAAAGCGGCCGCGGCAGCTTGGCCTGAAATTTTGGGGCGCGCATGGCCAGGACCACTGTCGCATCAAAGCCTTCGCGCCGCGCGAGCCAGCGGTAAAAACTTTTCACCGCTGATAATTTACGCGCCAAACTTCGGGGGCTAACATTGCCCATGCGCATTTGGGCCATCCAGGCCCGCATATCGGATACAGTGACTTTGGCTAACGCCTTCAACCCGCATTGCCCGCCATAATGCTGCCCAAGAAAGGCTAGAAAATCGAGTACATCGCGCTGATAGGCTTGGGCGGTCTTTTCCGATTTGGCTTCGATTGATATTTTTACGGCCAGCCAATCTTCAAGCGCTTGCTTGGCGGCAGGCGCAATGGATATCATGCCAGCCAGCGCCGCATCACCCGCTCAAAAACGCCGCCAAAAAACGCCAGCAGATCGGTCCCATGTTGCGGCGTGAATTGATGTGGATCGTCAGACCCCATAAGCAGTAGGCCGGGCAGCTTACCGCGCCCAAAATCCAATCTTAATGCCGCTTCAGAGCGCAGGAATTCAGCAGCATCGCCATAAACCTGTTCTGCACCATATTGAATTTTTCGCAATGTCACATCTCTTGCTAAAGTGTTTTTGCCTTGGGTCAGATAGGCCTCAATGAACCCGGGAATTGCAACAGTGATGGCGTCGTTGAAGTCCGCAAATGCAGGGCTGGATTTTGCATCGGTCTGACGCGTTTCAAGCACCAGCTTGATTGATTGGACACGTAAAATATCTGCCACATCGCCTTGCAGATCGGTGAGGAACTGTTGAAAATCCACCGGGTCCATCATGCGCAAAATGGCCCGCTGGACTTGATTGATGCCAGACAGACTTTCATAAGAAGCGGCAATCACACTGCGGTGCAATTCTTCCAACCGATCAAGACGTGTTTCCAACCGGTCCATTGCGATCCCTCTGAGATCAACAATGTTACCCCCCAGCGATTGACTGTTGGCATCAATCAGAGCCTGCATCAAATCCTGATCGTCCAGAATGACGTCTGGCCGGGCTATGATCTTGTCGCGCAATGCGCTGTCAATTTTGGGCGGTGTTGTCATCTGATTGCCCCTCTACCAAAGATATATGAGGCTTTATACAGATTTACAGAATTTTTTGCCCAGTTTTTTCAATATCTGCCAAAAATGCCGCCAAACCCTTGTCTGTAAGGGGGTGATTTGCCAAGCTTTTGATCACAGATGGGGGGGCTGTCATCACATCTGCGCCGATGCGTGCGCTTTCGAGCACATGGTTAACGGTCCGGATCGACGCCGCAAGGATTTGTGTTTCAAAGCCATAATTATCATAAATCACCCGGATATCTTCGATCAAATCCATGCCATCAATGTTGATGTCATCCAGCCGGCCAATAAAGGGCGAAATAAATGTCGCCCCGGCTTTGGCGGCCAAAAGCGCCTGATTGGCAGAAAAACACAACGTCACGTTGACCATGTTGCCCTCGCCTGAAAGCACTTTACAGGCTTTCAACCCATCCCAGGTTAGCGGCACTTTAATGGCGATATTATCTGCAATTTCGCTCAGCTTGCGGCCTTCTGCAATCATCTTTTCCGCTTCGGTGGCGGTCACCTCAGCACTGACCGGGCCAGAGACGATGCTACAAATTTCTTTGGTTACCTCGATAATATCGCGGCCGGATTTCATGATCAATGATGGGTTGGTGGTGACCCCATCAACCATTCCAAGATCGTTCAATTCGGCAATCTGGTCAATTTCGGCGGAATCTACAAAAAATTTCATGGCTTTGATCCTTTGATGGGTTGGCCTAGGGTTTATGTGGCTTTACTGCATGTTAAGCCCTTGGAAAACCCCCAACGCGGAGCAAAGCGTGCAACAGGCAGCTTTTTTTCAGCAAGATGATCTGATTTCGGTGATCACCACGCAGCCGATTGAGCGGGCATTGGATTATCGTGCACCCGAAGGCGGGTGTTTTGACGGCGCCTATGTTGAGGTGCCGCTTGGACCGCGCAAAGTTCTGGGGGTCGTTTGGGGGGCTGGTCAAGGCGGTTATGACGCGGCTAAAATTCGGCCGGTTCTGCGGGTGCTTGATGTCGCGCCGATGACGCCTGAAATGAAGCTATTTTTGCAGCGCGCGGCAGATTACACTGTCACCCCGTTTTCCGCGATGCTGCGGCTGGCCACTCGGGCGCCGGGGTTGAGCGATCCGCCGTCAATGCGCAAAATCTATTATCCCGGGAATATTGAGGCGATTAAAAAAACCAAAGCCAGAGAGCGTGTTCTGGATGTTTTTGTCACCTATGGCGGGGCCGGCTTTACGCTCAAAGAGCTTGCCGGACTTGCAGGGGTTTCCACTTCTGTGATCAAGGGGATGCTGCCATCGGGCGCTGTTGTTGAAAAGGCCACGCCGCGCGATCGCCCCTTTGCACGACTGAACCCTGATAAAGCTGGCAAAAAACTTACCACGGCGCAATCAGCAGCGACCGACCGTTTGGACGCGTTGATTAAACAGGATGCCTATAGCACTGCTTTGCTTCGCGGTGTTACCGGATCGGGTAAAACCGAAGTTTATTTAGAAGCTGTTGCCCAAACCCTTCGACAGGGTCAGCAGGCCTTGGTTTTGTTGCCTGAAATCGCTCTGACGGGTGAATTTTTGCAGCGCGTTGAAAGCCGGTTTGGCGTGCGGCCGGCGGAATGGCACTCGGGCGTGACCATGACTGAACGCCGCAGGATTTGGAAAATGGTGGGCCAAGGACAGGCAGAGCTGGTGGTAGGTGCGCGCTCGGCGCTATTTTTACCGTTTCGCAGTCTTGGATTGATTGTGGTCGATGAAGAACATGACAGCTCGTATAAACAGCAAGACGGGGTGCGGTATCACGCCCGCGACATGGCGGTTTTAAGGGCTTCGATTGCGGGTGCGAAAGTGGTGCTGGCCTCGGCCACACCAAGCTTGGAAAGCTGGACCAATGCAGGGGCGGGAAAGTACCACCGCATTGATCTGACCGACCGGTTCGGACCTTCTGTCTTGCCAACCATTGAGACCATCGACATGCGGTTGGAAAATTTGCCGTCGAACCGTTGGATATCAGATACTTTGGCGGCGCAGGTGAAAACGCGGCTCGGACGCTCAGAGCAAGTGCTTTTATTTCTTAATCGCCGAGGCTACGCCCCGATCACGCTGTGCCGCGCCTGCGGAACCCAGATCGGGTGTACGCAATGTGATGCACGAATGGTCGAACATCGGTTTTTAAATCGTTTGGTGTGTCACCAATGCGGTGACAGTCAGGCCAAACCCACAAGCTGTCCGTCCTGCCACGCAGAAGATAAGCTTGCCCCGGTGGGCCCAGGGGTTGAGCGGCTTGCCGAAGAGACAGCAGAACTGTTTCCAGAGGCCCGGGTTGTCACCCTGTCGTCGGATATGTTTGGCACGGCGCGGGCGCTCAAAGAGCAGATTAAAGAGATTGCAGAGGGCGCAGCAGATATCATTATCGGCACCCAGCTGGTTGCCAAGGGCCATAATTTTCCAAAATTGACGCTGGTGGGTGTGATTGATGCGGACTTAGGGCTGCATGGATCGGATTTGCGCGCGGCAGAGCGAACATTTCAGCTGATGCGGCAGGTGGCTGGCCGCGCCGGACGGGCCGAGAAGCCGGGCGTTGCGCTGCTGCAAACCCATCAGCCCGAGCACCCGGTGATAACAAGTATTCTGACCGGCAACGAAGAAGAGTTTTGGGATGCCGAGGCGCAGGCGCGCCAAGACGCCGCTGCGCCCCCCTTTGGCCGCATGGTCGGTATTATTATCAGCGCCTCCAACCCCGAGGCGGCTTTTGAGTTTGGCACGCGACTGGCGCAAAATGCCCAGCCACTTCAGGCCATCGGCGCGCAGATATTCGGCCCAGCCTCTGCGCCTATTGCCCGCATCCGCGGGCGACACAGGGTGCGGCTTTTGATTAAATGCGACAAGGCCGCGCCGGTGCAGGCGGCCATTCGCCAGTGGTTGCAAGCCCTTGCACCGAAAGGGGACCTAAGGCTTGCGGTGGATATTGATCCGCAGAGCTTTCTGTAAAGCTTTGGCATGCGCGCACACTCTAGTATCATCGGGCGTCGAAAAATTATTTTCCAACGCGTAAAGTTGATTTTGCTCGCCAAGGGTAAATAAAAATCCTAAGTCACGCTTATGAATTCCTCTTTCCCAGTATCCGAGGCCCAAAGCCTTGCCGCATGGCGGCGCCCAACCACTCTGTTGTTTGTCTTTGCGGCTGCAATGCCGTTGTCCTTCGCAGTTTGGTCCGCTCTGCTAAACAATTTTGTCATTGAAGTTGTGGAATTTGACGGCTCGGACATTGGGCTCTTGCATACGGTGCGTGAAATTCCGGGATTTTTCGCGGTGGGCGTGATTGCCATCCTTTTGTTTATGCACGAGCAAATCCTTGGCTTGGTCTCACTGGCCCTTTTAGGGGTGGCCACAGCCGTGACCGCTTGGTTTCCGACCATGGGCGGAATTTTAACCATCACCATGCTCAGTTCGATCGGGTTTCACTATTTCGAAACTGTTAATCAGTCGCTTCAGTTGCAATGGTTTTCAAAAGAAGAAGCGCCGCGGCAGTTGGGCAAGCTTTTGGCTGTGGGATCCGGCGCCACTTTGGTGGCTTACGGGTTGATTGTCATTGGTTGGCGCAGTTTGGATTTATCGTTTAATACGGTTTATTTGGTGTCTGGCGGGGCCACGGTGCTGATCGCTGTGGTTTGCTTTTTTGCCTACCCCCGATTTGATGCGCCATCGGTGCAAGTCAAGAAAATGATTTTGCGCCGGCGGTATTGGCTGTACTATCTTTTGCAATTTATGGCCGGTGCGCGGCGGCAAATTTTCATTGTCTTTGCAGGCTTTATGATGGTTGAAAGATTTGGCTTTGAAGTGCATGAGGTCACCTCTTTATTTTTGCTAAACCTGGTTATCAACATGTTTGCTGCGCCAGTTTTTGGCCGTGCAGTTGGGCACTTTGGCGAAAGAAACGCCCTATGTTTTGAATATTTTGGTCTGGTTTGCGTGTTTCTGGCCTATGGTGGAATATACTATTTTGGCTGGGGCGTTGTGCTGGCTTCGTCGCTTTATGTTATCGATCATCTGTTCTTTTCCCTCGCATTAGCGCTGAAAACCTACTTTCAGAAAATAGCCGATCCTGAGGACATAGCACCAACGGCGGCAGTTGCCTTTACCATCAATCATATTGCCGCGGTTTTCCTTCCGGTTTTATTGGGCTACCTATGGCTTGTATCGCCGGGGGCGGTGTTTTTGTTGGCCGCGGGGATTGCATCTATGTCTTTGCTGCTTGCATGTCTGATCCCCCGACATCCTCAAAAAGGCCAGGAGACGATTTTTGCACTTCTTTATAGTCAAAAACCCTAAGGTTGGAGCATTCCGATGACGCAATCTCAGGGTAGGTTTTTAACCGGCTCGACCATGGGCCATGTTTTGCGGATGACCCTGGCGGGAACAGCAGGTATCACATTTATGTTTTTGGTCGATGCGGCCAATTTATTTTGGATTTCCCAACTTGGTGATATTCAGCTTTTGGCGGCCATCGGGTTTGCTTTTGCAATCCAGTTTTTTTCCATATCATTTGGTTTGGGTTTGATGATTGCTGCAACGGCCATTGTATCCAAGAGTATCGGGCAAAACCAATATGATTTGGCGCGCCAACAGGCAAGCTCGGCCATGATCCTAGCGTTTCTAGTGCAAGCCCTTGTTGCTTTTCTCATTGTGATCTACCGGCAGAAATTTGTCGCTTTAAGCGGCGCCGAGGGCGAAACGGCTGTATTGACCGAGCGCTATCTACTGATGACGCTTCCGACGCTGCCAATCATGGCGATCGGATTGGTCGGAGGTGCGATTTTGCGGTCGGAAGGGGACGCGTTACGTGCAATGCTGGTCACCATGATATCAGGCGGCATCGCGATGTTGATCGACCCGATTTTGATTATCACTCTGGATCTAAGGCTTGATGGTGCAGCCTCGGCGCTATGGATTTCGCGGTTGACGATGGCAGGTCTTGCGCTTTGGTTTGTTATTGGAAAACACAATCTGATGGCCCGCCCCACATTCAAACAGTTGGGCGCAACATCGGGCATATTTTTCGCAATTTCTATTCCGGTGATCCTAACGCAATTGGCCTCTCCTGTGGCCAACTATCTGCTCACCAAAGTAATCTCTGATTTTGGCGATAGCGCGGTGGCCGCTTGGGCAGTGATTAATAGACTAACGGTTGTTGCCTTTGGCGGCATTTTCTCGCTCTCCGGTGCAGTGGGCGGCATTTTTGGTCAAAATTATGGTGCGCAACAGTATGACCGCCTGCGCTCGACCTATCGTGATGCGATTATATTTTGTGCCTGTTATACCGCCCTTGCCTGGGCTCTTTTGATGTTGGTGTCCGATCTTATTTCGGATGTCTTCGGTCTTGATCCGACAGGCGCTAGTATTTTGTGGACCTTTACGCATATCGGAGCGGCGGCCTTTATCTTCACCGGATTGATGTTTGTGGCCAGTGCGGCCTTTACCAACATGGGAAAACCTGTGTGGTCAACGGCGCTCAACTGGTTCCGTGACGGCCTTCTTACATTACCGGCTGCGCTGTGGCTTTCGGGTATCTTTGCTGCAAGCGGAGTGATCTATGCGCAAGGTTTGGTGGCGTTAATTGCTGGCATACTGGCGACGGTTTGGGGGTTTAGGTTTATAAAAACCGCCCAACAGAGCCAGTCAGCGGTTGACCCGAACGCTTGAGGCGCATAACGCAGCCCCAGCATATATCGGAGATCTGAATGCCCACTTTTACCGCTTTGACAACCCTATCTGAAAAGCACTCCGCGCACGCCCTTGGCGCGGCGATGGAACGGCTTGACCCCGAACCGATGGGGGTTGGGGTGTTTGAGATGGAAGATGGCTCGGGATTATGGGAAGTCGGTGGCTATTTTACAAAAGCCCCAGATGATACCGCACTGGCAATATTGGCCGCTGCTTTTGATGCGGCGCGTTTTGCTGTTTCAAAGTTGCCCGAAACAGACTGGGTGGCCAAAGTCAAACGTGAGTTGAAGCCTGTGCAAGCGGGCCGGTTTTTTGTCTATGGCAGCCACGATGCGGATCAGGTTCCACCGCACAGCATTGCGCTTTTAATCGAGGCGGCAATGGCTTTTGGCACCGGACATCATGGCACGACCTTGGGCTGTTTGCAGGCTTTGGACCGACTGGCAGAAACCGGATTTGAAGGGCGGAATGTGATTGATGTCGGGTGCGGGACAGCGGTTTTGGCCATGGCGGCAGCTTCGATATGGGCCTCGCCTGTGCTGGCCAGCGACATTGACAAAGTCGCGGTGGACGTGGCGCATGCCAATGTGCTGTCCAATCAATTGGAGGGGCGCGTTACATGCCTTGAGGCCGCAGGCTTTGATCACCCCGATCTGGCGACCTCAGCGCCCTATGATCTGGTCTTTGCCAATATTTTAAAAGGCCCGTTGATAGATTTGGCTCCGGCGATGGCGGCGCATATAATGGATCAAGGGTATGCTATTTTATCAGGCATCCTGACCGAACAGGCGGATCAGGTGACATCATGTTACGCAAATGCCGGCTTTGCGCTTGTGCAGCGCGAAGATATTGGTGAATGGTCCACGCTCACATTGCGGAAATCCCAATAAAAAGGGCACTATGGAAACCCATAGCGCCCATGACCGACAGGGAGAGGCGTCGGATAATCAGCGTCCGATGGACGGACCTGAGAAATTTTCGATGTCTCCTCGGCACAACCCGATATCCTCGAGTTGCCGATCAGACAATCTTGACAGGCTTGACCGTGTTAATCTGCGATCATTCCAATTGTTTAAAGCGGCGAAAACATTGGCGAAAATTGCCGATCCCGCGCCTGAACTGCGCCGAGCGGCGCCGGTATCTACTACAGACATAGCTGAATTCCTTTGAAAGGGTTACTGACGCTCAGGTAGGCTCGAAATGCCGCGAGTTCAATTATTGTTTTTGCATGTCCTCTATGCTTTTTTTGCATGGCTCCTAGGGGGCAAATAAACCTGGGCTTTAGCAGAAGTTGTCAGTGTGCGTTTATCAAAGTTAAATGCACTCTTAGTTTTTGCGGAAAGGGGTAAATAACCTGCTTGGATATTTTGTGATTGGCATTTGTTCACGTTTCGTGCTAATTGTTGCAAACAACAAGATATAAAAAAAGGGCAGTGAACATGCGGGTACTCGGGGTTGACCCAGGTTTACGCAATATGGGCTGGGGGATCATCGAAGTCTCAGGCAGCCGGATTGCCCATGTAGCGAACGGCATCTGTAAATCCAGCGGTCAAGATTTAGCCATGCGTTTGCTGTCTTTGCATCATCAACTTACCGATGTGGTGTCCAAATGGACACCAGATACAGCAGCTGTCGAGCAGACCTTTGTCAACAAAGATGCAGTGGCCACACTAAAGCTGGGGCAGGCGCGTGCAGTGGCGCTTTTGGTGCCGGCTCAGGCCGGGCTGCCAGTGGCGGAATACGCCCCCAACAAGGTGAAAAAAACCGTGGTCGGCGTGGGCCATGCGGACAAGCAGCAAATTGACCATATGGTGCGCCTGCAACTGCCCGGAGTTGAGATCAAGGGCACCGATGCGGCAGATGCTTTGGCAATTGCGCTTTGCCATGCCCATTATGCGCGTGCCTCGGATCGTTTGTCGCAGGCAATAGCAGGGGCTGTAGCATGATTGGAAAGCTGTCGGGCCGCATTGAGTATAAATCTGATGACCATCTGCTTTTGGATGTCCGCGGCGTGGGTTACATCGTTTTTTGTTCGGATCGGACCCTTATGGCGCTGCCCGGAGCTGGCGAATTTACCGCGCTTTACACAGATATGGTGGTGCGCGAAGATCTGATGCAATTGTTTGGGTTTCTGACACTGGTGGAAAAAGAATGGCACCGGCTTTTACTTTCCGTTCAAGGGGTTGGGGCAAAGGCATCGCTGGCAATTCTTGGGACCTTGGGGCCAGACGGGGTCAGCAAAGCGATTGCGCTGGGCGATTGGACTTCTGTGAAAGCGGCCAAGGGCATAGGCCCTAAAACGGCTCAGCGCGTGGTGAATGAGCTGAAAGACAAAGCCCCTAAAGTGATGGCGATGGCCGGCAGCGCACCGGCGGCCATGGAACAGCCAACAGATGCTGACACCGTGTTAGAGCCGGTTGCTGCGGCAAAATCTGATGCTGGGAGCGCTGCTATCGCGGGTAATCCGGCAGCACAAGCCGAGGCGTTGTCAGCTTTGACCAACCTCGGGTACGGCCCCGGAGAGGCCGCCTCGGCGGTGGCGCAGGCTATGGCTGACGGGAGTGATGGCGAAACAGCCGCATTGATCCGCGCGGCCTTGAAACTTTTGGCACCGAAAGGCTAGGGCATGAGCGATCCTGATCCGATAATGCGCCCTGCGCCGCTCGAGGATGACAATGACCGGGCGCTTCGGCCACAAGGGCTTGATGAGTTTATTGGCCAAGCAGAAGCGCGGGCCAATTTAAGCGTGTTTATCCAATCGGCGCGCCAGCGCGGCGCGGCCATGGATCATACCCTGTTCTACGGCCCTCCGGGTTTGGGCAAAACCACTTTGGCCCAGATCATCAGCCGCGAGCTTGGCGTGAATTTTCGAATGACCTCAGGGCCGGTGCTGGCAAAAGCAGGCGATCTGGCGGCGATCTTAACCAATCTCGAAGCTCGCGATGTTTTATTTATCGATGAAATTCATAGGCTTAACCCAGTTGTGGAAGAGGTGCTTTATCCAGCACTCGAAGATTTCGAGCTTGATCTGGTGATCGGGGAAGGCCCGGCCGCGCGGACGGTGCGGATTGAATTGCAGCCCTTTACCTTGGTGGGGGCCACTACGCGGCTTGGGCTTTTGACAACCCCGCTGCGGGATCGGTTTGGTATTCCGACGCGGCTGCAGTTTTATTCTGAGGACGAGCTTTTTGAGATCGTCAGCCGCAATGCGCGCAAGCTGGGGGCGCCTGCGGATGAAGGCGGGGCGCGTGAAATTGCCCGTCGGGCGCGCGGTACGCCGCGGATCGCCGGGCGTCTGCTGCGCCGGGTGGTGGATTTTGCCGTGGTCGAAGGCGACGGGCGCGTCACCCAGGCGCTGGCGGATCATGCCCTTACCCGTCTTGGGGTGGACCATCTTGGTCTTGATGGGGCTGATCGGCGCTATCTTACTTTAATCGCTGAACATTATGGCGGCGGTCCAGTGGGCGTAGAAACCCTAAGCGCAGCGCTTTCAGAAAGCCGTGATGCGCTCGAAGATGTGATCGAGCCTTATCTTTTGCAACAGGGTTTGGTCCAGCGTACGCCGCGTGGCCGGATGCTGGGACAGCTTGGGTGGACCCATCTGGGGCTGAGCGCCCCCAAAGGGCAGAGCAATTTATTCGAATAGCATATAGCTCGGTGATGGGGTGAAAACCCGGCTCAAACAGCCTACAGTTTTGCGTCAGTATCACGTCTGTTTTGCGGCGGAGTGATTTTGCCACCTATTTTCCACTCATTAATGTCCCGACGGATCGCAAACAAAGGCTTGCCATCCACCGGGCACGAGGTCGGAAAAAGTGCACCGCCCGGGGCGAACCGGTGAAGCCGGATCTGGAGAAACAGTAATTCCGACGTCACTGTTTTCGTCCGGGCGGGCATAGAGTCTACGGCTTTACAGCTCATAATTTTAGTCATCTTGGGTGCGAAAGTGCAGCCTATGCCAAAAAATGATCGTTGTTGTTTTATATTTTGGCTAAAAATTTTATTTTTGGCCAGTACCGCCTGCCCCGATCCCGTCTTGGACAGGGCGAAAAACAATGCTAAACCTGCGCAGGTAAAGATCAATTCTACCCTCAAAGGAGCTTAATTTCAAATGACACCGCAAGAGGTCGAGACCCATTTCAACCGCAGCAATCGACGCTATGGTTTTGCCCGCTGGGGGCGGCCAATCGCCCCGATTGTTTTTGGGGTAGAGGATGCGACACTGGCGGTGCTTAAAGGCGCAATCGAAGCGGTGGTGACGCTGGCCAATCATAAGATGGCGGAAACCGACCCGGAATTGGGGTCAAACCTGATGGTGTTTTTCTGCCGGAACTGGAATGAACTGCTCGGCGTTCGTGATCTTGATAAGCTTGTGCCTGAACTGGACGCTTTGGTCGGCCGGTTGACCGATCAGGCGGCGAACCAATATCGGATTTTTAGATTTGATAGCGCAGGAGCAATCAAAGCCTGCTTTGTGTTTCTAAGAATGGATAAATCTTTGGCTGACATGCCGGCGCAAACCCTGTGCCTGTCGCAAGCGGTGCAAACAATCGTTCTATGGTCCGAGGCCGCCTTTGCCCAACGTTCACCGCTGGCTATTCTGCCTGGTGGTAAAACCGTGTTGCGGCCCGAGATCGCTAATTTGATCCGCGCGGCCTATGATCCGGTACTGCCGGCGGTGGCAGCTGATCCCACACACGCATTGCGTCTGTCTGCGCGTCTTACATTGTCCGAGGTGGCCGAATGATGATCGATCATCGATTTGATCTGAGCGTATATTATGAAGATACCGATCTGGCTGGGATCGTCTATTATGCCAATTACCTAAAATTTATTGAACGCGCGCGCAGCGAATGGGTGCAAACGCTCGGGATTGACCAGATGCGGCTAAAAGCCGAGCGCGGGGTGGTTTTTGCGGTGCGCCGGATTGAAGCTGACTATCTGCAGGCGGCAAAATTTGGCGACCAGTTACAGGTTAGCACGCGGGTTTTGGACATCACCGGCGCGCGGGTGCGTCTAGAGCAAACAGTTGAGCGCGATAAAGAGGCGCTGTTTAGAGCCATCGTGACGTTGATTGCACTGACTGAAGGTGGCAAAGCGACCCGCTTGCCAGCGGAATTTCGCTTCAAATTAAACAAAAATTTGTGATTTCGCCGGGATCGATGGCATAATTCTTGGTTTTGGTTGTTTTTTGGTCTAGGCTTGCGCGAGTTAGAAGCCGTAAAATGGCCAAACAGACAGCAGATAGAGAGCAGGCAGATGGAAGCAGAAACGCTGGCTTTAGCGCAAGAGATCGACTTTTCATTCTGGGCATTGTTTGCCCGGGCCACGCTTACAGTAAAAATAGTCATCGCGATTTTGGTCTTTGCCTCGTTCTGGGCATGGTCAATCATTGTTCAACGGATCATAACTTATCGCCATGCCCGCCGCCTAGCGCGGCGCTTTGACCGGCTGTTTTGGTCTGGTGAACCCCTCGATGAACTGTTCGAAAAAATGGGCCCCGACCCCAAGGGCCGTGTAGAGCGCATATTTGCAGCTGGCATGATTGAATGGCAACGCAGCCACCGTTCGGACGGGGGCCTGATCGCAGGTGCCCAGTCTCGGATCGAACGATCTATGGATGTCGCAGTGACAAAAGAGGCCGAAGCCTTGCAGGCGGGATTGCCGGTTTTGGCCACTGTGGGATCAACCGCGCCCTTTATTGGTCTTTTTGGCACTGTATGGGGCATTATGAATGCCTTTATCGAAATTGCGCAGCAGCAAAATACCAATTTGACTGTGGTGGCCCCCGGGATTGCCGAGGCATTGCTGGCCACGGGGCTGGGCCTGCTTGCAGCGATCCCTGCGGTCATTTTCTATAATAAACTAAGCACTGACAGCGAACGCATTATTGCAGGTTATGAAGGCTTTGCAGATGAGTTTGCAACCATTCTAAGCCGTCAGTTGGACAGCTGATATGGGCGCGAGCACAGCTTCAGGTCAGATCAAAACGCGGCGCAGCCGCCGCACCCGACGAAAACCGATGTCTGAGATCAATGTCACACCGTTTGTGGATGTGATGTTGGTGTTGCTGATCATCTTTATGGTGGCGGCGCCGATGCTCACAGTCGGAGTGCCGGTTGAACTGCCAAAAACCGCGGCCAATGCCCTGCCAACTGAAAAAGAAGAGCCGTTGACTGTCACCTTGACCGCAGATGGCAAGCTGATGCTGCAAGATACTGAAATCCCGCCCGAGCAGCTGATCAATAAGCTCAAAGCCATTGCGGTCGAGCGCAGCAGTGATCGGGTTTTCCTGCGCGCAGACGGCGCAATTGCTTATGCGCGGGTGGTCCAGGTGATGGGGGCGCTCAATGCGGGCGGATTTTCAAATATTGGGTTGGTCACGGATGTGGGTGGGCCGACGCTGGCCGAAACGGACGGCTAAGAGGGCCGCATGCATATCGGGCATTATATCTCAGGAAGCGCACATATCGGGTTGCTTAGCTGGATGTTGCTTGGCGGGGTGTTTCAGTCCGAGCAATTGCCGATGGAAGTGAGCAATGTCTCAGTGGTGAGCCTTTCTGAATACGCCGATATTGTGATGACGGACCGCGCCCCAGAGGCCGAGCTGCAACCACAGGATTTGATGCAGCAAGAAGCTGAAGCAGATACTTTACCCGAACGCCCCAGCGAAGAACAGGCGGTTGAAAATATACCGCAACCCGAGCTGATGGCGCAGCCAGAAGATCCATCACGCAGCGCCCCCCAGACCCCTGATCCACTGCTTGTCCCAACCCCCGAGGTGGCTGAGCCGACAGATTTGATGACGCCTCAAAGCAATGATACCGCTTTTATTGTACCGCGCTCTGCGCCTGCGCCGCGCCCGCAGCCGGACAAACGGATTGCCCCAAAGCCTTTTGCGCCGCCGCCGCCCGATGCCGCCTTGGATGATCAACTGCGGCAGGCTGCGGCCCCTTCGGAAAACCCCACAGCGGTCCCGCAGCCCGAAGTTGATGCCACGGCCCCAGAAGAGGCAGTAAGCGAAAGTCTGGCCGAGACAGATACGCTGCCCAAGGCGGCGCCCGACAGCTCGGTGCGCCCGCAGGCCAGACCGGCGTTGCCCAAACCGCCAGAGGCTCCCGACCCGTCTCCTCAGATTGCAGATCAATCACCAGATCCCCTGCAAGCGCCGAAACCCAGGCCGAAACCAGAAGTGGAAACAGAGCCGGCGCCACAAGAAGATCCGATTCAAGCGGCGCTTCAAGAGGCAATGCAAGGCGGCTCTGAGCCCTCAGAGGCCACCGGTCCGGCATTGACAAAAGAAGAAACAGATGGTCTGCGTGATGATGTGCAAGAGTGCTGGATTGTCGATGAAGGCAGCCTGGTGTCAAACGTGAAACTGACCGTGGCAATGTCAATGACACCCGAAGGAAAGGTCGAAGGCGGCAGCTTGCGATTGCTCAGCGGGGAAGGCGGCTCGGACAGGGCGAAAAAAATAGCCTTTGAGGCCGCAAGGAGAGCTATTTTACGTTGCCAGAAAAAGGGCTATGATTTGCCAAAAGAAAAATATGACCATTGGCGAGAAATTGAAATAACATTCGATCCAGAATCGAGAACGAGATAATGATGCGTATATTGATCCTACTGACAAGTTTGCTATTGGCCACAGCGGCAGTTTCTGCTCCGCTGCGGATAAAAATCACCGAAGGCGTGGTCGAACCGCTGCCTTTCGCCGCCCCAAGCTTTATTGCCGATAATGCCGCCGGTGCCGAATATGCAAAGGCGCTGGCTGATATTATCGCCCAGGATTTAACCGGCTCGGGGCTGTTTCGTCAAATACCCGAGGCGGCCCATATCTCGAAAATCACCAGCTTTGCGTCGCCGGTGCAATATTCTGATTGGAAAGCGATCAACGCCCAAGCCCTGATCACAGGCACGGTCAGCGGCAGCGCAACGGGGCAAATTACCGTCAAATTTAGGATTTACGATGTCTTTGCCGGCGCTGAGTTGGGCAAGGGGTTGCGCTTTACCGGCAGTGCTGACGGATGGCGCAGGATGGCCCATAAAGTGGCAGATGTGGTGTATGGGCGGATCACGGGTGAAAGTGGTTATTTCGACAGCCGCGTTGTATTCGTGTCGGAAACTGGCCGAAAGGGCGCGCGCAAAAAACGCTTGGCGATAATGGATTATGATGGCGCCAATGTGCAATATTTGACCGACAGCGCCTCGATTGTTTTGGCGCCGCGGTTCTCCCCCACAGGTGACCGGGTGCTATACACCAGTTATGAGACAGGATTTCCGCATATCTATCTGCTTGATGTGGGGTCGGTAAAACGCAAAGTACTGCAAAACAGTGCCGGCACCATGAGCTTTGCACCGCGCTTTGCCCCGAACGGAAAATCTGTTGTCTACTCTCTTGAACAAGGCGGAAACACAGATATCTTTCTGATGAATTTAAGCTCGGGAAAAAGCCGCCGGTTGACAAATGCGGCATCAATTGAAACCGCGCCCAGCTTTTCGCCCGATGGATCACAAATTGTCTTTGAAAGCGATCGCTCTGGCTCACAGCAACTTTATGTGATGTCTGCAAGCGGCGGTTCGCCAAAACGCATTAGCTTCGGCGATGGGCGCTATGGCACACCAGTTTGGTCACCGCGCGGTGATATGATTGCCTTTACAAAACAAAACAAAGGCCGCTTTCACATTGGCGTGATGCGCATAGATGGCTCAAAAGAGCGTCTGCTTACCGCTTCCTTCTTGGATGAGGGCCCAACCTGGTCGCCAAATGGCCGTGTGATTATGTTTACCCGTGAAACCCAAGGCTCAAGCGGGAGCTCTTCGCTTTACTCGGTCGATATTTCCGGGCGCAATCTAAAGCCGGTAAAAACCCCCGATGGGGCTTCGGATCCGGCTTGGTCACCCCTTGGGCGCTAAATCGCCAAATTTGCAAGTGTCGGAACATTCCCAAGACCGCTAAGATGTGTTAGTAGGGTTTAAAAATAAAAGGGCATAAAACAATGAAATTTATTATCCAAGCATGGGCAGTTTTGAGTGTCACAGTTTTAATTGGGTGCTCTGAAACCGGGATAAGCGGTCAGAGTGGCGGCGTCGGCAGCGGCGCTCAAGGGTCCATAGATGATCCAGCTTCAGAGGCATATTTTGAAGCCTCAGTGGGCGATCGGGTATTTTTTGGCATCGATCAATCCGTGCTCAGCGCAGAGGCCCGCAGCGTGCTTGACGGTCAGGCCACTTGGTTGAACAGCAATGGTGATTACACAGTGATTATCGAAGGTCATGCAGATGAGCAGGGAACCCGCGAATATAACCTTGCCCTTGGTGCCCGACGCGCCAATGCACTGCGTGAATATCTTATTGGTGCAGGTGTAGGCGGGGATCGTATCCGAACACTCAGCTACGGCAAAGAGCGGCCGGTTGAAATTTGCAGTCTTGAGCGCTGTTATGCGCAAAACCGCCGCGGTGTAACTGTATTAAACAATAACGGATTTTAATCGCTATGATGGGAAAACGTCTTTGTTTGCTGCTGGCATTGCTTGCGTTTCCATTGGCGATGCAGGCGCAAGAACGCGCACAAACGCTGGCTGATATCCGCCAGGACCTTTCCGTTCTCTATTATGAATTGCAACGCTTGAACCGGGAACTGTCGACCACCCAAGCGCCCTCGGGCATTGGATCTGGTGCAAATATCAATGACCGTCTGGATGCGATCGAAGCCGAGTTGCGGCGGCTTACCGGATCAACTGAAAAGCTTGAGTTCCGGATTAACCAAGTGGTCAAAGACGGCACCAACCGGGTTGGCGATTTAGAGTTTCGTTTGGTTGAGCTGGAAGGCGGAGATATTTCGGCGCTGGGGGAAACCTCGACATTGGGCGGTGATATCAAGCAACTTCCCGCCGATGATATACCGCAAGCTGATACCGAGCTTGCGGTTGGAGAAGAGGCAGATTTTGCCATGGCGCAGACGGCCTTGGATGAAGAGCGCTATGAGGAAGCCGCCGAGCTTTTTGGGCGCTTTACCCAAACCTATCCGGGCAGCCCACTGACCGCAGAGGCGCATCTTTTGCGCGGCAAGGCACTGGATGGCAATTTCGATCATAAAGCCAGTGCCCGGGCCTATTTAGAGAGTTTTAGCAATTATCCAAACTCATCGGTCGCTCCAGAGGCATTGTTGCGCCTTGGTAAGGCGCTGGTCAGCTTGGGACAGGTTGATGCGGGTTGTCAGACCTTGTCGCAGGTTGAAATTCGCTTTCCCAATACACAGTTTGCCATTGATGCCCAAGATGAAATGCTTTCTTTGCAGTGTCTGTAAAAGACCCCATTTCCTTAATCGCGGCCTTTGCAGATGCGATTCAAAAAAATACACCAGCCGCACTGGGTAAGAAGCCGATAGCGCATGTAACGCTGGCTGTTTCTGGCGGCGGGGACAGCATGGCGCTAATGCATCTTGCTGCCCAATGGGCATCAGCGCGCGGTATCCGTTGCCATGTGGTTACAATTGACCATGGGCTGCGAACCGCCAGCGCGGCAGAGGCCCAATTTGTGGCGCAGGCGGCCGCCGAGCTTGGACTAACCCATAAAACCCTGTGTTGGGCGGACTGGAACGGGCAGGGCAATCTTCAAGATCAAGCGCGGCAGGCGCGTTATCGGTTAATTGATGATGCGCGCGGCGATTGTCGGCTGGTTTTGATGGGCCATACGCTTGACGATCAGGCAGAGACCTTTTTGATGCGCCTGAAACGGGGCTCGGGCGTTGATGGGTTGGCGGGTATTCCAGCGTGCCGGTTTGTAGGCTCGACGGCGCAAGATGATGGCTATTGGGTGCTGCGCCCATTGCTGGGTATTCAGCGCCAGGCGCTACGTGATTATTTAAATCAACAAAATGCGCAATGGGTGGAAGACCCCTCAAACCAAGACCCAAGCTATGAACGTATTCAAATGCGCCAGCTTCTGAATGAGATTAGCGGGGCAGGGCTTGGCGCATCAGTGCTTGCTGAAACTGCAACGCGCATGGCTCAGGCAAAAGAAGTGCTAGATCAACAGGTGCAAAGGCTGGCGTGCGATCTGGTCCAAGAGCATCACGGTGATATAGCGATAGATTTGCCCACGCTTTTTAAGCAGCCCACAGAGCTTGCAGACCGGCTGGTGGCAGCGGCGCTTTGCTGGGTATCGTCAAACCCTTACCGTCCGCGCTATGCAGCGCTGCGGCGCTGTTTGGATGCGGCCGCCGGCGGGGCGGCGCAGTCGTTGCATGGCTGCGTGCTTTATCAATGGAAAGGGCGGCTGCGCATCACGCGTGAATATCAGGCTGTGGCAAACATGAGTGTTGCACTGGCTCAAAAGGTGCTTTGGGATGGCCGCTGGCATTTAAGGCTTGCGCAGCCTGTACCTCCAAAGGCCTCAGGTTGGGTTGTAAAGCCGTTGGGCGAAGCGGGCGCGCAAGCGGCACGGCCTTTTTTGACCAGTGATATTCCTTTTCGCTCGCTCACGTCCCATCCAGCTCTTTTTGATCAGAGCGGGGTGCTGCAAACCGTTCCCGGATTAAGCAAAAATCCGCCCTTTGAGGCGGAATTTGACCTGCGGCCTTTTGATCAATCCTTGATTAACCATTGAACCTTCGAATTTGATGGCTATTTAACTCATAACACCCTTGTGCTATGCACAATTACTGAATTTAGTTTGGAGAGTCTCTTGGGCAATAATCGCAACATCGCCTTTTGGGTTGTTTTGTTTTTACTGATTGTCGTTCTGTTTAATGTGTTCAGCTCCGGCGCTGGAACGATGCAGACCCGCGAAATCAGCTATTCTGACTTTGTAAAATCGGTCCGCGGAGGATCGGTTTCCTCGGCGACGCTTGATGGTGAAAAGGTGCGCATTGTCACCACTGATAACAGTGAATATGTCACCATCCGCCCCAATGATGCGAATGTCACCGAGCTGTTGATCGAAAACAACGTGGCCATTCGCGCCGAGCAACAAGAGCAATCGGGCATTCAGTCGTTTTTGATGACGATTTTCCCTTTCCTTTTGCTGATCGGGGTGTGGATATTCTTTATGAACCGGATGCAGGGCGGCGGCCGCGGCGGGGCCATGGGCTTTGGTAAATCGCGTGCCAAACTTCTGACCGAAAAACAAGGCCGTGTCACTTTTGATGATGTGGCAGGCATTGATGAGGCCAAAGAAGAACTTGAAGAGATTGTCGAGTTTCTGCGCAATCCGCAGAAATTTAGCCGTCTGGGCGGACAGATCCCCAGAGGCGCGCTTTTGGTGGGCCCTCCGGGCACCGGTAAAACCCTTCTCGCGCGGGCGATTGCCGGCGAGGCCGGGGTGCCGTTCTTTACCATTTCCGGCTCTGATTTTGTCGAAATGTTTGTCGGTGTGGGGGCCAGCCGGGTGCGCGATATGTTTGAGCAGGCCAAGAAAAATGCGCCCTGCATTGTATTTATCGACGAAATTGATGCGGTGGGACGTAATCGCGGCGCTGGCTATGGCGGCGGCAATGACGAGCGCGAGCAAACGCTCAACCAGCTGCTGGTTGAAATGGACGGATTTGAAACCAATGAGGGTGTGATTATCCTTGCTGCGACCAACCGGCGGGATGTACTTGATCCTGCATTGCTGCGTCCGGGCAGGTTTGACCGGCAGGTCAACGTGCCCAATCCTGATATCAAAGGCCGGGAAAAAATTCTTAAAGTCCATGCGCGTAAAACCCCGCTGGGCCCAGATGTGGATTTGCGTCTGATTGCGCGCGGATCGCCGGGGATGTCCGGTGCCGATCTGGCCAATCTGGTGAACGAGGCTGCCTTGATGGCGGCGCGGATCGGGCGCTCTGTGGTCAATATGATTGATTTTGAAAACGCCAAGGACAAAGTCATGATGGGCGCCGAGCGGCGCAGTATGGTGCTGACCTCAGACCAGAAGGAAAAAACCGCCTATCACGAAGCCGGGCACGCGGTGGTGGGAATGAACCTTCCTCAGTGTGATCCTGTTTACAAAGCGACAATTATCCCGCGCGGCGGCGCGTTGGGGATGGTTGTATCGCTGCCGGAAATTGATCGGCTAAACTGGCATAAATCAGAATGCGAAGAAAAAATGGCGATGACCATGGCGGGCAAAGCCGCCGAGATCATCAAATACGGACCTGAAAATGTATCGAACGGGCCAGCAGGCGATATTCAGCAAGCCTCGGGTCTGGCGCGGGCTATGGTGCTGCGCTGGGGGATGTCGGACAAGGTCGGCGATATTGACTATTCCGAAGCCCATGAGGGCTATTCGGGTAATACAGCCGGGCTGTCAGTGTCGGCCAATACCAAAGAATTGATCGAAGATGAGGTCAAACGGTTGATCAGTGATGCCTATGATCGGGCGCATTCGATTTTGACAGAAAAGCACGAAGAATGGGACCGGCTGGCGCAGGGTCTGCTTGAATATGAAACCCTGACCGGAGATCAGATTAAGCGCGTGATGCTCGGCGATCCACCCGACGCGGAAGACGGTGAAGATGATAGCGGTGATGCGGGTAACGCACCTTCGGTGACGATGATCCCGAAAACCAAGCCCAAATCAAAGCCCAGCGGCGATACCGGCGATTTGGCCCCTGAGCCAACCTAAGAGCCTGCTGGCTTAAGCGCCATTGCGATAAAAACACTAAGCGCCTGCCAAAGCACGATCTGCTGGCGGGCGTTTTGGTTTTGTGCGATCAATGTGCTAGAATTGACAAAAATATAAGCCCTAAACCATTTAATCGCTGCACTGCGGACAACATTTAAAAAGTCAAGAAAGATCAAGGAAATGTCCCAACCAATGGTTCTTTATAGCTATCGCTATAGTGTCTATTGCTGGATTGTACGGTTAACTCTGGCAGAAAAACGGCTGTCTTTCGTGGTTTGCGAGCTTAATCCATTTGACAAAGATCAAGCGCGGTTTGAACGCTCGCCGTTCGGGTTGGTGCCGGTCTTAGAGCATGGCGCCTTTACGCTTTATGAGAGCGCCGCCATTTGCCGTTATATTGATCTAAGCTTTCCAGACCCTGCTTTGGTACCCAAAGAGCCAATGGTTGCGGCGCAGATGGCGCAGGCGATCAATATTATCGACGCCCATGGCTACCAACCTATGATCCGGCAGGTTTTTGCACATCGGGTTTTCCGCCCCATTGAAGGACTTGAGGCCAGTGAAGATGAAATTGCCAGTGGCCTTGCGGCCTCGGTGCCTGTCTTAAAGGCGCTTGAGGCGCTGTGCGGGCAAGGGTTCGCGCGCGCGGGTGGGCAGAAAACCCTTGCAGATTGCCATCTTGCCCCGATGTTTGGCTATTTTTCCCAAACCGAAGAGGGCGCAAAGATGGTTGCCAGCTACCCTAAGCTGGCGCAGTGGTGCGCGCAGCTTAAAGACTGGCAAACCTTTTGCGATACCACCCCAAAGATTGGGGTGGCAGGGGCCTAAACCTCTTAAGCGTGGATTGCTCCATCGCCGCAGGCCAGCGCCGCTTCGCGCACGGCCTCAGAATAGGTGGGGTGCGCATGGCAGGTCATTGCCAGATCTTCGGCCGAGGCGCCGAACTCCATCGCAACACAGACTTCGTGGATCAAATCACCGGCTGCTGGCCCGATGATATGCGCGCCAAGGATGCGGTCGCTGTCTTTATCGGCCAGAAGTTTCACAAACCCGTCAGCGGCAAAGTTCGCCTTGGCGCGGCCATTGCCCATAAACATGAACTTGCCCACCTTATAGGCGCGGCCCTCTTCTTTTAGTGCCTCTTCGGTTTGGCCCACCGAAGCCACTTCGGGGTGGGTATAAATCACACCCGGGATCACATCATAATTCACATGGCCATGGCGACCGGCAATCACTTCGGCGGCTGCAATGCCTTCGTCTTCGGCCTTATGCGCCAGCATCGGCCCGTCAATCGCATCACCGATGGCATAAATACCGCTGAGCGACGTGCGCCAATGGTCATCGGTTTTTATCTGCCCACGCTCGCTCATCTCGACGCCTAGATCAGCCAGCCCCAGACCATCTGTAAAGGGCTTACGCCCCGTGGCCACCAGAACCACATCTGCGTCGATCTGCTGTGCGCTGCCGTCTTTGCGCCGCTGATAGTTGACCTTGGCTTTGGTTTTAAGCCGCTCGACGGATTGAACTGCTGCGCCCATGACGAATTTCAAACCCTGTTTCTTCAAAATCCTTTGAAAGGTTTTTTGCACTTCGGCGTCCATTCCGGGTGTGATCGCATCAAGATATTCGATCACCGTGACCTCGGCGCCAAGCCGCGCATAGACCGAGCCGAGCTCAAGTCCGATGACGCCGGCGCCGATCACCGCCAGTTTCTTGGGTATCTTCGGCAGCGCCAATGCGCCGGTCGAGCTGACCACAATTTCTTCGTCAATCTCAACGCCCGGCAGGGTCGAGGGGGCCGATCCAGATGCGATGATGATGTTTTTCGCCTCATGGATGTCGCCGCCAACATCAACCTGACCAGCTTTGGGGATGCGCGCCCAGCCTTTCAGCCAATCGATCTTGTTCTTTTTAAAGAGAAACTCGATGCCTTTGGTATTACCTTCAATGGTGTCGGCCTTATAGGCCTGCATTTGCGCCCAATCGACCGAGGGGCTTTTGCCCATGAGCCCCATTTTAGTGAAATTATGCTTTGCCTCATGCAGCATATGGCTGGCATGCAGCAGGGCTTTTGACGGGATGCAGCCCACATTCAGGCAGGTCCCCCCGAGGGTTTCACGCCCTTCTACGCAGGCTGTTTTAAGCCCCAGCTGGGCGCAGCGAATGGCTGCCACATAGCCGCCCGGGCCGCTGCCGATCACAATGACATCATAGCTGGCCATCACATAAATCCTTTCGATTCTATCAGGCTTGGAAGTGCGGTTTGCGATGCCGCCATGCCGAATTTTGAGTATTTAGACAAAGAAAAAGCCCTTTGGGTTTGGCAAATTATAGATCCATCAGCAGGCGGCGGGGGTCTTCGAGGGCCTCTTTGACGCGTACCAAAAAGGTCACAGCGCCTTTGCCATCTACAATCCGGTGGTCATAGCTGAGCGCCAGATACATCATCGGCCGGATCTCCACTTGACCGTTGATCGCCATCGGGCGGTCCTGAATTTTATGCATACCCAAAATGCCCGATTGCGGCGGGTTGAGGATGGGTGAGGACATCAGCGAGCCGTAAACGCCGCCGTTTGAGATGGTAAAGGTTCCGCCCTGCATTTCGGCCATTGACAGTTTGCCATCACGGGCGCGGGCGCCTTTTTCGGCAATAGACTTTTCGATTGTAGCAAACGACATTGCGTCTGCATCACGGATCACTGGCACCACAAGCCCTGTCGGTGTGCCGGCGGCAATGCCCATATGAACAAAATCCTTATAAACGATATCGGTGCCGTCGATTTCGGCGTTCACTTCAGGAACTTCGCGCAGGGCGTGGCAGCAGGCTTTGGTAAAGAAAGACATAAAGCCCAATTTGACCCCATGCTTTTTGAGGAACTGTTCTTTGTAGGTGTTGCGCAGTTCCATCACCGGGCCCATGTCCACCTCGTTATAGGTGGTGAGCATTGCAGCGGTATTTTGGCTGTCTTTAAGCCGGCGGGCGATGGTTTGCCGCAAGCGGGTCATTTTAACCCGCTCCTCGCGCGCGGCATCGTCGGCGGCCACCGGTGCACGCGGGGCTGCGGGCGCAGCCTCGCTTGCAGTTGGTGCGGCCGTCGCGGCTGCGGCCTGTGCCACATCGCTTTTCATCACCCGGCCGTCGCGGCCTGTTCCGGTCACTGCGCTGCGGTCAAGACCGGCTTCGGCCATGGCTTTTTTGGCGGAGGGCGCATCTTCTATATCGGCTGGCCCTGCGGCAGCGGCCTTTGCTGTGGTATTGGTCGCAGCGATTGGCGCTGCGTTAGCGGCATCGCTGCTGGCGGCGAGCACAGCGAGCTTTGCGTTGGCCGCCACGGTGCTGCCTTCGGCGGCCAAAATTTCGCTTAGAACGCCCGGGGCAGGGGCGGGTACTTCGACGCTAACCTTATCGGTTTCCAGCTCGCAGAGCATTTCATCTTGGGCAACCGCATCGCCAACGGCTTTGAACCAAGTGGTAACGGTCGCCTCGGTGACGCTTTCGCCTAAGGTTGGCACCAGAACGTCAAGGGCGCTGGCCGGTGCTGGTTGACGTGCAGCGGCGCTGGTCGCTGCTGCGGGTTTTGAGGCCGCTGGCGCGGCGCTGGCGCTATCGCCGATCACACAAAGCAAGGCATCGACCCCCACGGTGTTGCCTTCGGCAGCAATGATTTCAGCCAGCGTTCCGGCCACCGAGCTTGGGACCTCGACGGTCACTTTGTCGGTTTCCAGCTCGCAGAGCATTTCATCTACAGCGACATTGTCGCCGGCGGCTTTGAACCAAGTGGCCACGGTGGCTTCGGTAACGGATTCGCCAAGGGTTGGGACACGAATTTCGGTTGTCATCAGCTTACTTTCCTTTAAGGCTCAGCGCGTCATTGATCAGCGCTTCTTGTTGGGCTTTGTGCTGGGCGGCAAGGCCGGTGGCAGTGGAGGCACTGGCAGGGCGCCCTGCATAGACCGGGCGGCTGTGTTTGGCCTTCATCCGGCTTAGGACCCATTCCAAATTGGGTTCCATAAAGGTCCACGCACCCTGGTTTTTAGGCTCTTCCTGGCACCAGATCATTTCGGCCTGTGAAAAGCGTTCAAGCTCTTTAAGGGCCGAGATCGCCGGGAAGGGGTAAAACTGTTCAAAGCGCATCAGGTAGATATCATCAATGCCGCGCGCATCGCGCTCTTCGAGCAGATCATAATAGACTTTACCTGCACACATGACCACACGCTTGATTTTTTTGTCAGCCACCAGTTGGGTTGTAGAGCTGCCCTTTTGAGCATCATCCCAAAGCACCCGGTGAAACGAGGACCCGTTGGTGAAATCATCTGCGTTTGAAACGGCCATTTTATGGCGCAAAAGCGATTTGGGGGTCACCAAAATCAGCGGTTTGCGGAAATTGCGGTGCATTTGCCGGCGCAGGATGTGAAAATAATTTGCCGGGGTGGTGCAATTGGCCACGATCCAATTGTCCTGGCCGCACATTTGCAAAAACCGCTCAAGCCGGGCGGAACTGTGTTCGGGCCCCTGACCTTCGTAGCCATGCGGCAAGAGCACCACCAGACCGGACATGCGCAGCCATTTGCTTTCGCCCGAGCTGATAAACTGATCAAACATAATCTGCGCGCCATTGGCAAAATCACCAAATTGCGCTTCCCATAGAGTAAGCGCATTGGGTTCGGCAAGCGAGTAGCCATATTCAAAGCCCAACACCGCATATTCAGACAGCATTGAGTCGATCACCTCATACTGCTCTTGTCCTTCTCGGATCGCATTGAGCGGGTAATAGCGTTCTTCGGTTTGTTGGTTAACCAGACCCGAATGGCGTTGGCTAAAGGTGCCGCGGGTGCTGTCCTGACCGGAAAGCCGCACAGGGTATCCTTCGGTAAGCAGCGAGCCAAAGGCCAGCGCTTCGCCGGTTGCCCAGTCAAAGCCAGCCCCTTCGGCGAACATTTTTTGTCTGTTTCCCAGCAGCCGCGCAATGGTTTTATGCAGCGGAAAACCCTCTGGAGCCCGGGTGAGCGCCGCGCCTATTTCGGCCATAAGGTCGGTTGAGATCGAGGTTTGGCCGCGCTGATAATCCTCGCCGCGTTTATCAAGATGCGACCACCGCCCATCGAGCCAGTCGGCTTTGTTGGGTTTGTAATCCTTGCCGGCTTCAAACTCATCGTTCATGCGCGCCTGAAACGAGGCTTTCATATCTTCTATTTCGCCCTCAGGGATCAGCCCGTCTTTGACCAGGCGTTCGGTGTAAAGTGAAAGCGTGGTTTTTTGGCGTTTGATTTTATGATACATGATCGGGTTGGTGAACATCGGCTCATCGCCTTCATTATGTCCAAACCGGCGATAGCAGAATATATCAATCACCACGTCTTTGTGGAATTTCTGGCGAAATTCGGTGGCCACTTTGGCCGCATGAACCACAGCTTCCGGATCATCACCGTTGACATGGAAAATCGGGGCTTCCACCATCAAAGCAATATCCGTGGGATAGGGCGATGAGCGGCTGAAATGCGGGGCTGTGGTAAACCCGATCTGATTGTTGACAACCACATGCATGGTGCCGCCAGTGCGGTGACCAAGCAATCCTGAAAGTCCGAAACACTCGGCCACAACGCCTTGTCCGGCAAAGGCGGCATCCCCATGCAGCAGCAGCGGCATCACCGAGGTGCGATCATGATCGCCCCGCTGCTGTTGTTTGGCGCGCACTTTGCCAATGACCACCGGGTTGACCGCTTCTAGGTGACTTGGGTTGGCAGTTAGTGAAAGATGCACGGTGTTTTTGTCAAACACCCGATCAGAGGATGCTCCAAGGTGATATTTTACATCACCCGAACCGTCGACATCCTCGGGTTTAAAAGACCCGCCCTGGAATTCATTAAAGATGGCGCGGTAAGGTTTTTGCATCACATTGGCCAGCACCGATAGTCGGCCGCGATGCGGCATGCCAATGATGATCTCTTCAACCCCAAGCGCGCCGCCGCGTTTGATAATCTGTTCAAGCGCCGGAATTAGGCTTTCGCCGCCGTCCAAACCAAAGCGTTTGGTGCCCATGTATTTTACATGGAGGAATTTTTCAAAACCTTCGGCCTCGACCATTTTGTTCAGGATCGCTTTGCGGCCTTCACGGGTAAAGGTGATTTCCTTGTCAAAGCCTTCGATGCGCTCTTTTAGCCATGCCGATTGCTCAGGGTCGGAAATATGCATGTATTGCAAGGCAAAAGTGCCGCAATAGGTTCGTTTGACGATTTCAATGATCTGCCGCATGGTGGCGATTTTCAGCCCCAGAACATTGTCGATGAAAATAGGCCGATCCATATCGACTTCGCTAAAGCCGTAGGTTTGTGGATCAAGCTCGGGATGTTTGGTTTTTTCGCGCATGCCCAGCGGATCTAGATCGGCGGCCAGATGGCCCCGAATGCGGTAGGCACGAATAATCATCAAGGCGCGAATACTGTCCAGAACCGCCCGTTTGATGGCATCGTCGCTGACTTTTGCACCCTTTTCGGCGGCTTTTTCCGCGATTTTTTGACCGGCCCCCTTGGCTTCGGCCGCAGCGGGCCACATGCCGTCAAGCGCGGCTGTCAACTCGTCATCAGGTTGCGGTGGCCAGTCGCTGCGCGCCCATGAGGGCCCCTCGGCCTCTTTTTTAACATCCATCTCTGCATCGCCAAGGGACGCAAAAAACTCAGCCCAAGCGGCATCTACGGCAGTGGGATCATTGGCATATTGGGCATAAAGCTGTTCAAGGTATTCGGCGTTATGGCCCTGCATAAAGCTTGAGGCGTGAAACTGCGCATTTGGGGATTGGTCGGTCATTGGAACGCTCCAACATGAGTATGGTATAGGATTGAGCTTTTTGAAAAGAGTGCGCTGTTTGAACCCAAATGGGATGAACAGGGATCCATAGTGCTCAGGGCCGCAGCCCTCAGCTGGTGGCCGGACCACGTCCGGCCAGGTTCTATGGCGGCCCGCTGCATTTACCCAATCGCTTCCAAAACAGCCTCGCCCAGCGTGGCAGGGCTGTCGGCCACGATAATTCCGGCGCTGCGCATGGCTTCGATTTTATCATCAGCGCCGCCTTTGCCGCCCGCAACGATAGCGCCAGCATGGCCCATGCGCCGGCCCGGAGGCGCGGTGCGGCCGGCAATAAAGCCGGCAACGGGCTTGCTGCGGCCTTTTTTAGCTTCATCCTTGATGAATTGCGCGGCTTCTTCTTCGGCGCTGCCGCCAATTTCACCGATCATGATGATCGACTGGGTTTCATCATCGGCCAAGAACCATTCCAGCACGTCAATATGTTCAGTGCCTTTGATCGGATCACCCCCGATCCCGACGCAGGTGGACTGTCCAAGCCCGACATCGGTGGTTTGTTGGACAGCCTCATAGGTGAGCGTGCCGGAGCGGGACACAACCCCGACCGAGCCGCGCTGATGAATATGGCCGGGCATAATACCGATTTTACAGGCGTCCGGGGTGATAACACCGGGGCAGTTTGGACCAACCAAAATTGAGCTGCTGGTTTCCATTGCCCGTTTGACCTTCATCATATCCAGAACCGGAATGCCTTCGGTGATGGCCACGATCAGCTCCATTTCGGCATCGATTGCCTCAAGGATACCATCGGCCGCAAAGGGCGGCGGTACATAGATCACCGTGGCATTGGCGCCGGTGACATGCTTTGCTTCATGCACCGAGTTGAACACCGGCAGATCAAGATGGCTTTGCCCGCCTTTGCCGGGGGTCACCCCGCCAACCATTTTGGTGCCATAGGCGATGGCTTGCTCGGAATGGAACGTACCTTGCGAGCCGGTAAATCCCTGACAGATCACTTTGGTATTTGCATCAATTAAAACTGCCATGGTTTCACCCCTTTACCGCTTTGACGATTTTCTCTGCGCCGTCTTTCAAATTATCGGCGGCGATCACATCAAGCCCAGAGGTGTTGATGATTTCTTTGCCCTGCTCGACGTTTGTGCCTTCCAGCCGGACCACAAGCGGCACTTTCAGCCCGACCTCTTTTACAGCGGCAACCACGCCCTCGGCGATTACATCGCAGCGCATGATGCCGCCAAAGATGTTGACCAATATGCCCTTTACGTTGGGATCAGAGGTGATGATTTTGAACGCTTCGGTGACTTTTTCCTTAGTCGCACCGCCGCCCACATCCAGAAAGTTGGCCGGTTCGGCGCCATAAAGCTTAATGATGTCCATGGTGGCCATGGCCAATCCCGCGCCGTTCACCATACAGCCGATTTCGCCATCCAGAGCGATATAGTTCAGATCGTATTTAGACGCCTCAAGCTCTTTGGGGTCTTCTTCTGTGGTGTCACGCAACTCGCCGATATCCGCATGGCGGTAGACTGCGTTGCTGTCAAAGCCCATTTTAGCGTCTAGGCATTTCAAATCGCCACCATCGGTCACAATCAAAGGATTGATTTCGAGCATTTCCATGTCTTTATCGGTGAACATTTTATAAAGCGTGCCCATCAGGCCGACACATTGTTTGACCTGTTTGCCGCTAAGCCCCAACATGAATGCGATACGGCGGCCATGATAGGCCTGATAGCCGGTTGCCGGATCGACTGCAAAAGACAGGATTTTTTCCGGTGTTTCGGCGGCCACCTCTTCGATGTCCATGCCGCCTTCGGTCGAGCAGACGAAAGATATCCGGCTGGTTTGTCGGTCGACCAGCAATGCCAGATAAAGCTCGCTTTCAATTCCGGCGCCATCCTCGATATAAATGCGGTTGACCTGTTTTCCCGCTGGGCCGGTTTGATGGGTGACCAGTGTCCGTCCAAGCATCTTTTTGGCTTCTTCGGCGGCTTCGGTGGCTGATTTTGCCAATCTGACCCCGCCTTTTTCACCCGCATCGGCTTCTTTAAAGCTGCCTTTGCCACGGCCGCCTGCGTGGATTTGCGCTTTGACCACCCAAAGCGGACCGTCCATTTCGCCTGCGGCGGTTTTGGCATCCTCTGCCTTTAGCACAACGCGGCCGTCAGAAACCGGCGCCCCGTAAGAGCGCAGCAATGCTTTTGCCTGATACTCATGGATGTTCATGAAGTCTGTCCCATTTGATTTCGTTGGACAGTTTTATGCGTGACTAGGATTAAATGATAAGGTGATTCTTTCATTAATTATGTATTATGATCAATTTAGTGGTTTTTGTGATCACAGGCTTAAAACTGTGATCACAAAAATATTCCATCAGCAAGCAATGAGAAAATTCCTCAGTGTCTAGATATATTTACACTTAATCTAGCTTTGCGAGAACGCTGATGGGCAAAACTGGACTGCGTTATAAGCATGGCCAGATTGCCCAATCTTTGTGTCGTTTAGGCACGTTTGTGTCAGGACAGGCTGTTATCAATCCCTTTGCAGGCTTCGACCAATCCTTTGACGGCATCGACAGATTTATCGAACATTGCCTGTTCATCCTTGGTTAATTTGATATCGACAATTTTTTCAATACCGCCGGCCCCGATGATAGTTGGCACGCCTACATACATGTCTTTGAGGCCAAACTCACCCTTGCAGCGCGCAGCGCAGGGCAAAAGACGCTTTTGGTCTTTAAGGTATGCCTCGGCCATTTCGATGGCCGATGTTGCCGGGGCGTAGTAAGCCGATCCGGTTTTCAACAGACCGACGATTTCGGCACCGCCGTCGCGGGTGCGTTGGATGATTGCATCAAGCTTTTCCTGCGTGGTCCAACCCATGTCCACCAAATCAGGCAGCGGAATGCCCGCGACTGTTGAATAGCGCGCCAGCGGCACCATAGTATCGCCATGACCGCCCAAAACAAACGCGGTGACATCCTTCATCGATACTTCGAACTCAAGGCTGAGGAAATGCCTAAAGCGGGCACTATCCAGCACGCCGGCCATGCCGCACACTTTATGGTGGGGCAGTCCGGAAAATTCGCGCAGCGCCCAAACCATGGCATCCAGCGGGTTGGTGATGCAAATCACAAACGCATCGGGGGCATGATCACGGATGCCTTCGCCAACGGACTTCATAACTTTGAGGTTGATGCCCAAAAGATCATCGCGGCTCATCCCTGGTTTGCGGGCGACCCCGGCGGTGACGATGCACACATCTGCACCGGCAATATCAGCATAAGATTGCGTGCCTTTGAGATTGGCATCAAAGCCTTCCGATGGTCCAGATTCTGCAATATCTAGCGATTTGCCCTCAGGTGTGCCCTCGGCAATATCAAATAGAACCACATCGCCCAGTTCTTTGATTGCTGCAAGATGGGCAAGGGTGCCGCCGATTTGTCCTGCGCCGATCAGCGCAATTTTTGCTCTGGCCATGAAAATTCTCTCCGATCCGTTATTAATATGCCGCATGGCTAGTCTTTTCCGGCGCATTAGGCAAGAGTGCTGCGATGCGGCGAAACCACCGCAGTTGCTGAAGTATTGCAAAAATATTGCGTAAAAACTAACACAGCAGATGAAATTTTAGGTCTGGACAGACACATTGCCTGATATGGTTTTTTTTCTTGTTGCTGCGGGAGCAGTTGTTTTTGCCGGAATTTCCAAGGGTGGATTCGGCTCTGGTGCAGCCTTTGCCGCGGCTGCGATTCTGGCGACGATTATTGATCCCGGTGAAGCGATAGGGATCATGCTGCCGTTGCTCATGTTGATGGATGTCACCAGTTTGCGCCCTTATTGGCGGCAATGGCTGCCGCGCGAATCGCTTTATCTTGTTTTGGGTGGTCTACCCGGTGTGGCGCTGGGTGCGTGGTTTTATACCTTGGCCGATGCGAACGCGCTGCGATTGCTGATTGGGGTGATTAGCGTGCTGTTTGTTCTGTGGCAGATATTAAACAGCCGCGGTGTGATAAAGGCAGGTTTGAAAAAACTTCCTGCTTGGGCGGGGATCGTATCGGGTATTGCTGCCGGATTTACCAGTTTTGTCAGCCACGCAGGCGGGCCGCCCGCTGCGGTTTATTTACTATCTCTCAAACCCTCAAAAACCGAATATCAGGCCACGACAGTGATTGTGTTCTGGGCAATAAACATAGCCAAAGCAATTCCCTATACTTTTTTGGGCTTGTTCACCTTGGACAGCTTAAAACTGGATATAATGTTGGCGCCGTTTGCGGTTTTAGGGGTCTGGATTGGCGTCAAAGGCCATCAGCTTATCCCTGAGAAATTGTTTTTCGCCCTGACCTATATGCTTTTAATGGTGACCGGTTTGCGGCTAATCTGGGTGGCTTTGATATAAATTTCTGCAATGCGGCAAAAAGGGTTGAAGTTTTCTGTTAGAAATGGCCTAGTTTGGCGCAACTTTATTGCTGAGGAAATTTATGCGCCACATAACACAGCCGCTTCGCTCGGTTCTTTACATTCCTGCCTCAAAAGAGCGGGTGCTTGAAAAAGCCAAATCATTGCCCGCTGATGCGTTGATCTTTGATCTTGAAGATGCGGTCACGCCAGATGCCAAAGACGCCGCCCGCGCTTTGCTGGCACGGCAACTGCCTCAGGGCGGATATGGCAAGCGGTTAAAGCTTTTGCGCGTGAATGGGTTGGACACCCCTTGGGGCGAAAGTGATATTGCCGCGCTTCAGGCTGCTGGGGCCGATGCGATTTTACTGCCAAAAGTGAACAGCGCTGCGGATCTAGAGGCCGCCGCCGCGTTGATCGAGGGTGATATTCCGCTTTGGGCGATGATTGAAACCGCGCGCGGGGTGCTTAATGCCGCCGAGATTGCCGATCATCCGCGGTTGCAGGGCATGGTGGCCGGAACAAATGATTTGGCCAAAGAACTGGGCTGCGCAGCGGGTAATGACCGCGCCGCCTTGCAGTTTGGCCTGCAGGCGATGGTCATGGCAGCGCGCGCAGCGGGATGCGCTGTTATCGACGGCGTTTATAACCGGTTTAAGGATCAAGACGGTCTGAGCGCTGAATGCATGCAGGGTAAAGCGCTTGGATTTGATGGCAAAACATTGATCCATCCCGCCCAAATTGAGGTTACAAATCAGGTTTTCGCACCCTCTAATGGCGAACTTGATTTGGCGCGGCGACAAATTGCGGCTTTTGAAGAAATTCAACGTGTGGGGCAGGGCGTTGCGGTTGTGGATGGAAATATTGTTGAAAATCTGCATGCTGATAGGGCAAAACAGCTATTGTATAAGGCAAATCTAATTGCCGAGCTAACCATGGGGTGAAAAATGTTCTTATTAATTCTTGGAATTGCGCTTTGGATTGCGGCGCATGTATTCAAGCGTTTTGCGCCAGAGCGGCGCGCCGCAATGGGCGAAAAAGGCAAAGGACCGGTGGCAATTGGTATTTTAGCCGGCCTGATCTTGATGATCATCGGGTATCGCAGCGCAGATTTTATCGCGATTTGGACCCCGCCAGCCTTTTTAACCCATGTGAACAATTTGTTGATGGTTTTGGCCGTGGTGTTGTTTGCAATGTCGACAACCAAGGGCCGGATGAGCGGACAAATGCGCCATCCGATGCTGACCTCGGTGAAAACATGGGCAGTGGCGCATTTGCTCGTGAACGGTGATCTGGCCTCAATCATACTGTTTGGCAGCATGTTTGGCTGGGCCTTATGGTCGGTGATTAAGATCAACCGCGCGGAAGAGTGGACGCCGCCGGATTTCACAGGCGCTGGCCGTGATTGGCAGTTTTTGGCCACCGCTGTGATTGCCTTTGGGGTGATTGTGTTGGCCCATTGGGGGCTAGGGGTCTGGCCGCTTGGTGCGCGTGGATGAGTACGCTTTATCGTTTGCTGACCGAAGAGGATACATCCGCCTTTTGCCATAAGGTGTCGCTGGCATTGTCAAAAGGGTGGTCGCTTTATGGGGCGCCGACCTATGCCTTTGATGCAGCAAGCGGAAAAATGAGGTGCGGGCAGGCGGTGGTCAAAGAGGTCTCGGCCGCCTACGATCGTGATATGAAGCTAGGAGAGCAATAAGTGGCCAAAACCAACCCGGGGCGATTTTTCGAAGACTACCAGCTTGGTGAGGTGATCGAGCACGCGGTGCCGCGCACTGTGGGCGCCGGAGAGCGGGCGCTTTACCATGCGCTTTATCCGGCGCGCCATGCACTTTATTCGTCAGATGAATTTGCCCGAAGCTGCGGTTTGCCTGGATCACCGCTGGATGATCTGGCTGCGTTTCATGTGGTGTTTGGCAAAACCGTTCCGGATATTTCGCTCAATGCGGTGGCCAATTTGGGGTACGCCGAAGGCCGCTGGCTGCGGCCTGTTTATGCCGGTGATACGCTGCGCTCGTCGTCAGAGGTGATCGGGCTTAAGCAAAACTCAAATGGCAAAACCGGGGTGGTGTATGTGCGCACGCAGGGGCAAAACCAGCGCGGCGAGCCGGTGCTTGAGTTTGTGCGCTGGGTGATGGTGCGCAAAGGCGATCCCGACGCGCCGGCGGATGCGCCGGTGGTGCCCGATCTGGCCACAGCAGTGCCTGCGGCCAATCTGGTGGTGCCTGAGGGATTGGATTTTTCTGCTTATGATTTCGTGCAGGCCGGCGAAGCCCACCGCTGGAGCGATTACCAGATTGGCGAGAAAATCGACCATGTTGACGGGGTCACTGTTGAAGAGGCCGAACATATGATGGCCACCCGGCTGTGGCAGAACACATCAAAGGTGCATTTTGACAGCACGCTGCGCGCTGATGGCCAGCGGCTTATTTACGGCGGCCACGTGATTTCCATGGCGCGGGCGCTGTCGTTCAACGGCTTGGCCAATGCACAAATGATTGTGGCGCTCAACGCAGGCACCCATGCCAACCCTTGCTTCAGCGGAACCACGGTCAAGGCCTGGTCTGAAGTGCTGGACCGGGCAGAAACCAATGCGCCCGGCGTGGCGGCGCTGCGATTGCGTTTGGTAGCAGTTCAAGGGAGCTCTGCAGAATTTGTTTACAAAACTGCTGAAGGAAAATATCATTCTGATGTTCTTTTAGATCTTGATTACTGGGCGCTTGTGCCCGGCTAAAGGGTTTTATGTGATGCGTTTGAAAGCTATGGTTTTGGCGCTTATCTTGGGCAGTGGCCCGCTCTGCGCAAAAGAGCCGTCCGATGCGTTCGTGGCGTCAAATGTTGTGTCTATTTTATACCACGAAATTGGTCACGCGGTGATTGATTTGATGCGCTTGCCGATTTTCGGGCAGGAAGAAGATGCAGCAGATGTGCTGTCTGCGATATTGATTGACGAAATTTACGAAGAACAAACGGCGCAAAATACTGTGATGGATGCCGCCTTTGGGTTTTATGCCGAAGCTCAAAATACGGATGAGCCAGCCTATTGGGACGTGCACGGACCGGATGAGCAGCGCTACTATAATCTGGTTTGCTTGTTTTATGGCGGCAATCCAGCCGAGCGCGGGGATTTGGCCACCAAATTGGGCCTGCCTGAAGATCGCGCTGAGACCTGCCAAGAAGAGTATGAGCTGGCCTTTGACAGTTGGGGGCCGGTGCTTGATGATTTGGCAGGTCTTTCGCATGAGATGGAGCTGACAAACTTTACCGACGGGCTGATGGCGGATGTGTTGATTGATGAAATAATCTATTTTAATACACTGTTTCGATTTCCGGCACCAGTTTCCGTTGAACTGGTAAGCTGCGGAGAAGCCAATGCATTTTACGATCCTAACACCGCGCGCATTACCATCTGCTCTGAATTTGATGCCTATCTGCGTCAGCAGTATGAAAATTTGTGATCACGAAATAAAAACCTGTGATCACAAAATGTTATTTTGTGGAAATTAGCCCTAGATTAGTTGACACTTGGGTGGTTTCACCGCTTAACAAGTGTAACCTTTTGACTAGCCGACCAAAGATGAAGACTTTGGTGTTTCGCCAAACCGTATGGAAAGGGTTCGTTCATGGCTGATGTGAATCGGGGAAATCGCCCCCTCTCGCCTCATTTATCGATTTATCGTCCGCAGTTAACCTCAATAACGTCGATCCTGACACGGGTGACAGGCAATGCTTTGCTCGTTGGCGCACTTTTGGTGGTTTGGTGGCTATTGGCTGCGGCCACCTCAGCCGAGTATTTCGCTCTGGCAAATTGGGTTATGACAAGTTTGCTGGGCAAGCTGATCATGCTCGGGTCGATCTGGGCGCTTTGGTATCATACTTTGGCCGGTGTGCGGCATCTTATATGGGACAATGCCATGGGGCTGGATTTGCCCGCTGCATACCGATTGGGCTGGGCCGTGGTGATTGGATCTTTTGTGCTCACAGCACTAACAGTTATCGTGCTTTAGGGGACTGGACATGCGTTATTTAACAGATCGTAAGCGGGCCGAGGGCATGGGAAGTGCCAAGACCGGAACCGGGCATTTCTGGGCAATGAAACTTAGCTCGGTTGCCTTGCTTATCTTGGTGCCGCTTTTTGTCTTTACCTTTGGATCCGTGGTCGGTGAAGATCACGCCACAGTGACCGCCTATTTTGCGCATCCGGTGCCGGCCATAATTGCTGCGCTTACAATTATTGTCGGCTTTGAGCATTTCAAATCCGGCGCGCAGGTCATGATCGAAGATTATGTGCATGGCACTGCACAAAAATTATCTATCATTGGCGTCACCTGCCTGTCCTATGCGGCCATGGCAACCGGATTGTTCGCAATCGCGAAAATGGCGCTTTAAGGGGCAGTTAAAATGGCAGAATATAATTTTGAAACACATGATTACGACGTGGTTGTTGTGGGCGCAGGTGGCGCCGGGCTCAGGGCCACATTGGGCATGGCCGAACAGGGTCTGCGCACGGCTTGCGTGACCAAAGTGTTTCCTACCCGCTCGCACACCGTGGCGGCCCAAGGCGGGATCGCCGCCTCTTTGTCCAACATGGGCCCAGACCACTGGCAATGGCATATGTTCGACACGGTCAAAGGATCAGACTGGCTTGGCGATACAGACGCGATGGAATATCTGGCCCGCGAAGCGCCCAAAGCGGTTTATGAGCTAGAGCATTACGGGGTGCCGTTTTCGCGCACCGAAGAGGGCAAGATTTACCAGCGCCCCTTTGGCGGCCATACCACTGAATTTGGCGAAGGCCCGCCGGTACAGCGAACTTGCGCCGCGGCCGACCGCACCGGCCATGCGATCCTGCACACGCTTTACGGCCAGTCACTAAAAAACAACGCAGAATTTTATGTGGAATATTTTGCCATTGATCTGATCATGTCGGATGACGGCATCTGTCAGGGGGTCGTGTGCTGGAAGCTTGATGATGGCACCATGCACGTCTTTAACGCAAAAATGGTCGTGCTGGCGACCGGCGGCTATGGGCGGGCGTATTTCAGCGCCACCTCGGCCCATACCTGCACCGGCGATGGCGGCGGTATGGTGGCGCGCACAGGTCTGCCGCTTCAGGATATGGAGTTTGTGCAATTCCACCCCACCGGGATCTATGGCTCTGGCTGTCTGATTACCGAAGGCGCACGCGGCGAGGGCGGTTATCTAACCAATTCCGAAGGCGAGCGGTTCATGGAGCGTTATGCCCCGCATTACAAAGATCTTGCCCCGCGTGATTATGTCAGTCGCTGTATGACCATGGAAATCCGCGAAGGCCGCGGGGTGGGCGCCGAGGGCGATCATATTCACCTCAACCTGTCGCATTTGCCGGCCGAAGCGCTGGCAGAGCGTTTGCCGGGCATTTCGGAAAGCGCGCGCATTTTTGCCGGTGTGGATGTGACCAAAGAGCCGATCCCAGTGCTGCCGACCGTGCATTACAACATGGGCGGCATTCCGACAAATTACTGGGGCGAGGTGCTCAACCCAACTGCAAAAGACCCCAATGCTGTTGTGCCGGGGCTGATGGCGGTTGGTGAAGCGGGCTGTGCGTCGGTACATGGTGCAAATAGGCTTGGTTCAAATTCCCTGATTGATCTGGTGGTCTTTGGCCGCGCGGCCGCAATCCGCGCCGGCAAGGTCGTGGACAGGGACGCCCCGCTGGCCGAGGTCAGCCGCGCGGCAACCGACAAGGCCTTTGATCGGTTTGACGGGCTGCGCTATGCCAAAGGGACAACGCCAACCGCCGAACTGCGGCTTGAAATGCAAAAAACCATGCAGGCAGATGCCGCAGTGTTCCGCGCTTCGGATACATTGGCGCATGGTCTTGAAAAAATGACCAGCATTGCGGGTAAGCTGGATGATATCAAAGTCACCGATACCTCGCTGATCTGGAACAGTGATTTGATGGAAACGCTTGAGCTCACCAACCTGATGCCCAACGCGCTGACCACAATCGCCGGCGCTGAAGCACGCAAAGAAAGCCGCGGTGCGCATGCCCATGAAGATTTTGGCACCCGCGATGATGACAACTGGCGGGTGCATACGCTGTCCAGAGTGGATGGCGATCAGGTCGAGCTAAGCTATAGGCCAGTGATCCTTGATCGGCTAACAGATGAAACAAAGGGCGGCATCGAGCTTGAAAAAATCGCACCAAAAGTGAGAACATTCTAATGGCAAAAGGCGCGTGATGGCAGAAGCTGATATCCGGCTATTGGGTCTTGTGACCCATCATAAATGCGGCACGGTTTGGATGCAGCAGGTGGTCGCGGGCCTAAAGCGGCTTTTGGGTTATCCGATTATCGGCCTGTGGTCGGATAAGCAGCGCTCGAACATCCCAGAAACTGGTCCTGCCTTTTTGGTAAATTGGAACGGCTGGTTGCCCTCAGATCTGTGGCAGCGCAACGATTTCGCAGTGCTTCATCTGATCCGTGATCCGCGCGATGTGCTGCTGTCTGGGTGCCAGTATCATCATGTGGCCCCCAAAAAAGGCGAGGCCTTTTTGCATACGCCGCGCGAAGATCTGGGCGGTAAAACCTATCAAACCCATTTGCGTGATATAGACAGCTATCAAGATAAGCTGCTGTTTGAAATGCGCGAAAAGCATGCGGTGACAGTCGCTGAGATGCTGCAATTTCCCAAAAATCATGAGTTTGTTTACGAGCTCCGCTATGAGGCGCTGATCAATGATACCGAATTGGGTGAAATGCGAGCGGCCTTTCAGCACTGGAAACTTGATGCAAAATCTACAAACGATGCGCTAGATGTTGTTTGGCAAACCAGCCTATTTGGCGAGTTTAAAGACTTTGAAGCCAGACCACAGCAAGTGCGTAGCCATGTTTTTTCCGGTGCTGCACGACGCTGGCAAAGCGAGTTGCCGCAGGCAGTTGGAAAAATATATGCCCAAGAGTTCGGGGATGCCTTGATTGAGCTGGGCTATGAAACAGATCGTACTTGGGTGGACAGTTTGCCGGTTGATCCGGCGCCCTTTAATTTACCCGACCCAATAGATGAAGCGCCTGCGATAGACACTTTCGCAGACGCGCAACTGAGTAGGTGACGAAATGGTACAATTGACGCTTCCGAAAAATTCCCGCATCCGGCGTGGCAAGACCTGGCCCAAGCCCGAGGGCGCGACCAATTTGCGCAAATTTAGTATTTATCGCTGGTCGCCCGATGATGGCGAAAACCCCAGCGTGGACACTTATTTTGTTGATATGGACAGCTGTGGGCCAATGATTTTGGATGCGTTGATCAAGATTAAAAACGAAATTGATCCCACCCTGACATTTCGCCGCTCATGCCGCGAAGGCATCTGCGGCTCTTGTGCAATGAACATTGATGGGATCAATACGCTGGCCTGTATTTACGGCATGGATGAGATCAAGGGCGATGTGAAAATTTACCCGCTGCCGCATATGCCGGTGGTCAAAGACCTTATTCCCGATCTGACGCATTTTTATGCCCAGCACGCCAGCATCATGCCCTGGCTGGAAACCAAAACCAACCGCCCGGCCAAAGAGTGGAAGCAGTCCATTGAAGATCGTAAAAAACTTG
>ERZ1048872.275-NODE-275-length-61567-cov-6.966885_pt1 | contig 61567 bp, 53 predicted proteins | sample MGYA00383100_ERZ1048872 | MGnify/ENA primary metagenome ERZ1048872 (study PRJEB29581, sample SAMEA5548370) | metagenome | biome: marine; feature: coastal; material: water | depth 50 m | study: Short-term variability in the microbial, nano- and picoplankton...
CGGTTTTCATCTAAGATTTCACTACCTAATATATCACTTGGCATTAAATCTGGTGTAAACTGAATACGCTTAAAGTCTAACCCTAAAGCTTGCGCAATAGTATTTACCATAAGTGTTTTTGCCAAACCAGGAACACCGATTAAAAGTGAATGCCCTCCAGAAAAAATAGAAATCAAAATCTGATTAACTACATCCTCTTGCCCAACAATTACTTTTGCAATTTCTTGTTTAAGAGCATCGAATTTTTTGACAAAATTTTCAATTACAAGAACATCCGACATATTTTATTGATTTTTTATCCAGTTACTTTGAAAATCACATTCTCTATATTCGCCATTTATTTTAATGTAGGTCTCAGTAATAGCCTCTTTCTGCCATTTTGCAATAGCATCCACTTGCTTATCTTGTAAAGCTAATTCTTTTATTTTTAGATAATCTTTTGAAAAATCTGCTTCGTGATCATCTATTCTATCAGTAACCGTTAAAATTTTAAATTTTATTCTATTTACACGATCTTCATCTTGATATACTGGACTAATTTCACCATCCTTTAAATCTTGAATTTGTGTGTACAACTCTGTATCCATTCTTGTCAACTCAAAATTAAAATCTTGAGTTGTAGGATTGGTCATTTGACCTCCTTCATATTTTGTTTCTTTCTGGTCACTGAATTCTCTTGCAGCTTCTGCAAAAGTCAAGGTACCATCAACGATTTTAGCTCTAACCTCATCAATTTCATCTTTAGTTTTCTGAATTGCATCTTGCGTTAATTCTGGACGCAATAAAATATGTCTAACATCGTATTCTTGACCTCTAATTTTCTCTAGAAAAATAATATGATAACCAAAGTCTGTTGCAAATGGTTCAGAAATCTCTCCTTCTTGCATAGAAAAAGCCACATCTCTAAACTCTTTAACCATTCTTGGTTGTTTTCTATTAAGTGTATATTTTCCGCCTGTAGATTTTGAAGCCGAATCGTCAGTGTAGAACAAAACTTTCGTTGTAAAACTCGATCCATTTTCTTCAACATCGCGTTTAAACCCTTTTAACTTTTCTATTACTGCCTGTTTCGCTTCCTCTGTTACTTCCGGAATCACAACAATTTCCGCTAGTTTTAATTCGGTACCAAATGTTGGACGCTCATCCTTCGGAATATCATTAAAAAAAGTCCTAACTTCTTCTGGTGTCACCTCTATTTCTAAAGTAACTTTATTTTGCATTTCTCTGGCGAGATAACCATTTTTATTAATCTCGTACATCTCATCTCTAAGCGCTTGTTCAGAATCTTTTTTGTAGAACTTTAACAATCCAGCCATATCACCTTTAGTCTGTGCTAAAATACCTTGTATTTGTTGATCTACAAGCGACTGAATATATAGCTCATTGGTGATAATACTATCTTGTATGGCTTGGTGTGCGTATAACTTATTTTCTAGTAAACTACCAAAAAGTTCGCAACGCGTCACCCCTTCTAAGTCTGCTCCCTGAGCCTTTAATTGTGCGATTTCTCTATCCAAATCAGATTCTAAAATGATAAATTCTCCAACAACTGCTGCTACACCATCAGCTTTAAGCCTTGTTTTATTTACAACAGTATCTTTGGGTTGCTCAGCTTCTGGTTTGTCGTCGTCAATAATTTCTTGAGCATTGACAACATTGAGTGAGATAAAGCAAACTAACAGTATTGCTTTAATTATAAATTTGGAATTGATTGTTTTTAATGGCATCTTTTGTAATATCATTTTCGAGTTGCTTGATGAGCTCTAATTTTCTCTTATTTATAACAATTTGTTTTATTGAAGTTCTAACGTATTCTAAAGGCGCATAATCGTATTGAAGGCGTACGTCATTAATTTGCATCAAATATAGGTTTAATGAATCTTTGAGTTGTAAGAAATTAGTTTTTTTTAACAGTTGTTTTTTATTTTCAATACTAACTACAGGAATTTTCTCAACTACCTGACTAAACTGAATCCAAATAGAATCATTTAAAGAATAGGATTTAAACTGAATCGAAATTGAATCTAAGTAGCGCTTGTCCTTATTTTTAAAACGTCTGAATCTATTTTTAATCGTATCAATATCTATAGGATTCAGTGGTAAACTAATATACCTAAACTGTAATAAATCATCATTTAGCTTAAATGATTCTTTATTGGCTTCATAAAACAACTCAGCTTCATTAGAATCAACAATGGTATCGATATTTTTTTTAACCAAACCTTCTAAATAGGCTTTGGTGTATAAATCATTTTTATACTGCTCAACAAATCTTGAAAATTCATTCTGCTTTTCTTCAGAAAGGTTAACCAAAGCCCCATCCATTAAAAGCAATTGTCTTGCCCACCGATTAATATATGAGTTTACCAACAGAATACTATCTTCTTTAGAAGCACCTTCTGGGACTATATCTTCAATATCCTCCTCGTACAAATACGTATCATTTACTCTTGCTATAGGTTTGCGATTATCTGTTGATTTAAAAAAATCACAGCTCGTTACCAATAAGCTAAAAACAAGTATGTATATCGTTTGTTTCAAAAAAAGTAATTTAATTTTTGATTTTAGATTTTATCGCCTTTAGTGCTTTTTTGTTTACTTCTACTTTATATCGGTTGTGTAAATCATTAATCCAGTTAGCTTCAATTTCTATTTGATAATCATTTATCACATTTCCTTTTGCTTCTTCTAAGGTTTTGATTCCTGCAGGCAAAACTGCTTTAACATCTATAGCATGAAACGCTTCATTGTGTTGATATATTTTAGAAATTCCCTTATTAGACACAAAATTAGTAGGTAATTTACTATCGTCTGTATTATAAGTTCCTTTAGTAAAAATAACGTTCTGTTTAGTATCAGTGTTTAAAGCCGTGTTAATTTCGTCTTCAGATTTTCCTTTTTTCATCATTTTAAGTGCAGCCTTTGCGTTGGTTTCATCTGCGGATGTTGCCATAACAATTTCTACTCTATCTTCCCATTGATACTTCGATTTATTTTTATTGTAAAATGTTTCTAGCCCAAGTGTATCCTTAGATGCTTTATTCCAAATTTCTTTTTCCATTAAATCGAATAACAAAAGTCCATCTCTATATTCTTTTAAAATATCCGCAAAGTCTTTATTCTCTAATTCTAAATTATCTTCTCTAAACTGAAGAATAGATTTCTCAAAAAACGAATCGTATTCTTTTTCGATTAAGCTAGAAAACGGCATAGGCTTACCTGCATGAATACGCTGTGCTGACGTTAAATGGCGGCCAAACTCATTATAAGTAACAGATCTGTTATTAAAAGAAAAGATGGTCTCTTCTTTTTGAAAATCCTCTGGCAACCTCCATGAACGCGCAAAAAATTCATTAGAAATTATGCTTTCAAAATACTTTTTAGCATCGGGATTGTATGTGATCTGGTAACGCTTCTTAAGTTCGTTAACCATAGCTGTGTTTATTAGTTTAGACCTAGAATCTCTCTTTACCTTATTAACTAATGAAGCTTTTACTTCTTCAAAACTTTGAATTGGTTTTAGGTCTATGCGCTTAACAATATGCCAACCGTAATTTGTTTTAAATGGTTTACTTACATCGCCATCAGCCTCTAATCCAAAAGCTTCATTTTCAAAAATTTCAGAACTCAATTGTCCACTTTTAAATGGAGTTATTTTTCCTCCTTTTTTTGCTGAACTTTTATCATCAGAAAATTGTTTAGCTAAAGATTCAAAGCTCTCACCTTGATTTAACTTTTTATATATCTCATTAATGCGTTGCTCAGGATCTAAAAGTGAATCTTTCTGAGTTAAGGCTACCATTATATGAGCAGCTGTAACAGTACCCTTTGATGTGCGTTTATCATTTATTTTCACAACATGATATCCAAACTTAGTTCTAAAAGGCATGGAAATTTCGCCAACTGGAGTGCTATACGCTACGGCTTCGAAATCATACACCATTTTAAATACTGAGAAATAACCTAAGTCCTCAAGAAAAATCGACTTACCATCATGCACTTCTATTTTCACCTTATCAAAACCCTCTTTTAAAACGCGTTTTCTTAATGCTAATACTTCGTTATATGCATTTATAGTATCTTTTTCAGTGTCTTCTAAACGCACTAATACATGCGACGCATTAATATCTATATTGCTTCTATTGTAGGCCTCTTCTACAAGTACATCAGTCACTTTATTCTCAGACAGGTAATTTTTTGTTAGTTGTTTTTTATAGCTTAAAAATTCGCGTTGATACTTTTTATCTTCATTTAGTTTTAAACGTCGAGCTTCTTTAAGTTTCAACTGGTATTCCGTAAATAGTTTTAAGTAACCATCGATATCTTTTTGACTCTCATCCTTTACTAAATCTAAGTTTTTGTTATAAACTCTCAAGAATTCTGAACTCATAACAGCTTCACCATCTACTTTAAGAAGAACTTCGTCCTTGTCTTGTGAAAATGTAAAATTCAATGCAAAAAGCACTATCAACAAACATTTAAATTTAACACTCATAATTTATCTTTCTTTATTATATCAACTAATGTAATTATTCAATTTTATGGAGATGAGCAAAAATAACATAAATAGCTTATTTAACAAGCCGAATATTGCTCATTATTTCTACGACAAAAACAACTAATGTGTATAAAAATCATGCCAAATTACAACCTAGTGGTATGCAACCATAATTTTATCAATTAAAAACGTATTAACGTCGATTAGATTAATCTATTGTTGAAACATTTTTTACTTTTAAAAAAAATTATTCATTAAAGTGCAGTACGTAACGGAAATCATTATAAATAAGTCTATTAAAGATGTCACTAAAAAAATGGCCTCTGTAGAGAATATGAAGCATTGGCAAGAAGGCTTAATGAGTATGGAACATATTTCGGGAAATCCCGGTTTTATAGGGGAAAAAATGAAACTTAACTACAGTTTTGGAAAACGAAAAATGGAAATAATTAAAACCATTATTAGGGCTAATTTTCCAAATGAATTTCATGCAACATATACGACAAAAGGAGTTAGAAATATTCAGGAAAACTATTTTGACAATACAACAGATGGTTTTACTAAATGGACTTGTAAAAACAATTACGAACCAACATCGTTCGCTATGAGTATTATGTTGTTTTTTATGCCTAAAACATTTAAAAAGCAAACTAAAACTTACATGAACAATTTTAAAAAATTTATTGAAAACGGAACCTCAATTTTTAATGCGTAGATTAAAATTAATTTGGGATTTTAGAGGACCTGTTAGTACTAGGACAGCAGATCATCATTTAATTCATTTAAAAGAATACATTCAACTTAAAGCGTTAGACATCACTATTTATGGAGTAGAAACTTTGAGTGACATGCATAGTATAGCATATATCGTTGTAGCGGAAAACAATATGAAACCGATAAGGGATGCCTTAAAACCTCATAGAGGTCAAATCTATTCAGAATCTTAATCGAACTCCAAATAATAACGCTAGAATAAACGTTTAAAAAAAGCTTGTATAAAACGTCTTGATGGTACGGATAAAATAATTTTTAAATCTTCTAACAAAGACGACTCTTCATCTAAAAATCTAAATATCGTCTTAATTTTCGCCTTTTTAAACATGGAAGAAAAAAGAGCTGCGCCTTCGTCGTTATGGTCTGCTAAAACATCTAAAAAAATTAAATCATAAAATCCATATTTTGTCTTTTTAGCGAACTTAGATAAATCATCTTCTTTTTTTAAAAAAGCCACCAATTCTTTCGTCTTTTTAGATGAATTTTTAAACGTATATCCAGTACTTGCTTTAGTCCATCCACCAGCTGTACCAATATTTAATATGTGTTTTGTATTAAGCTTAGAGAAGTTAAAGGATGTCATTGGTATAGATCCTTTTTCTTTTTCAATTAGTTTATAATTATTAATATTTTTATCGTTTAGATAATCCTTTATAGCAATTTCATATTCAATACTTTGCAGTAATGTTTTTGAAAAAAGTGTATACTCAAATAATGCTGTTTTTTTATTTATTGGTAGCACATACATAAATCGTGTATTGCCTTTTTGATCTATGTTAAAATCCATAAATGTAGCCATGGAATCATCAAACATATCTTCCTGTGTTTCTACAAACCAACCTGCAAAATGTTGCTGCAAAACAGGATACTTTTTTTGAGTCTCATAGACATTAGAATCAGCTATACTATTAAAAAGTTTTGACGTAATGTAGGTTCCTGCGTCCGTATTAATTTGGACACTATTCTCTAACTCAGCAAAAGATTCTACGGTTGCTTTTACAAAGGTGATATTCGATTTTAAATTTAAAGTATTCCATAGCGCATTATAAAATGATTCACTTCTAATCATTTTATAATTAAATGGTGAAATATCAATTGTACTGGTATATGATTCACTTCCAAAGAATATTCGTGACCAAGACTTAGCAAGTAACTTATCCCACTCTCCTTTTCCATCTTCCCAATAACACCACGTTCTATCATTGCCTTTGTCTTTTTCCTTATCAATAATTAAAATAGACTTATCAACAAAGAAATTATCTTGAGACATTCTATAGGCCAACATTAAGCCTGAGGCACCAGCTCCTAAAATAATGTAATCCGTTCTCTTCAAATTTGTGCCTTATTAGAATTTAAATGTAAAGCTAGTTGATTTTTTTATTGTCTTTGATAACTAAACACACTTTTTATTACCTTTATTTTATAACTAAATCAAAACATTATGAAACTAGGAGCATTTTCTATAAGTCTTGCAGTTAAAGACATAAAAGCGTCAAAAGCATTTTATGAAACTTTGGGGTTTTCAGTTTTCGCAGGTAATCTTGAGAAAAATTATCTTATTATGAAAAATGAATCCTCACTCGTTGGACTGTTTCAGGGTATGTTTGAAAATAACATACTTACATTTAATCCTGGTTGGGATCAAGATGCTAATACATTGAATGATTTTGATGATGTTAGAGAGATTCAAAAACATCTAAAAAACAATAGCATTACTCTTGAACATGAGGCAGATGAAAACACATCAGGACCAGCTAGTTTTGTTGTTTTAGATCCAGACGGTAATGCAATATTGATTGATCAACATGTATAGAACTTATTACGGATTGGTATAAACAATTAGAATTTTACGATTCAGTTGTTGCAGCCTGCAATGGTTATAAGTGTAAAGATAAAAAGATGATTTACACCTCATCTAATGGTTATATGTTTACGTTATTAAACAAGACTCGATGATGGACACCTAGCTAAAGGATAACAGATGGATCAGGAATTAGTATTTACTTTTGAGCAAGAGATGGGTGTTAAGCTATAAACTAAGATTTAGTTTACTTAGACAACCAATAAATCAAAAATTATAGACTCAAATTATATATTAAGTTTTAGTTAAAGACGAAACAACTGCAAACAGCATAGCATGCTAAAAGATAAATTTGTATTGGTTGCGTTTTTGAGGACTCATAATATATTTGGATTAATTATAAGACACTAAATTTTAAAACTATTCACAATGTCTCTGATCGCCTAGCTTACAATCGCGCCATAAAAATCAACCATTCGACTACGCCAAAGATGACACAACTTCGCCATAAAGGTCGAAGTCTTCTGCATTAATAACTTTAACAGTAGCAAATTCACCTGTTTTTAAATACGTCTCTTTAGCATTAATTAATACTTCGTTATCCACATCTGGAGAATCGTATTCAGTTCTACCAACAAAGTAATTTCCTTCTTTTCGGTCTATTACTACTCTAAACTCCTGCTCTATTTTAGCTTGGTTGAGTTCCCAAGAGATTTGGGATTGTATTTCCATGATTTCATTAGCACGTTGTATCTTCACATCTTCTGGTACATCATCCACTAAATTATAGGCATGCGTATTTTCTTCGTGAGAATATGTAAAACAACCTAAACGTTCAAAACGCATTTCTTTAACCCAATCTCTAAGGGTTTCAAAATCTTCTTGTGTTTCACCTGGATAACCAACAATTAACGTTGTACGTATGGTCATTTCAGGCACTTTAGCTCTAAACTCCTTTAGTAACTTGGTCGTCTTTTCTTTGGTGGTACCACGTCGCATACTCTTTAGAATCGAATCCGAAATATGTTGTAATGGAATATCTAAATAATTACAAACCTTAGGTTCGCGATTCATTACATCTAATACATCCATCGGGAAACCTGTCGGAAATGCATAATGCAAACGAATCCATTCTATACCTTCGACTTTCACTAAATGCTCAAGTAACTCAGCAAGATTTCGTTTTTTATATAAATCAAGTCCGTAATACGTTAAATCTTGTGCTATTAGAATTAGTTCTTTAACTCCATTTGCAGCAAGTTTTTCAGCTTCAATTACAATTTCTTCTATCGGAGTACTTTTATGCTTTCCTCGCATTAAAGGAATAGCACAGAAACTACACGGTCTATCGCAACCTTCGGCAATTTTTAAATATGCGTAATTTTTTGGAGTCGTTGTTAATCGTTCCCCTATAAGTTCGTGTTTATAATCTGCACCAAGGGCTTTCAATAATCCTGGTAGTTCTGTTGTCCCAAAATACTGATCCACATTTGGGATTTCTTTCTCTAAATCTGGCTTATAGCGTTCACTCAAACAACCTGTAACAAAAACTTTATCGACGTCACCATCTTCCTTTTTTTGCATGTACTCCAAAATAGTGTTCACACTTTCTTCCTTGGCATTATTAATAAAACCACAGGTATTAATTACAACCACGTTGCCTTCTTGCTCGTGCACAACGTCTTTACCACTTGCTTTAAGCTGTCCCATTAATACTTCGCTATCGTAAACATTTTTACTACAGCCAAGGGTTACAACATTGATTCTGTTTTTCTTAAGAGTTTTTGTACGCATGTTTTTGTAAATCAGTTTGCAAAGATACACAATGATTTACGATTATCGTTTGAAGATTTTCAATTGTAAAACTTAGACTATTAAACCTTTTGTATATTTCATCGTCTAAAAACAAAACTTAACCATGAAACCCTACCATCTATTAATTGCCTTATTTGGTTGTATCTTTCTTTTCTCTTGTTCAAGCAAGGATGATACATCAGGTGATCAAGACCCTCAAAATGTGGATATATATTTTCCACCTTTAAATTCTGATACTTGGGAAACAAAATCTATTGCTGAGCTCAACTGGAATGAAAATCAACTTCAACCCTTATTAAATTATTTAGAAGAGAAGAATACTAAAAGTTTTATAGTTCTACATAAAGGAAAAATAGTAATTGAATCTTATTTTGACGGTCATACAGACACCTCACCATGGTATTGGGCTAGTGCTGGTAAAACCTTAACTACTGCAGTTACAGGAATTGCTCAAGAAGAAGGATTAATAGATATTAATAACAAAGTTTCAGATTATTTAGGAACGGGTTGGACAAGTGCTCCAATTAATAAAGAGAATCTAATTACCTGTAAGCATTTATTATCAATGAATTCTGGTTTAGACGATGGTTTAGGAGACGATGTTCCTGTATCTAATTTGCAATATCTGGAAGATGCAGGTAATCGTTGGGCTTACCATAATGTGTATGTAAAACTGCAAGATGTTATTGCTGAAGCCAGTAACCAAACCTGGTCCAATTATTTTAATTCAAATTTGAAAAATAAAATTGGAATGACAGGAACATGGCTACAAAATGGTGATTTAAGTGTGTACTGGAGTTCTACGCGCAGTATGGCACGTTTTGGCTTATTAAGCTATGCCAATGGCATGTGGGAAAACGAACAAATTATTCCTGAAAATTATTTAAATGATGCTGTAAACACATCGCAATCTATTAACCAAGCCTATGGTTATTTATGGTGGCTAAACGGAAAATCAACCTATCATTTACCTCAAAGTCAGATTGAATTTCCTGGAGAACTTATTCCAAATGCACCAAGCGATATGTATGCTGCCTTAGGTAAGAATGATCAAAAAATCTATGTAGTTCCTAGTCAGGGCCTAGTGGTTATTAGAATGGGAGATGCAGCTGAAGGCGAAAATTTTTCACTCTCTAGTTTTGACAATCAACTTTGGGGAAAAATAAATACATTAATCCACTAGTTAAAATCTTGCGGTACAACTCTAGCTTTTGAAACTTGCTCATATACATAAGCCCATTCTAACAATTGTTTCTCCTGAAGTCGTTTCGCGATAAAGGTTAGCCCTTTTGGAACTCCCTCACCTGTATAACCCATAGGCACTGTTAGTGCAGGATATTCAGCCACAGCAGCAAAAGATGCATGGTAATTATTAATGGACAAGAAGCCATCTAGATTATATGTTTTCATAGGTATATCGAAAAACTGTTTACCATTAGTACGCAATGTATCTTTAATATGTTCTAAGAACGTATCATCTCCTTTATCATCTGCAATACCTTGAAACAACTTCTGCCCGTAAGGCATAGTTAATAATGAATCTTTTAAATTAAAGGTTATCACATCAGTCACTGTTCTAATCGCAATATCTTTATTACCATAGCCTTCCATATATGCTGGTAAATCCTTTTTCATATCTAAATTCAGTAATCGAAGAAAGTTTGGTAAACCTAATTCTTCTTCGTCTATCTCTACAATTTCAGCTCCTTGTTGTTTTAAATCTTTTAAAGCTTTTGCATACAATGTATCTTCAAGTAATCGTTTAGGTGCACCAAAACGTTTACCTTTTAAACTAGCTTCTTTTAAATTGTTATAATAAAATCCAGATTCCCACATTATCATAAATGTTTTTCCGTCGGATTTATCTTCACCAAAAATAGCATCTAACAAAATTGCATTATCCATAACAGTCTTAGTAATAGGACCTGCTGTATCTAATGTTGAAGAAATAGGAATAATTCCACTTCGACTTACTAAACCAATTGTTGGTTTTAGTCCAACTACTGAATTTTGACTGGAAGGAGATAGAATAGACCCTGAGGTTTCACTGCCTATTGCTGCCGCACAAAAGTTAGCGGCTACAGACACTCCACTTCCAGAACTAGACCCACCAGTATCAATAATTCGTCTACCATAAGGATTTAAAGTTTGTCCACCTATTGCCGAATAACCACTTGGGCAATCACCACAAAAGAAATAAGCCCATTCACTCAAATTCGCTTTTCCTAAAATTAATGCTCCTTTTGCTTTTAATTGGTTTACTATAAAAGCATCCTCTACTATATTATCTTTAAGTGCAATTGCACCCGCTGTCGTTGCCATGTCCGACGCGTTGACGTTATCTTTAAGTAGAATTGGCATACCATAAATAGGATGCCCTGAAATAGATTTCATTATATCCAAAACCTCTGCTTGTTCAATAGCATTTGGATTAATTGAGATTACAGAATTTAGCGATAATGCATTCTCGCGATCAAATTTTCTAATTCGGTACAAATAGAATTTGGTTAATTCTTGATAGTTGAATATACCATCTGCAATATGTTTTTGAAGCGTTGGAATGTCTTGCTCTATAATCAGAGGTTTCAATCTATTATATTCTTCTTCATTAAAGTCTTCCATTTGTGGGTTAATAGATCCCCAAATCGCAGCCTTTGTTAAGTTTTTAGAATCTAGCACCTTAAAGTCTCTAAAATCTTTTGTTGAAATTGCACTTAAATCTGAAGATGCATCTGATGAGGATTCTTCAACAGTATCTGTTTTTTCAATAGTTGTTTTCGACTCTGAAGAATTAGACTTTTTACATGAAACAATAAAAAGTAAGGTGAAAATAAATATAGTAAGCCGCATGATGAGTATTTTTTTTTATAAAAATACAAAATGCGTCTAACTTCATTCAAGAAGAGAACGGATTAAAGGACATGAGAAATTCAAATACCTGCCATTGAAACAAAACGTTTAAATCTGCAAACGCAAATATGAAATAAACAACCTTATTACCATAGCTTCCTCTTTTCAAAATTCGAAAACAAATAAAAATAATAATTCCAAAAATCGGTTTAATAATACATGTTGGAAAGGCAACATAATTAAGTAAATATTTTGGGATTAATGGATTTTCTGGTTCCATGAAAACACCAAAAAACTACCACTATAGTTTAGAAACATCAAAACCGAATACAATAGTATTACATTGTATTCGGTTTTAAAATTTTATTATCCGCGAGATCGAAAGGCTGACTCATTATTACAAGATGCCTGCTTTCGTATTAATTTTACTTAAAGAAAGAATCTACAAATTCATACTTATTAAAGACTTGTAAATCCTCAATACCTTCACCTACACCTATATATTTTACTGGAATTTTAAACTGATCACTAATACCAATCACTACACCACCTTTTGCAGTTCCATCTAATTTAGTAACTGCTAAAGACGTTACTTCTGTTGCTGCGGTAAACTGTTTGGCTTGCTCAAAAGCATTTTGCCCTGTAGAACCATCTAACACCAATAGCACGTCATGTGGTGCATCTCCAACTACTTTCTGCATAACTCGCTTTACTTTAGTCAACTCATTCATTAAGTTGACCTTATTATGCAAACGACCAGCGGTATCTATAATAATCACATCCGCATTTTGATTAACACCAGATTCCAACGCATCAAAAGCTACAGAAGCAGGATCAGATCCCATTTCTTGTTTTATCATGGGAACATCAACTCTATCTGCCCAAACTTGTAATTGATCTATCGCAGCTGCTCTAAAAGTATCTGCTGCACCAAGTACAACATTTAGTCCTTGTTTCTTAAACTGATACGCTAATTTTCCGATAGTAGTTGTTTTCCCAACACCATTAACACCAACAACCATAAGTACATAAGGTGTTTTAGAACCATCTTCTTGCTTAGGTAATTCTGGAATAGTGTATTCCGTTTCTTCGCCAGATTTTGTTTCAGATAATAGTGCTGCAATTTCCTCTCTTAATATTTGATTAAGCTCAGATGTACCTAAATATTTATCTTTTGCTACGCGCTCTTCAATGCGCTCAATTACTTTTAAAGTCGTATTAACACCAACATCACTAGTAACAAGGATTTCTTCAAGATTATCTAAAACGTCATCATCTACTTTAGATTTACCTGCTACAGCTTTATTTAATTTATTGAAAAAAGAGGATTTAGATTTCTCCAATCCTTTATTTAGGGTTTCTTTCTTTTCAGAAGAGAATATGTTTTTAAAAAAACTCATTTGTGTATGCTGTTTTCAAATACACTTCGACAAGCTCAGTGTGACAGTCTCGTTGTATTGTAATTATAATTTGTAATATGCAACAACCTTGCCCATAACGCTTTACTGCTAAGTTGTCAGATTCGCTCAAATATAGCCATAAAAAAACTGCTTTCAAATGAAAGCAGTTTTATAAATCTATATGTAAATAAAGATTATTTTTTGTTTAAAAAGTCATTGACAAATTCTGGAGCCATTACTGATTCCACGAACATGTAAGCTCCAGTTTTTGGTGATTTTACCATTTTTATAGCTTTTGTCAAACGCTTTGATCCTGTCTGTAAAGACGCTACTGATTTCTTTGCCATGTTTTCTTATTTTATCTCTTTATGAACTGTCATACGCTTAAGGATAGGATTAAATTTCTTAATCTCCATACGGTCTGGCGTATTCTTTTTGTTTTTCGTTGTAATATATCTTGAAGTTCCTGGTTGACCAGAAGCTTTGTGCTCAGTGCACTCTAAGATAACTTGTATTCTATTTCCTTTCTTTGCCATTTTAAATTGACTTTAGCGTATGCTATTATTTGTAAAATCCTTTTGCTCTAGCTTCTTTTAATGCAGCAGAGATACCAATTTTATTGATAGTCTTTAGCGTTGAAGCTGCTACTTTTAAAGTAACCCATTTATCTTCTTCAGGAATGTAAAAACGCTTCTTCACTAAATTAGCTCCAAACTTGCGCTTAGTTTTATTCATCGCGTGAGAAACATTGTTCCCAACCATCGCTTTTTTCCCTGTAAGTTCACAAACTCTTGACATTGTATTCTTTCTTTAGGTCTATTAATTCTTTCTGTTTATCCGTTTTCCTAAACAGGTTATTTTTAAACAGGGTGCAAATTTAATAAAACTTTGAGGTTTAGCAAAAATATATTTCTACTTTTTTTTAATTTCTTTTTGAAGCATTTCAAATGCCTTATTCGTTGCTCTCATAATCACTTTTTCACGATGATTTCCAAAGTTATACACTTCAGCATAAACACTATCCTTCGTTGCTATGGCTATCCAAACAGTACCTACCTCTGCATCTGAGTCGCCTTTAGATGGTCCTGCGTTACCTGTAGTGCTTATTGCATAATCGCTATTAAACAACCTACGTACATTTTTCGCCATTGCTTCTGTAACACTTTTACTGACAACAGAATCTGTTTCAATATCACTTTTAGAAACCTCTAAAATATGTTCTTTAGATTCAGTAGCATAACTTACTATGCTACCTTTAAAATATTTTGATGCTCCTGCATTTGCAGTAAATGCCTGCGCTATTTTCCCTCCTGTACAGCTTTCTGCAATCGATAAAGTTTTACCCAATGCTGTTAATTGCAATCCAATTACAGCTTCAATTGATTTATCTTCTTCAAATCCAACAAAAATATCTTGTATCTGTGGCAACAACAAATCAACTTGTCGTTGTATTTCTGCCTCCATCTTAGATTTATCATCAGACTTTGCAGACAATCGCAGACGTACGCGTCCTAAACTCGGCAAATACGCCAGCTTAATATAACTCGGTAAGGCATCTTCCCAAGATTCAATTTGATCTGCCAACGCACTTTCACCCATTCCGTAAGTCAAAAGAGTTTTGTGCATTATATATGGAAAGTGATACTTGTCTCTAAGTTGTGGAATCACTTTATCTAATATTAAAGCTTTCATCTCGTAGGGAACACCTGGAAGTGACACAAATACTTTACCGTTCTTTTCTAACCACATTCCTGGTGCAGTACCATATTGATTCATTAATACTTTAGACTTAGATGGCACTAAAGCCTGGTACTTATTAACGTCTAAAAGTGGTCTATTAAATCGTGAAAATATCCGCTCGACATTAGCTAATACAGCTTTACTCTCAACTAGCGTATCATTAAAGTAATGGCAAATGGTTTGTTTTGTAATATCATCTTTAGTTGGACCAAGTCCACCGGTAATAATAATGATATCTGCATTTTCTTCTGCTTCCTTTAGCGCTTTTAAAATATGTGCTTCATCATCTTGAATCGAAGTAATCTGATATATGGATACACCTATTTTATTAAACTCTTTAGCAAGAAACGCTGAGTTTGTGTCTATAATCTGCCCAATGAGAATCTCATCGCCAATAGTGATTATTTCAGCTTGCATTTACAGACCGAAATCGGCTTTTATTTCATTTGTAGCATTTTCTACAGCAGTTAATACTGTCTCGAGCTGAGCATCTACATTATCCAATTTCTCATATTTCCCCCAATCTTGTACTTCAATGAGTGTATCTAAAACCCCTAACTCAAATAAATCAATTGTTGGTTTCATTTTATGCGCTGCCTGATATGTTTCTACATAATCCTTATTTGGTACTGCAGTTCTTAAACGTTCAGCATCTTCTGGTACTTCTTCAATAAAAGCTGCTGCAAGTGCTGCAACGAAATCCTCATCGTTATCAGCCATTTCGCGTACGCGATCTAATTTGTAATATTCTGGCATCTATTTAATTTTTATAGAAAACAATTCTTCGTTTTCAATATATCCTTTTAATGTATCGTTTGCAAAAACCTTACCAACTCCCGCTGGAGTTCCTGTAAATATAATATCTCCAATTTTTAAAGTGAAATATTTTGACACATATTCTATAAGTTCATCAATTTTCCAAAGCATTAATTCGGTATTTCCTTGCTGAACGACTTCATCATTCTTCTTTAAGCTAAAATTGATAGTATCCACATCTTGAAATTTTGATTTTGGCAACCACTTACCGATAACGGCAGCTCCATCAAAACCTTTAGCTTTTTCCCAGGGCAGTCCTTTTGCCTTTAATTGCGCCTGAAGATCGCGTGCTGTAAAGTCAATTCCTAGTCCGATTTCGTCATAATACTTAGGAGCGAATTTTTTATCAATGTGTTTTCCTACTTTTTTAATTTTTACCAATACTTCTACCTCATGATGCACATCATCTGAAAAATCTGGAATAAAAAACGGCTGTTTTTTTAATAAAATTGCTGTGTCTGGTTTAAGAAACACAACAGGATCTATTGGTTTTTCGTTTTCTAATTCTTTGATGTGGTCTGTGTAATTTCGACCGATACAGATTAATTTCATGTGTTCGTAGTTTGGTAATGCAATTAGCCCAACTTATTATTAAATTGTCTCAACTTAATCGCAGTCAACACCTTTTTAGTATACAACGGAAAATCAGCATTGAGAATCCAACCAAAATAACCCGGTTCTTGGTCTAAAACATCTACAACGCGTTTGTTTTTATGTTTACCAAATGAGAAACATTCTTCACCTTCTTTATTAAAAATTAGAAATCCAGCAAAATCCGCAAACTTCTTACGAGAACTAAACTCTGCTAAGAATTTAGTGTCATTTTCTAAATCCTCATAACGTTCTAATTGTGCTTTTAAAACCTCAAATGTTGCTTTAGTGTCCGCTTCTGCACTGTGTGCATTACTCAAATCCTTATCGCAATAAAATTTGTAAGCAGCTACTAATGTGCGTTGCTCCATTTTATGAAAGATGGTTTGTACATCTACTGATTGTCTGTTTTTCATATCAAAATCAAGATCAGCACGCAGCATTTCTTCTGCTAATAAAGGAATATCGAAACGGTTTGAGTTAAATCCTCCTAAATCCGAATCCTTAATCATATTGTGAATTTCTTTAGACAACGCTTTGAATGTAGGCTTATCAGCAACATCTGCATCAGAAATACCATGTATGGCAGTAACTTCAGCCGGAATTGGCATTTCAGGATTAACAACCCAAGTTTTAGTATCCTCCTTACCATCTGGATATACTTTTAGGATTGAAATTTCTACAATTCTATCTTTAGAAATATTGATCCCTGTAGTTTCTAAATCAAAAAAACAGATCGGTTTATTAAGGTTGAGTTGCATAAGGTTTTTATTTCTGCAAATGTACTGCATTTATAACAACTTTTTTGTTTCGGCTGATTTGAATATCATAAGAAAATAGTCGAACTTCGATGTCAATGTTTTTGATACTCAATATGAAGAATACTTCTGAAAATACTTTAGAATTTAACTGTGGATCCACAATGAAGAATCGCTTTATGTTGGCACCACTAACTAATCAACAAAGTAATGAAAACGGACAACTGTCTGACGAAGAATTTCATTGGTTAACGATGCGTGCTCAAGGTGGTTTTGGTTTAGTAATGACATGTGCATCACATGTACAAGAAATTGGCAAAGGGTTTTCCGGACAACTCGGTATATTTTCTGATGCATTAATGGAAGGTCATATAAAATTAGTTTCTGCAATTAAATCTCACGGAAGCTTAGCTGTTATACAGCTGCATCATGCTGGCATGCGTTCTCCTTTTGAAGTCATTAAGAAAAAATCTGTTTGTCCATCGGAAAGTATAAAACACAATGCAAGAGCATTACACCTGGAAGAGGTGCATCAGCTTAGAGACGATTTTATTGCGGCTGCATTAAGAGCTAAAAAATGTGGTTATGATGGTGTCGAAGTCCATGGTGCTCATGGTTATATATTAACGCAATTTTTAAGTTCAAAAATTAACCAACGTACTGACCGTTATGGTGGTTCTTTAGAAAACAGAGCACGCTTACTTTTTGAGATAATAAATGGTATACGGGACACTTGTGGTAAAGCATTTTTATTAGGCATACGACTTTCTCCCGAGCGTTTTGGAATGCAACTTTCTGAAATTAAAACAATAAGCCAACAACTCATTAATAATAGTAAAATTGACTTTTTAGACATTTCGCTTTGGGATTGTTATAAGAAAGCAGAAGAACATCCTGAAAGTGAAAGCACCTTACTAGATCATATTCTAGACTTAGATTACAAAAATGTAAAGTTGACCGTTGCCGGTAATATTAGAACAGGAAAGGAAGTGAATAAGGTACTTAATACTGGTGTGGATTTTGTAACCATTGGTCGCTCTGCTATTATGCATCACGATTTCCCTAAAAAAGTTATTGAAAATCCTAATTTTAAACCTGTTGAAAATCCTGTTTCAAAAGACTACTTGCGTTCTGAAGGATTGAGTGATATGTTTATTGATTATATGAAAAGATGGCCTGGTTTTGTCGAAGAATAAGGTTTTAAGGATAAAATGATAGCCTTTAATTTATGTATCTGTGCTGATCTTCTTTCCGTAACATAGTATCCTAAACAACTTGTAATGAGCCTATTCGAAGTATGAAAAAGCTTTAATATGGTAGTAGCCATTAAAAAATTCATAAAAAAAGCACGGTCCTAAAACTGTGCTTTTTTTTTTCTAAAATGAGATTGCAGCTTTCGCCGGAATTTATCAGATTTCGCGATTAGAATCCCAAGACTCTAAATAATCTTTTACATATTTTACAAATTGTCCTCCTAGCGCTCCATTTACCACACGATGGTCGTAAGAATGCGATAAGAACATTTTATAACGAATACCAACATAATCTCCTTCTGGTCCTTCTATAACTGCAGGCATTTTTCTAATGGCACCAAGAGCTAATATACCAACTTGTGGTTGGTTAATAATTGGTGTTCCCATAATACTCCCGAACGTACCAACATTAGTAACAGTGTAAGTTCCGCCTTGTATATCATCTGGATTTAGTTTATTTTCTCGAGCACGTGTTGCTAAATCGTTAACACGTTTTACCATACCAAATAAATTCAATTGATCTGCATTTTTAATTACAGGCACTATTAAATTACCATCTGGTAAGGCTGCTGCCATACCAACATTAATTGCTTTCTTTTTAATAATATTATCTCCTTGTACGGAAATATTCATCATCGGAAATTCTTTTAAAGCCTTTGTTACGGCTTCCATAAATATTGGTGTGAAGGTTAAATTCTCACCTTCACGACTCATAAAATCGTCTTTCACTTTCTTTCTCCAATTCCAAATTGTGGTAACGTCTGCTTCGATAAACGACTGCACATGTGCCGAAGTTTGTACAGAATCTACCATATATTTCGAAATGAGTTTACCCATTCGAGACATTTCAATAATCTCATCATCACCAGAAGCTACTGATGGTTTTTCAACTGCTGGCTTTTCTTCTTTAGGTGTTTCGACTACAGGTCTACTTTGCTCAGTTGTTAGTTTAGCAGGTGCTTTCACGTTCTTCGTTTCAGCAGATGCTGGCACTGCAGCTGGTGCTGGTGCAGAACTACGCGATTCTAAATAGGCTTTGATATCATTTTTAGTAACACGATTATCTTTTCCTGTTCCAGGAATAGTATCGAGTTCACCTTGAGAAATCCTTTCTTTTTTCGCTATGTTTTTAACTAACGGAGAATAAAAACGATCACCTGAAGATATAACCGGTTCTACTGTAGCTTTTGCAGCTACAACAGTTTTAGCAACCTCAGCAACTGCTTTAGGTGCTTCTGGTTCTACTGCAGGTTCTACTGCCGGAGCTTCTATTTCAACTACATCACCTCCTTCTGTTTCTATCACAGCGATTGTCTGTCCGACTTCTACCACATCATCAATATTGAATAGTTTTTCAACTAAAACACCATCGACTTCACTAGGTACTTCACTATCTACTTTATCTGTAGCTATTTCTAAAACGGCTTCATCAGCTTCAATGGTATCTCCTACTTCTTTAAGCCATGAGGTAATGGTCGCTTCCGCAACACTCTCTCCCATTTTAGGTAACTTAAGTTCAAACTTTGCCATATTTATAATTTGACGGTCTTTATTTGCAAATTCGATGCAAAATTAATAAAAAAACAGATATTTTGTTGATTTTTATTCAACTTATAACTGTTTTAGAAATGTAGTACTTCACCTCTATTGATTGCACTATCGCTTCCGAGGATAAATTTACTGTTTTTAGGTAATAATCTAAAGACTATATTTTCTTGAATTGATTTTTTCTTCATATCCTCTATTATCGCCTTTGTTTTAAGGGTATTAAAATCATAAACAACCATACTATTATCATCAATTTTGTTCATAATACTGCTGCTAATTGCAACAGGTTGGTGTAATTGATTTTTTAAAGAGTCCTCTATTCCATCTGAAAATACTACTGAGTTTTTTAATGTTTTAGTAATCATTTTAGGCGTTTTTCTGATAAGATATGCCATTTTAATACCAATCCAAACCATACTATTAAAGACATTGTTTTGGCTAAAATGCTTTTTATAAAATATCTGCATAGCTCCATAAAAACGTTTAGCATATTTTGCATCTTTAAGCGTGCTTTCACCTTTAAAATGAATAATAGTGGTTTCGCCAAAATAATAATTATTGTAACCCGCTTTTAATACTTTATACGATAAATCAATGTCTTCACCATACATAAAATAGTCCTCATCAAATCCTCCTACACCCTCGTAAATAGCCTTTTTTAAAAGCATAAAAGCGCCAACTAAAATTTCAACTTTGCCGTTGGTGTCTTTCTCTAAATGATTGGCATAATAATCTTTATCATTACCTAATGTTTTTTTTAAAGACACCTTTGGATAAGGTATATTCCGTTTGCTTTCTGGAAGAAAATCCCCTTTTCCATCAATGAGTTGACAGCCAATAATACCAAGGTTCTCTAAAGCATCGGCAAATTCAATTACTTTTAATAATGAATCTTCAGCTACTACTGTATCTGGATTAAGGATACATACATATTCTCCTTTTGCCTGAGCAACACCAATATTATTTCCTTTTGAAAATCCTGAATTATCGGTATTCTCGATTAAAGTAACTGAAGGAAACAGTTCTTTAACCATTTGACAACTTTCATCTGATGAATTATTATCTACTACAATAATTTCTGCGTCTATATTTTGAATCGCAGCCTCGACACTTTTTAGACATAACTCTAAAAAATAGCGTACATTATAATTAAGTATGACAACAGATAGTTTCAAGATAAACTTATGATTTTAGGGAGGCTTCAAAAGGAACACGATCAATTATACTTCGACCTAAAGTGATTTCATCAGTGTATTCTAATTCATTTCCTGCAGCAACACCTCTTGCGATAGCTGAAGTTGCCACGTCGTATTCTTGAATTTGTCTAAAAATATAGAAGTTAGTTGTATCACCTTCCATCGTTGGACTCATCGCAAAAATTAATTCTTTTACTATTCCAGACTTTACTTTTTCTACAAGTGAGTTAATATTTAAATCTTGTGGACCAATACCATCCATTGGAGATATTTTACCTCCTAAAACATGATACAACCCTTTAAAAGAACTCGTGTTTTCAATTGCCATAACATCTCTAATGTCTTCTACAACACAAATTAATTGCTTATTACGATTTGGATTTTCGCAGATTTCACAGAGTGGCTTATCACTTATATTATGACAAGACTTACAGAAATTAATTTCTGCTCTAACCTTAGCCAGAGCTGTTGACAATTGATAGGTTTGATTTTCTGGCTGTCTTAATAAATGTAGCACCAAACGCAAAGCCGTTCTTTTACCAATTCCTGGCAATTGCGACATTTCATTAACCGCATTTTCTAAGAGTTTTGATGAAAATTCCATAAGTGCGAAGGTACTGATTTTAAAAACAAAAAATCCAACTGTAATCGTATTACAATTGGATTTAAATATTATAAATGGTTTGTTATTTTACAATTAGTTTTTTAGTAATCTCACCTTTAGTACTATTCAATTTCACAAAATACACACCTGAATTCATGGATGATATATCGATTTTATATCCGTTATACAAATTAACTTTTTTTCCGTAGAAAACCAATTTACCTAGTGTGTTATAGATTCTTAAACTTACGTCTTCAGACGAGTTCCATTTTAAATTCACTTCTGTATTTGCTGGATTCGGGTACATCGTTAAATCACTAAATTCAAAGTCATTAACACTCAGGGTTCCGTCGTAAAGATTAGATCTCCACAAGCCTCTACCATACGTCGCAGCGTATATTTTACTGTCCGCTGTATTAATTTCTAATTCATTAATTCTAACGTTTGGTAAGCCATTGTTAAAAGTGGTCCAAGTATTCCCTACATCATTATCCGTATAATACACACCATAGTTCATGCCAACATACAAGCCATCTTTTCCATTATCTTGCCATACAACAGCCTGAGCCGAAAATCCTGGTAAGTCCCATAATATTGATGTCCACGACAATCCATTATCAGTACTTACATATACCTTTTGGCCGTTAGTAGTAGCAATTGCTATCTTAGATGAGTCCGTTGGATGCACAGCAATTGAGTTTATCGATCCTCCATTAAGATTTAGACTAGATTGTGTCCATAATGCACCTCCATCAGTAGTATACCAAAATTGACCATTAATCGCTAAATACAAGTAGTCATTATTAGTTGGAGCTATTTTAAGATGGTCTATATTATCAGGAAATGTTTGGGAAATAGAGGTCCATACATTTCCACCATCTAAAGATTTATACACTTCATCAAAAGCAGAATAAATGACGTTTTGTATTATAGGATCTTGTTCGTAAGGTACTATCCAGTTCCAAGTATAGCTACCACCTTTTCCGTCTGGTTGTGCTACAGAATTTATATTAGCTCCACCATTATAGCTCTTTACAAAAGAGCCAAATTGTGATGTCCCATATATAATCTGAGCGTCGTTTTTATCAACAAAACCCTCCATACCATCTGCACCCCACCAATCGGTCCAACTACCACCCGCGCCAAGTACTGACGAACCATTATCTTGAGAACCACCTGTAACTATAACAGGATTTGTTTGACTTACTCCAATTTTATAAAACTGTCGTATGCCCATAGTCGATGTTAAATCCGTATAGTAAAAACTACTTACTGTTGTTGGGTCCTCAGTTGTGAAGATTCCTCCGTCTGTACCCACAAAAAGTTTTGCATTAGCACCAGTTCCAGCGAATTCTAATAAATCTACATCTGCATGACAATATCCAATATTTTCGCTTGAAGCACCATTAGGTGTCCATTGTGATGTATTACTAAAACTCACACCGCCATCAGTAGATCTCCATGTATTTACTCCAGCAATATGAACATCGTTAATGTCATTTGGATTTACTGCTATATCCATATCTCTTGGTGCCTGACCTACACCAACATCATTAGGGTCATCGGGATTGGAAGAATACCCAAAATAGTTTTTATTAGTATGATCAATCTTAGCAAAACTAGAACCACTGTCATTGGAAATATACAGACTTCCAAAAGCGCCATTAAGCGCTTCTAGGACGTAAACAACAGAAGGATTATTAGGTGAAACACCAATCATTTTTGCACCTTGCGAAAATTGATCTGAGGCAATTCCTGTTACTTTAGAAAAACTAACACCATCATTTGAGGATTTATAAAAATCATTTCCAGTAGCATAAATAATACTTGGGTCTCCTGGTTTAAATTCAAAATCAAAGCCGTTTCCTGTTGCCACAAAATATATTGAACTCCATGTAACACCACCATCAGTTGATTTATACAAACCACTTCCCTGTGCACTACAATACATTTTCATTGAATTGGTCGGGTGCAATAAAAACTTGTTAATTATTCCCCCAGGCAAATTACTATGCAATGACCATGTAGCACCTGCATCAATAGATTTGAATATGGTCCCACCAGTTGTTCCCCAAAAGTATGTAGAACTATTCTGCGGATCAATTGCCAATGCATACACATCTATATTTGCTAAATTATCTGTTAAAACCGTCCATATTCTGCCACCATCTGTGCTTTTCCATACTCCACCAGTTTCTCCGCCAGCAATAATATGATTTTGGTTAGTTTTATCTATTGCTATTGAAGTAATGCGACCTACACCAGGATTATATCCAGCAGTTGCATTCCAATATGTTGGCCCCATTTCTTCCCATGTACCAACTACAGTTCTTGCAGCTAAACCCTCATCATTAATCCTTGCGCTATAATTTTGCAATTCGTTATAATAATACTCTGGAGATTTTAATTTGCCAGTCTCATCCATTGCACGTTCAGCAAAATATTGCCATCTCCTAAATGGTTTATAACCGGTTCCTCGTACTCTACCAACAGAATCAAAATATTGTTCTGCAACCTCAACAATTTCCGCTACAGCAGTATTCCCCTCCGTTATTAATTCTTTAAATTCTTGGGCGGAAAGATTGAATACAAAACCTATAAACGAAAGCAGAAGTGCTATCTTTTTCATAATAAATTCTTTTTTTTTAGCTATTTTTCTCAAAAATAACACTTTTCATAAATTTATCTTTACAAAAGTAATCTTATTATGACACCTACTTCGATACTAATTTTAATAGCCTGCTACTTTGGTTTACTTGTTTTAATCTCTTACTTTACAGGTAAAGAAGATTCAAATGCAGCCTTTTTTAAAGCTAATAAATCCGCACCTTGGTATTTAGTTGCATTTGGTATGATTGGAGCTTCTTTATCCGGAGTTACATTTATTTCCGTTCCTGGTGCAGTTGAAGCAAAGCAATTTGGTTATTTGCAAGTGGTCTTTGGCTATTTTTTCGGTTATCTGATTATTGCATATGTTTTACTTCCACTTTATTACAGGCTTAATTTAACTTCTATTTATACTTATTTAAAAGATCGATTTGGTATCGTTAGTTACAAAACAGGATCAGTTGCATTCTTAATATCTAGAACCGTAGGAGCAGCATTTAGATTGTTTTTAGTTGCTAAAGTTTTACAACTTTTAGTGTTCGATCTTTTCGATATTCCCTTTATAATTACAGTAATTCTTACCATTGCATTAATTTGGCTTTACACCTTTAAAGGTGGTATAAAAACCATTATATTCACAGATACATTACAGACTTTATTTATGCTCGTTTCTGTAGTGGTTACCATCGTATTTTTGGCTTCAGCACTAGACCTTAATAGCATTGGTGAGGTCATTACTTATACCAAAGAAAGTAACTTGAGTAAAGTCTTCTTTTTTGAGGACGGCAATGATTCTCAATATTTCTGGAAGAGTTTCTTATCAGGAATTTTTATAACGATAACCATGACAGGTTTAGATCAGGATATGATGCAAAAAAACCTAACATGTAAAAATCTAAAAGATGCACAGAAAAATATGGTGTCTTTTAGTGTTGTCTTAATTTTTGTAAATATCTTATTCTTAATACTTGGATTAATGCTTACTCAGTATGCAGAATTAAATGGTATTACAGCTTCTAAGGATGATTTATTCCCAACCATTGCTATGTTACCAAAAATTGGCATAGTAACTTCAGCATTCTTTTTATTGGGCTTAATTGCTGCAGCCTATTCTAGTGCCGACTCAGCATTAACATCATTAACAACAGCATTTTGTTTTGATATTATTGATATCGAAAGCAAACCAGAAACAGAACGAAAAAATATTAGAAAACAGGTTCATATAGGATTTAGTTTTGTACTCGTATTTGTAATTGTAGTGTTTGATTTAATCTTTAAAGACGTTTCTGTTATATGGGAGCTCTTTAAAGCTGCTGGTTATACCTATGGTCCATTACTAGGTCTTTTTGCTTTTGGCCTCATAACCAAATCCCAGATTAAGGATAAATTCGTTTGGATAGTTGCAATTGTAGCTCCGCTACTATCCTATATTTTAAACCTATATTCTAAAGAACTCTTCAATGGTTATGAAATTGGTTTTGAAATCTTAATCATCAATGGAATCTTAATGTTTATTGGATTGTTGCTTATAAAGAAATCAACAACACAGGAAAACTAATTTAAAGTAATTACAAAATCTTTAGCAATTGCGATAAACCATATGATTTTAGCATTCAAACTGTTAAATTTTCGTTAATAAATGACTATTTTTGTTTAGTAGATTAACCATCACTTAAATGAAAAAATTATCCCTTACTCTGGTTGCATTAATTTTAATGCTCGCCTGCACAGACAATACAGAAAAACCAACACAAAAAACAGCATTTCTTCTTACTCAGGTATCAGAACAAGATACAGGAATTGATTTTTCAAATATAGTATCTGAAGATGCTCAACACAGTATTATCAACTACATCTATTATTATAACGGAGGAGGAGTTGCATCGGGAGATGTGAATAATGACGGACTTCCAGATTTGTATTTTGTATCTAATACAGGCGACAACAAAATTTACTTAAATAAAGGTAATTTAAAATTTGAAGATGTCTCAGAAAAAGCTAATATCTCTGGCAATGCGAGTTGGAATACAGGTGCTACCATGGTAGATATTAATAATGATGGTTTATTAGATATTTATGTTTGTGCAGTTTCTGGACTTTTGGATTTTGAAGGTCATAATGAACTTTTTATCAATAATGGCGATGGAACATTCAGCGAAAAAGCGAAAGATTATGGCTTAGATTTTAAAGGTTATGCTACACAGGCGTACTTTTTTGATTACGATAAAGATGATGACTTAGATGTTTATATTGTTAACCATGCAGTACACACTACGCTCTCTCATGGAAGAGCAGAATTAAGAAACAAACGTGCCCCTTTGGTTGGTGATGTTTTACTAAATAATAATAACGGTAAATTCACAGATGTTAGTGACACTGCCAATATTTATGGTGGAGTAAATGGCTATGGATTAAGTGCTTCAATAGCAGATTTTAATAATGATGGTTGGGACGACATTTATGTGTGTAATGATTTTCATGAAGATGATTATTACTACCTCAACAATCAAGATGGAACATTTAAAGAAAGTCTGGCAGATGCGTTTACAACAATCACCAGATTCTCAATGGGAAGCGATGCCGCAGATATTAATGGTGATGGCTATCAAGACCTCATGACGCTAGATATGTTACCAAAAAGCGAACGAATTCTAAAAGAAACTGAAGGTGATGACGCTATGTTTAACATGCAGGTTCATCTAAACAAGCTAGGCTACAAAGATCAGTATTCACGCAATATGCTGCAGATAAATAATACAGGTAACTACTTTCAGGAAACAGCACTATTAAATAAAGTCGCAGATACAGATTGGAGTTGGGCACCATTGTTTGCAGATTTCAATAATGATGGACATCAAGATTTATTTATCTCAAATGGCATATTAAGACGACCTAATGGATTAGACTTTAAAAAATATGTATCTAGTGCATTTAAAGGACGTTCAGAAAAAGATGGATTGGAATGGCTGTTTAATTCCATTAATGAAATGACGAGCGGAAAAGTGACTAACGAAATTTTTAAAGGCAATTCCATAAAATTTGAAAATAAGACCGGAGAATGGATTGAAAACAAACCTAACTTATCTAATGGAGCCATTTATTTAGATCTAGACCAAGATGGAGATTTAGATATTATAACTAATAATTTTGGAGAAACTGCTGGTATTTATAAGAATACAACGGATAACTCAAAAAACTATATCTCTTTAGATTTTGAATATAAAGGAGCAAACAAAGAAGGGATTGGTCTAAAAGCAATTGTGTACACTGATGGTAAACACCAATTAAAACAAATGTTTAAATCTAGAGGCTTCCTGTCTGCAATAGACAGCAAACTACATTATGGTATTGGTGATGCAACTGCAATTGATTCCATTCAAATCATATGGCCAAACAATGAGTTTCAAACCATTAAAAGTCCAAAAATTAATCAGAATTTAATAGTTAGTTATTCAGAAGGCAATAGCATGTATAACTATGACAATTCAATAAAGGCAATTTCAACCTTCAAAAAAGAGAATCTCATAGATTTTACACACAAAGAAGATAACTACAATGATTTCGTTGAAGAGAAATTAATTCCTTACAAAATTTCAACTTTTGGTCCAGCCATAGCCAAAGCAGATATAGACAACAATGGCTATGAAGATATTTTTATCGGAAATGCTTCAGGTAAATCTGCAAAAATACACATGAATTCTGGCGCATCATTCTATGCAGTGCCACAACCGGCATTTGATGAAGATGCTGCATTTGAAGACAATGATGCTGTCTTCTTTGATGCAGATAATGATGGAGATTTAGACCTATATGTTGCATCAGGTATCAATGAATCTAAAACTGAAAAATTACAAGAAAACCGATTGTATTTTAATGAAAATGGCACATTTGTGCGTTCCAAAACACAACTCCCTATTAACACTTTAGTATCAACATCTGTTGAAGCTTTTGACTATGATAACGACGGAGACATAGATCTCTTCGTAGGTAATCTTGCAGATGCTAAAGATTATGGCCAACCAGTAAATTCTAATATTTTAGTAAATGATGGTAAAGGCAACTTTTCAATAGATTCAAATTTTAAATTAATCTCTAAAGTCACTTCTGCAAAATGGCAAGACATTAATAACGACAAAATTAAAGATTTACTAGTTGCTACAGAATGGGATGCTCCTAAAATTTACATTAATAATAGTGGAAAACTAGAATTAAGTCAATCACCTAATAACATGAATGGTCTATGGCAAACTATTTCAACTTTTGATATAGACAAGGATGGTGACCAAGATATTTTGCTAGGAAATTGGGGACTCAATACCAAATTCAACCTCAACTTTGATGGACCCTTAGTCATGTATCATTCAGATTTTGATGAGAATGGTAAAAACGAAACGCTAATAGCTTATAATAAAAATGGCAAATATTATCCGTTGAATTCTAAAGATGAGCTAGCCGCACAAATGAATGTAATTAATAAAATCTACGTAGATCATAAAAGTTATGCTGGCAAAACTATTGAAGAAGCCATGACCGAAGGCTCTATTAGTTTAGCAAAAAAATACGAAGCACACACTTTAGCTTCTGGCTATATTAGAAATAACAATGGTAGTTTTAATGAATTTGTTGAATTTTCGGATGCTATGCAATTGGCACCAATTACAGCATTCTCTGAAATTATTCTCAATAATGAAAACCAATTATTAGTTGGCGGAAATTCTTATAAAGTAAACACATATCATGGTTCTTACACTGCTTTAAAAGGGCTTTTGGTAAAGGATGAATCTAATTACCAACCCGTTTCTAATTTTGGTATAGAACCATTTAATCATCAGATTAAACAAATTGAAACCATTAAACTGAAAGATAAAAACCTCGTTCTGGTGCTTTCAAATAACAACAAATTAAAGTTATATTCTTATTAAATTGAAACTATGAGATTTAAGAATTCCATATTAGCAACTATTATAGTATTCGTATTCTATTCGTGTAATAAAGATGCTAAACCGATAGAAATAACTACAGAAGATTATCATAACACCATTGATAAATTAACAGAGGTTATGGTCCACGATATCTTCTCACCTCCTGTAGCAAGTCGCATCTATGTTTATCCAAATATTGCAGCATACGAAACTTTGAATCAAGAAAATTCTAAGTACAAATCATTGGTAAATCAGCTCAATGGACTAACAACACTTACTTCGAGTAAAAAAGATAAATCACCAAATTTAAAATTGGCTTCAGTGATTGCTTATATCAATGTTGCAAAAGAACTCGTTTTTTCAAAAGAGAACATAACAACCTATAGAGATAGTTTATATTCGGAATGGAAAAACATTAATTCTGAAGAATTTAAAAATTCAAAAGCCTATGGTTTAGAAATTTCTAACCAAATTATTACCTGGATGAATGCTGACAAATATGATGAAACTCGTGCACTACCAGACTATAATATTTATACAGATGATCCCTCACGATGGGAGCCTACACCTCCATCTTACATGAAAGGTATAGAACCACATTGGAACAAGTTAAGACCTTTTGTTTTAGATTCTGCAGCGCAGTTTAAACCTATTCCGCCACCTGCTTTTTCAATGGAAAAAGGAACACAATTTCATAACGAAGTTATGGATGCATACAACTTAAACAATACCATTAGAGCTAAAGGTGATGCTTGTGAGGAAATTGAAATTGCACGTTTTTGGGATTGTAATCCATTTGTCTCTGTTAACAAAGGACACTTTATGTTTGCAGAGAAAAAAATTACACCTGGAGCACATTGGATAGGTATTTGTAAAATAGCCTGCAAAAAGACCAATGCAGATTATGAAAAAACCATATACGCGTATACCAAAACATCGATTGCCATTGCAGATGCTTTTATTAGCTGTTGGGACGAAAAGTATAGAAGTAATTTAATAAGACCAGAAACTCTAATAAATAAATACATTGATTTAGAATGGGCGCCTGTTTTACAAACTCCGCCTTTCCCAGAATATACAAGTGGGCATTCCGTAGTCTCAGGTGCGTCGTCTGAAACACTTTCAACTATTTTTGGGGATAATTTTCAGTTTGATGATACCACTGAATTGCCTTACGGATTACCAACACGTAGTTTTAAATCCTTTAGACTTGCCGCACAAGAGGCTGCAGTCAGCAGATTATATGGAGGCATACACTTTAGAGCAGCAGTGTATATTGGTGTAGACCAAGGTGTATTGGTTGGTAATTTAGTAAACACTAAACTTTCGTTTTTAAAATAGTTTTCTTAGTATTGATTTGTTCCCAGAAGCACTAGAGTACAAGCCGCTTCATATTCAATATCATTTTCCTCTAATAAGGCATAAAAGTCTGGATTTTCTGTTCCTGGATTAAAAATGACTCTATTAGGCTTTAAGTCAATAATGTAATTGTAATATTCCTCTTGTCGTTTGGGATTTAAATATAAAGTTATAGTATCAATATCATCGTACTTTATCAACTCGGTATCAATTGCAACACCGTTTACTTCACCCTCCCTAAGTCCATAGGCGTTGACTTCATGATTGTAATTTTTTAATCTCTTGATGGCAATATTAGAATAGCGTTCTGGTTTAAGTGATGCTCCAATAACTAGTGTCTTTTTCTTCATAATGTTAAAACAATGTTAACTAATCTTAAATAAAGTAACATCTTACAAAGATAGACGTCTATCTATTAATAAACATTCAATCAATCACAAATAATCAATTAAAAAATGAAGCATTTCTTTTTAATGCTTATTGTAGTTTCATCAGCTATAATAAGCGCACAACCCAATTCTAATTCAGAAATTAAAAACGGTTCTATTTCAGGACGTGTTTTCGATGCAGAACTTAATGAACCTCTACCCTACGTCAATATTGTTATAAAAGATGGCGCCAACAAAATTATTACAGGTGGTATTACAAATGATGATGGCACATTTAAAATAGATAAAATTCCTGAGGGCAATATCATTGTATCTATCCAGTTTGTCGGTTATAAAACGATTAATAAATCCATAACCTTAGGCAAGGGCAATTACAGAGTTAACATCGGAGACATTAGATTAGAAGAAGAATCAACAGGCTTAGATGAAGTAACCCTAGTTGCAGATGTATCTACAATTAAACAAAAAATAGATAGAAAAGTAATTACCGTTGGTAAAGATCTACAAACGGCTGGTGCAACTGCTAGTGAAATAATGAATAATTTACCGTCAGTAAGCATCGATCAGCAATCTGGTTCAGTAAGTTTACGTGGAAACCAGAATGTGCGTGTTATGGTAGATGGGAAATTATCTAACATACCTGCGGAACAATTACTAAAACAAATACCATCCACATCAATAAAGAGCATTGAACTAATTACTAATCCTTCGGCAAAGTATAATCCTGAAGGTATGAGTGGTATTATTAATATTATTCTTTACAAAAACACACAAATTGGTTTTAATGGTAATGTTAATTTTGGTTTAGCATATGATATTGAACCTAAATTTAATAGCTCTATCGATGCTAATTACAGAAACGGTAAACTCAATGCTTACGGATCTTACAGTAATAGTATTGCAAAAAACTTCAATTTCGGAGAGATTAATAGAATTGAACAAGAAATTCAACAAAATTTCGATATCCTGAATAATAATAAATCTCATTTGTTTAAAATCGGACTCGACTATTATTTAAATGACAGGAATACCATTTCTGTTTTTACTAATCAGAATTATTTTAAAGGTTGGACAGATGTAAACTCACTCATTAGTTACATCAATACACCATCATTAAATGAATCTCAGTTTACTCGAGGTAACAACGATAATGATTCTCAACAATATAATTTTAACTATAAGCACGATTTTGATGATGAAGGTCATAATATAGAGTTAGAAGTAGATCATAATATCTTTTTGGGGGCAGTGGATTCCGGTAATACATTTTTCGATTCTCAACGTCCAAACTTCATTGAAGATACTCATACTGATAGAAAACGCACAACAGTAAATTTAGATTATGTTAATCCTTTATCGGAAACTACAAAATTAGAACTAGGGTTACAAGCGCGTTTATTTGAAAATAGCATTTTTTACGAATCTGATGCACGAGAAAGGAATCAAGATGGAGATTATATTCCAACAACAACACGTTTTGATTATACAAGAGACATTTACTCTGCTTATGCTACGTATGGTAAAACGTTAGATAAATGGAGTTATCAAATAGGTGTGCGTGCAGAAACTGTTAATGTAGATTCTGAAGCCTATAAAAAAGAATTAATATCTAACGAAGATCTTACAATTCCGTTTGAAAACAATTATTTTGAGTTGTATCCTTCTGCTTTTATCACATATTCTCCTTCTGAAAAAAATTCTTATCAGTTAAACTACAGCAGAAGAATTGATCGTCCGGGAATTGGACAGGTAAACCCATTACCGGAATGGAATACACCATTGATTTCACAATTCGGAAATCAAGAATTACAACCTCAATTTACTAATTCTATTGAGTCTAATTATACAAGGCAATTGGAAAAAGGAAGTATTACTGCTGGTGTGTTTTTCAGAATCATAGAAGACGAAATTCAACAAGCGGTTTTAATTGACAGAGATGATCCAAATCGTTTAATCTTAACGCATTTAAATTTTGATAACACTACAGCTTATGGTGTAGAACTATCATCGAGTTATAAACCTACAAAATGGTGGAGTATCAATGCAAGTTTTGATTTGTTTTCACAAAAACAAAAAAGTATCGCAGAATCGTTTGATGATAATCAAAACATAGTATTAAACGCTATAGAAGTCAATAATATAGCTTATAATTTAAGAGCATTTAACAATTTTAAAGTAAATAAAAGTTTAAGCTTTTCTATTTTCGGTATGTATCGTGGAAAAAACAAGAACATACAATTTGAAATGGAAGACATGCTAATGGTAAACCTAGGTATGCGCTACAATTTTATGGAAGGACGTGCTAATTTTAGTTTAAATTATAATGATATTTTCGACACTATGTACGCACAGTTTAACAGTCAGAATCCAATAGCACAAAAAGGACAATTTAATTGGGAAAGCCAACAAATATCTGGTAGACTCTCTTACCGTTTTGGTGGCGGGAAATATAGAGCGAAATCTCGTAAGCGTCGTGATAATGACGAAAAACAAGCAGGCGGCTTATTTTAAACCTAATAAAGTGTAACACTAAGTATTTATAAGAGTCTTTAGTGTAAAAAATATATTTAATAGTTAGCATATAGCGTTGATGGTTAGTGTTATTGTTTTACTATTAAATAAGAAAACCCGAAACGACTTGTTTCGGGTTTTTGTTAAATACACGTTAAATAAGACTCGTAATGTAATAAAATGTAATCTACAACGTCTATAGTATTAAGATAAGTTTTAAGTAATAGAAATTATAAATTAATTTTTATAATAATGTTAGTTATGTTGGTTAGTAGCTGAAAAGCCCAAACAGGTGTATGTTTGGGCTTTTTTTAATTATTTGAATAAACGCCTGTTTTAATGGCGTTCATTAATTGGTGTGCAGTTTTAATTCTATTCACGAACATAAGTGTGACTAACTTTTCCATCGATTAAATCAGTTTCAAGCCAGTCAGGATCCATGTTTAAAAAGTGTTTTGGAGAATAACCAATGTAATAACTAATAATAGAATCGTCTTCATAGTCAGCTTCACCAAGCATATTTTTAAGCTCGCTACTCGTCAACCCTATTAGTTTACCGCTTTCTATCAAATCGTCAACATATACATACCTAGAATCCCTGTTCTCCGTCCAATTTTTTTTGTTAAACTCTTGCGTTTCATATGAAGATGAGGCAAAAAACCAAATGAACAAGAACACAATATAAAAAGTTGGTGTTGCAATAAATGCTGTTATCCAATAATATATATTACTCATAGGTTTTGTCTTGGAATTAAACTTTCTAAACAAGAAAAATAATCCCGTAAAAACCAGAACAGCAGTAACTAACAGTGAAAAAATAACTATTCCCATATTTTCATGTTTTATTACACACAATGTTTAGCGGATATATAAGCCTTTCAATATTCTATTTCCAACACGGCATGAAGTTAATTAAAAAATAGAATAACAAGTCCTCGAAATCCTATGCGATTAGCTGCGTTGAATCTTCGATTTCATGTCTTCGCAGGAATTTGTTACCATCTAATAATAACACTTCCCCAGGTAAATCCACTACCAAAAGCAGCTAAAACTACATTATCGCCTTCTTTTATTTTACCTTCTTCCCATGCTTCGGTTAAGGCTATAACAACTGAGGCAGCAGTAGTATTACCATACTTCATTATATTGTTAAATACTTGGTCGTCTCTTAAGCCAAACTTATTTTGTATGAATTGTGCAATTCTCAAATTAGCCTGATGCGGAATAAGCATATCAATATCCTCACGTTGTAAGTTGTTTTTTGCTAAACCTTCCATAATCACCTCACTAAAACGTACTACGGCATTTTTAAACACAAAAGTACCATCCATATAAGGAAAATAAGATAAATCCTCTTCACCAGCTTCAATAATCTCTGGAACCCAATGTGCTATACTTGGTGATGTTACAATAAGTTTATCAGCATATTTTCCTTGGCTATGTAAATGTGTAGATAAAATCCCTTTAGTGGTATCTTCTTCTCTACTCAAAACGGCAGCACCTGCACCATCACCAAAAATTACTGTTACGCCACGCCCTCTTGTACTTTTATCTAAACCATTACTATGGTATTCTGACCCAATCACTAAAATATTTTTATACATTCCTGTTTTAATAAATTGGTCAGCAACAGAAATAGCATAAACAAAACCAGAACATTGATTACGTACGTCTAATGCACCAATCGTAGGCATATCTAACATATCTTGTATTTGTACACCACAACCAGGAAAATAATAATCGGGACTTAACGTTGCAAATACAATAAAATCGATATCGTCTTTGGTCAATCCCGCACGTTCAATTGCAATTTTGGCAGCTTTTGCTCCCATAACGGCAGATGTATCTTCAGTGCCTTCTTTTATCCAACGTCTTTCTTTTATACCTGTACGCTCCTGGATCCACTCGTCATTTGTATCCATCATTTTCGATAGATCATCATTTGTTACAACATTGTCAGGAACATACTTCCCTAAGCCTATTATTTTTGAATTATACATCACAATTTTTTTTTCGTTTCCGAGACGTCGGAACTATTATTATAATTTAAATATAGTACAAATTTACTATTTTAATTATTGAACTCAATTCATAAAAAATAGAACTCTAATTTTAACAACTCTCTATCATTTTAAGGTTTTATTTTTCAGCTACTTAAAGCCACTAATCAATTTCTAATTTATCATAAAAACATTCATTCGGTTATTTGCATTTTTGTTATTCTTAAACAGCGGTTCGCAGCAAATCTCTAAAAACACCAACAACCTCGAGAAGAAATCCTAGAATTAGCAGATGCAAATCTTTGACCAGGAGTTCAAATCGACAGTAAAGGCGAAAACATAGTTTTGCTAAACAGAAATCAACACAAATCGGTTTCTGAGTTATCTGAAACTGAACTACGATTAACGCGCCTAAGTGTTCATCCAGTAACAAATATTCGAAGTCTAACGGCCTACTACACCAATATAAAGGTCAAAAAGATAATAGATAAAAAGCAAGTCTCAGGTTATCCTAAAAACACGCTTTTATCTCGCTTTAATTGGTTACCAGACCAATCGATGATTGCCTGCCTCAACACAACAGTAATAGGTATAGAAGTTTGGGTATTACATATTGCAGAAGCAAAAGAATCTATAATGCAGACGCTTTAGGAACAAGACCAATGGTTAGACAAGCATGCAAAAAAACAAGGTGTAGAAAGAAAAATAAAAATAAAGAGATCATAAAAAATAGGGATTTCCTACAATTTAAAGAGTCATTCTAGTTTGAATGGCTTTTTTTTATGTCATCTTGTCACAAAACTGCACTTGGTATTTTATTTGTTTATCTGTTGATATTCAAATTAATTATATAAAAAACTATATATCATGACAAAAGGAAACATTAATGTATCGGTAGAAAATATCTTTCCGTTAATTAAAAAGTTCTTATACAGCGATCACGAAATCTTTTTACGTGAGCTAATTAGTAATGCAACAGATGCAACATTAAAATTAAAGCACCTTGCAAGCATTGGAGAATCAAAATCAGAATATGGCAATCCAATAATAGAAGTAAAAGTTGATAAAGAAGGTAAAAAACTTCACGTTATTGACCAAGGTTTAGGGATGTCAGCAGATGAAGTTGAAAAATACATCAACCAAATTGCATTTTCTGGAGCTGAAGAATTTTTAGAAAAATATAAGGATTCTGAGAAAGACTCTGGTATTATCGGTCACTTTGGATTAGGGTTCTACTCTTCATTTATGGTAGCAGATAAAGTTGAAATTATTACAAAATCTCACAAAGGTGAACCAGCAGCGCATTGGACATGTGATGGAAGCCCAGAATTCACTTTAGAAGAAGCTGATAAAAAGGATAGAGGAACAGAAATTATTCTGCATATATCAGAAGACGAAACAAGTTTTTTAGAAGACTCCAAGATTAGTGAACTGTTATTAAAGTATAACAAGTTTATGCCGATTCCAATTAAATTTGGAACTAAGGACATAAACGACCCAGAATTTACCCCACAAACCACTACAGATGCTGAAGGTAAAGAAACTACTGAGCCTCACAAACAGATTACTGTAGATAATATCATTAATAATCCTAATCCTGCCTGGACAAAACAACCAGCTGATTTAAAGGATGAAGATTACAGTGGTTTTTACAGAGAATTGTATCCAATGCAATTTGAAGAACCTCTTTTCAACATACACCTTAATGTAGATTATCCATTCAACTTAACAGGGATTTTATATTTCCCTAAGATGACGAATGATATGAACATGCAGAAAGATAAAATTCAACTGTTCCAAAATCAGGTTTTTGTTACGGATAATGTAGAAGGCATTGTTCCAGAATTTTTAACCATGTTACGTGGTGTAATTGATTCGCCAGATATTCCACTAAACGTATCGCGTAGTTACTTGCAAGCAGATGGTGCTGTGAAGAAAATCTCATCGTACATTACACGTAAGGTTGCAGATAAATTAAAATCCTTATTCAACAGTAATAGAGAAGATTTTGAAGCAAAATGGGACGATATTAAAATCGTTATTGAATATGGTATGTTGTCTGAAGAAAAATTCTTCGAAAAAGCAGATGCGTTTGCATTATACCCAACAGTTGATGGTAAATTCTTTACTTATGATGAATTATACAATAAGATAAAAGCAAATCAAACGGATAAGGATGATAAGCTTGTAATTCTTTATGCTTCTAACAAAGATGAGCAACACAGTTACATAGAATCTGCTAAGGCTAAAGGTTATGAAGTCTTAATGCTAGACTCCCCTATTGTCTCACACTTAATTCAGAAGTTAGAAACAACAAAAGAGAATATTTCTTTTGCGCGTGTAGATGGTGATCATATTGACAATTTAATCAAAAAAGAAGACACTGCAATTTCTAAGTTAACTGACGAAGAAAAAACAAAGTTAGATACCTTATTAAAAGAAGTTGTACCTTCTGAAAAGTTCATGGTACAATTAGAAGCAATGGATAGTGATGCGTCGCCATTTATTATTACACAACCAGAGTTTATGCGCAGAATGAAAGAGATGCAAGCTACAGGAGGTGGCGGCGGAATGTTTGGAATGGGTAATATGCCAGAAATGTATAACCTTATCGTTAATACAAATTCTGAATTGGTAGGAGACATTTTAAACACCAAAACCAAAAAGAAACAAGAACGTTTAATTAATCAAAGTTTAGATTTAGCACGTTTATCTCAAGGCTTATTAAAAGGTGAAGAGTTAACAAACTTCATTAAACGTAGCTATGATATGATTAAGTAAATTCATAGTGACATACTGAACGGGTTTCAGTACCTCAAATAGATATCTTAAAAACCACTTAGAACATTCTAAGTGGTTTTTTTGTAACTTCTTCACCTGAGTATCGTCTCAAGAGCTGTAATAACTTTTCAGAAAAATGAAAGCCAGTAACTGTTTCTGCTCAAGACCTAACTCAACAATTTGATGATATTGTATCTCAATATTATAAACCAGATACACCTGGTGCCACAGTTTTAGTAGCTAAAAATGGTAAAACCATTTATAGAAAAGCTATTGGTAAATCTAATCTAAAGTTAGATGTAGATTTGGTTCCAGAAAACGTTTTTATGCTCGCTTCAATTAAAAAGTAGTTTACAGCTGTCGCCACCTTGATGTGATAGGAATAAGACAAATTGAGTATAGAAATACTATCATCAAGTATTTCCCAGACCACGCTAATTCAATTTTGTTAAAATAAAAAAATTATGAAACAAGTGGAAAAAGTATAAATTTACAAAAGCCTAATATTATCAATGAAAATCATCGCTACCAATATTGCACAACCGACCACCTTTATATGGAAAGACAAAGAAGTTTCTACAGGTATCAATAAAAAACCAACAGATGTTCCCATTTATTTGGGAAAACAAGATGTTAGAGGCGATTTAGTTTCAGACAGAAGAGTCCACGGCGGTGAATTCAAAGCGTGCTACTTATTTTCTGCAAACCAATATCCTTACTGGCAAAATTTGTATCCAGAATTAGAATGGAATTATGGGATGTTTGGAGAGAATCTTACCATTGAAGGCTTAGATGAAAAAACACTTATTATTGGCGACATCTACAAACTGGGTAATGCTTTAGTGCAAATTTCGCAACCAAGAGAACCTTGTTTTAAGTTAGGTCATAAATTTGCCAATCATAATGTTTTACAGCAATTTATTGAACATGGCTTTTCTGGAACTTACGTCAAAGTTTTAAATGAAGGTGAAGTTAAAACAAGTGATGTTTTTACACTCAAAACCGCTCAAAAGGATAGTATTTCAATTTTTCAGTTATTTAAACTATTATATGCTGAAAATAAAAACAAAAAACACATTAGTTTAATTCTAAATAATGATGCCCTTCCTGAGGGTTTAAAAAAGCGTTTGAAACAATTTATACGTTAACTAACTATAAAACAACATATTATAATTCGTCGCATATTTTTGAGTTTACTATCGGGTCATAGTAAATAAGCTACCACACGTCTATAATATTAGAATTTAAAAACGGAAATATTCATAAATTCAGTAACTTTACGAAAACGTTGTAGTTGGAGTTATATTTATGAATATCACTTCTTTAAAAACCCCATACTTAATCAAATAAACTTATCCTAAGCACCATGAAAATTAAAAAAATATTAGTTGCCAACAGAAGTGAAATTGCGATTCGTGTTTTAAGAGCTTGTGCAGAATTAAATATAACTACAGTTGCTATTTATACGTATGAGGATCGTTATTCCCAACATAGAAACAAAGCCGATGAGTCTTATCAAATCGGTAACGATAATGATCCGCTTAAACCCTATTTAGATATTGACGAAATAGTGGCTTTAGCTAAAGAAAAAAATGTGGATGCCATTCATCCAGGTTATGGATTCTTATCCGAAAACTCAGCTTTCGCCAGAAAATGTAACGAAAACGGAATAATTTTCATTGGTCCAGACCCAGAAGTCATGGATGCTTTAGGAGACAAGATTACGGCTAAGAAAATCGCAGTAAAATGTAAAGTCCCAATTATTGAAAGCAACAAAAAAAGTCTTACCTCTTTAGATATTGCCATATCCGAAGCTAATTCAATAGGTTACCCTGTAATGCTTAAAGCTGCTTCGGGTGGAGGTGGACGAGGTATGCGCGTTATAAGAAGTAATGAAGATTTAGAACAAAACTTTGATTCGGCTAAAAATGAAGCCTTAAATGCTTTTGGTGACGATACCATGTTTTTAGAAAAATATGTAGAAAACCCTAAGCAGATTGAAGTTCAAATTGTAGCAGATAGACATGGTAATATCCGCCATTTATTTGAGCGAGACTGTTCTGTTCAACGTCGGCATCAAAAAGTAGTTGAGGTTGCTCCATCTTTTAATGTATCTCAAAATGTAAAAGATGCATTATACAAATATGCAGTCGCTATTACTTCTCAAGTTAATTACAACAATATTGGTACAGTAGAGTTCTTGGTAGACCAACAAGATACGATCTATTTTATTGAAGTCAATCCTAGAATTCAAGTAGAACATACAGTTACCGAAATGGTAACAGGAATCGATTTAGTGAAAACACAAATATTTATAGCAGGTGGTTATAAATTATCTGACCAGCAAATAAAAATATACGATCAAGAATCCATAGAAACCTATGGATTTGCTCTACAATGTAGATTAACCACAGAAGATCCAGAAAATAATTTCACCCCAGATTATGGCAATATTACAACTTACAGAAGCGCTTCTGGAATGGGAATTCGATTAGATGCAGGTAGTATATATCAAGGTTATAACGTAAGCCCATTTTTTGATTCTATGTTAGTAAAAGTGTCTGCTCATGGCAGAACTCTTGATGGAGCTGTTAGAAAAATGACACGTGCCTTAAAAGAATTTAGAATTAGAGGAGTCAAAACTAACATCCATTTTCTTCAAAATGTTATTCATCACGATACCTTCAGAGATGGAAAAGTTACTGTAAATTTTATTCAGAATACTCCAGAATTATTTAAACTAAAATTACCTCAAGACCGAACCTCAAAAGCAGTAAAATTTCTTGCAGAGACAACTGTAAACGGTAATCCAGATGTTAAGTATATAGATGAAAGCAGAATCTTTAGAACAGCAAATGTTCCTACATATAATCGTACAGATCCTTTTCCAAAGGGTACAAAAGATTTGTTAACAGAACTTGGACCAGAAGGATTATGTCAATGGCTAAAAGCGGATAAAAAAATACATTATACAGACACAACTATGCGAGATGCGCATCAGTCTCTATTGGCAACGCGCATGAGAAGCTACGATATGTTAAAAGTAGCAGAAAGTTTTGCTAAAAATCATCCAAACACCTTTAGTATGGAAGTTTGGGGTGGAGCAACTTTTGATGTCTGTTTACGTTTTCTTCACGAAAGTCCTTGGACACGTTTAAGAGAGTTACGTAAAGCAGTACCAAACATTTTATTTCAAATGTTATTACGTGGCTCTAATGCTGTAGGATACAAAGCGTATCCTGATAACTTAATTGAAAAATTTGTTGAAAAATCATGGGAAAATGGGGTTGATATTTTTAGAATTTTCGACTCACTCAATTGGGTAAAAGCAATGGAACCTAGCATTAATTATGTTAGAAATAAAACAGGTGGTATTGCCGAAGCTGCGATCAGTTATACAGGAGATATTTTAGACACTAAACAAACCAAGTACAACTTAAAATACTATACACAACTTGCAAAAGATTTAGAAAACGCTGGAGCTCATATGGTTGCTATAAAAGATATGGCAGGATTACTAAAACCATATGCAGCAACTGAGTTAGTTTCTGCACTTAAAGACACTGTAAACGTTCCCATTCACTTGCATACGCACGACACCTCATCTTTGCAAACTGCTACCTATTTAAAAGCGATAGAAGCTGGCGTAGATGTGGTCGATGTTGCGCTTGGAGGATTATCTGGATTAACATCACAGCCAAATTTTAATGCTGCTGTAGAAATGATGAATAAGCAAGAACGTGCACATGCCTTCGACATGAATTCTTTAAATCAATTTTCGAATTTCTGGGAAGACACACGCGAAATGTACTATCCTTTTGAGTCTGGTCTAAAAGCAGGAACTGCAGAAGTGTTTCAACACGAAATTCCTGGAGGTCAATATTCAAACTTACGACCTCAGGCTATTGCTTTAGGCTTAGGCGATCGATTTGATGATGTTAAGCACATGTATGCACAAGTCAATGCTATGTTTGGTAATTTAATTAAGGTAACGCCAAGCTCTAAAGTTGTAGGTGATATGGCTATGTTTATGGTTACCAATAATTTAACGCCAGAAGATGTTATGGAACGAGGAGATAGTATTTCATTCCCGGAATCTGTAATCAATTTCTTTAAAGGAGATTTAGGACAACCTGTCGGAGGCTTTCCTAAAAAGCTTCAAAAAATAATACTTAAAAACAAAAAAGCATACACCAATAGACCCAATGCACATTTAAAACCTATAGATTTCACAAAAGAATATGCCGCTTTTAAAAAGAAATTTCAGCAAGGATTTACAAGAGCAATAGAAATGGAAGACTTCTTGTCCTACACATTATACCCAAAAGTATTTGAACAAGCCCATCAAAATTATAAACTATACGGAAATTTAGCACTGATACCTACCAAAGAATTCTTTTACGGGATGAAACTGCAAGAAGAAACACTTGTTACTTTAGAACCAGGAAAAACTATTATTGTTAAGTTACTATCTGTTAGTATCCCTAATGATGAAGGACTCAGAACCGTTTTCTTTAAAGTAAATGGTGAAAATCGATTTGTTGAAGTATTTGATACCTCATTAAATATTACCAAAATAGAACATATAAAAATTGATCATGAAGACACTAACCAAATTGGTGCGCCATTACAAGGTTCATTATATAAAATTTTGGTGTCAAAAGGTGCAACAGTTAAAGAAAACGACCCGCTATTTGTGATTGAAGCCATGAAAATGGAAACTACTGTAACCGCTCATAAAACTGGAAAAATTAAATCGGTTATTTTAGATGAAGGTAGCATGGTAAAACAAGACGATTTGATTGTTACCTTTGAGTAAGAAATCAATTTTATATCAACCAAATAGAACCAAACTGGTGTTAATTATAACCAAACCCGTAAAGCAGATTTTGATCTAACGGAACAGTTATAAAAATATCTTAATTCCAAAAAAGAGGGTTTCTATGGAGGTATCGGTTGTGGCACTGGTAATTACACTAAGGCATTACAAGAAAAAGAAATTCAATTTATTGGATGAGATCCTTCAAATAAAATGCTAAAAAAAATACAGTCTAAAAACAAACCTATTCAATGGCAAATTGGTTCTGCTGAAAACACGGGTCTACGGCAACATAGTATTGATGGTATTATAGCAACGTTAACCTTTCATCCTCGGTCTCATCTAACTGGAGCTACAGCAAATCTTAACAAAGTAGAAAAAGGCTTCGCTTAATTACGACAAGACATAGATTCAGCATAAATTAATGCGATTATGAAATCTTATAAAAACAACTCTGGTGATTATCTGTATAGCATTGGAGAGAAAATGAACGCATAACCTATAAGTTTACATTACCTTTGCTGCAAGAAAAGTCATGTAACTTGCAAAAGAAAAAAGAACACCCAAAAGTAAAATCGCAACTTCATCCGCGAAGTCAACATAGAGAACGTTATAATTTTGATGAACTGATAAAAAGCTCACCAGAATTAGCAACTTTTGTCGCACCAAATAAATATGGTGATGACTCAGTAGATTTTTTTAATCCTAAAGCTGTATTAGCTTTAAACAAAGCACTCTTAAAACATCATTATGGTGTTGAGTTCTGGGAAATTCCTGAGCATTATTTATGTCCTCCAATTCCAGGTCGTGCCGATTACATTCATAATATTGCAGATTTATTAAAAGGAACCGGTTCTGAAATTCCTAAAGGAAAACACATTAAAGGACTCGATATAGGTGTTGGCGCAAGTTGTATTTATCCTATTATTGGTAATTACGAATATGGTTGGTCATTTATTGGAAGTGATACTAATGAGACCGCTATTACCTCTGCAAAAGCTATAGAACAAGGCAATACAAAACTAAAATCTAGTCTTGAAATTAGGCGACAAGAACAATCCAATGCTTTTTTCAAAGACATTATTAAACCCGAAGAAAAAGTTGATTTCACGATGTGTAATCCACCATTTCACGCGTCATTAGAAGAAGCACAAAAGGCAGGATTAAGGAAATTGAAAAATCTAAAAGGAAAAAGACCGAGTATAGCATTATTGAATTTTGGTGGACAACAAAACGAATTATGGACAAAAGGTGGAGAAGCTCGTTTTGTAAAAGATATGATTTATGAAAGCCGAAATTTCGGAAAACAATGTCTGTGGTTTACAAGCTTAATTTCTAAAGAAGTGACTTTAAAACCAACCTACAAGATTTTACAGAAAGTAAAAGCAACTGACGTAAAAACTATTGAAATGGGTCAAGGGCAAAAAGTAAGTCGTTTTATTGCTTGGACCTTTTTAAGTGAAGAACAACAAAAGCAATGGATTGCTGAACGTTGGTAAATCTAATAGTATAACTTTGCAACAAATAATTGAAGCATGTCCTTTAAAGACTTAAACCTTATTAAACCATTACAAAAAGCTGTTGAAGCTTCTGGATATACAGAACCAACTTTGGTACAACAACGTGCTATCCCTGCAGTTCTAGAAGGCAAAGATGTCATTGTTTCTGCACAAACAGGAACAGGTAAAACTGCCGCTTTTGCACTACCAATTTTACAGCAATTATTTGATAAGCAAGATGCGCCTAAACGAGGCAAAAAGATAAGAGCCTTAATTGTAAGTCCTACTAGAGAATTAGCAGTTCAAATTCAACAGAATTTTAAAACCTATGCTCAGTTCTCTAATTTAAGATCTTTAGTGGTTTTTGGAGGTGCATCTATAGAGCCACAAATCGATGTGCTAAAAAAAGGGGTTGATATTTTAGTAGCTACACCTGGTCGCTTACTTGATTTACATAAACAAGACTATATTAATCTAGACCATATTGAAACCTTTGTTTTAGACGAAGCGGATTTAATGTTAGCTATGGGTTTTATAGACGATGTTAAAAAAATTGAACGCCTTTGCCCAGAAAACAAACAAACGTTGTTGTTTTCTGCAACGATTCCTTATAAAATTGAACAACTCGCAAATACAATTTTAAAATCACCAGAACGTATCGATGTTACACCAACGCGTTCTGTGGCCAAAGATGTTAGTCAGGTATTGTATTATGTCCCTAAACGCAATAAAATTGAATTGTGTTTGCATCTCATGCGAAATACAATTAAAGGTAATGTCCTCATATTTAGACGTACTAAGTTTGGTGTCAATAAGCTAGAGCAGACCTTGCTTAAAAATGGATATACAGTAGATAGCATCCATGGTGACAAAAACCAAAGCGATAGACAAACTGCACTTAACAAGTTTAAAAATGGTTATGTAAAAGTGTTAATTGCTACTGATGTCGCTGCACGTGGAATTGATATTAACGAACTTGACAATGTCTTCAATTTTGATATGCCAAACCAAGCAGAAACTTATGTCCACAGAATTGGTAGAACTGGTCGTGCTGGAAATATTGGTAAAGCTTATGCCATGTGCTCTGCAGATGAGAAAAGTTATGTAAAAACCATTGAACACTATATTAATGTTCAAATACCTATTGAAACAGAACATCCTTATCCTCTTGATCCTAAAGCCAAACCTATTGTACACAAAAAGAAAGGTAGCAAGTATAAAAAAGGACGTAAAAGTGTGGCTTCTAAGAAAAAGAAAAAGCGTTGGTACTAGAGTTTTAAATAGAATTCTCCTATTTAATTATTAAATTTAGACGTATTTATTATCCTACTAACACTGAGACAAGATTATAATAATTCTGCGTTTAAAAATTACTGCAATAACTACGAGAGGAAAGCCGGCAATTAGAATTAGAATATGTATCTGGATACATCGATTATAAAATTTTAAATTATAGTCCAAAATTCACCAAAATATTTAAAGAAAAAGGTTGCTCTTTTGATAAATATATAGGACCGTTAAAAGACTATTGTAGTATCATTTTTGCTATATGCTTGCTACTTATTTTCTTTGTACTAGCTATTACATTTACTATTATTACAATTGCATTATTAGCAATTTAAGTTTTAACAAACGCCTCAATAATAGAGGTATTTTTTTATGGTATAAAAAATGTATATTTAAAATTTATAAGCTTAACCATGCACAAGATTTTATTTATTTTACTATTTATTGGCCATCTCGCATTTGCTCAGATTACTGTAACGGACAGTATCACCAGGTATCCTATTAGTTATGCAACTATTTCTTTTGGTAATGGCAATGGTATTTTTGCAGATGACGAAGGGCAGTTTTATTTCACAAAAAAACTGTATCCTGATATTGACTCGCTTTATATATCTGCACTGGGTTTTAAGAACCTCAAAATTGCAACTAATAATTTACCAGATCAGTTATTTCTTTTACCACAAGTCGATGAATTAGACGAAGTTATTATTGGCATAACATTAAACCGAAAATTTAAAAAAGAAAAACTTAAACCTTATCTCGACGCTGACTATTACAACTGCTGGTTGCCAACTATAGAATCTGAAATTGCGGTATATTTTCCTAAATCCACAACTAAAGACCAAAAGCTTACAAGTGTTATATTTCCGATTGCTCTAGAATCTAAAGATTGGGAGAAACGCAATCGCTCAAATAGCGAAAAGAAGAAATTTTCAACCTTGTTTAAGGTAAAATTCTACGATAACAATAATGGAGTGCCAGGAAAAGTTTTAACCTATGAAACGATTGTTTTCAGAGCAACTGAGAAAAATGGTGATGCCTTTGAATTGAATGTAGATGACTATGATATCTATATTCCTAAAAACGGATTTTTTGTTTCCATACAAGTCTTAGGTTATACCAACAAAGCAGGAAAATTATTACCCAATAAAAAATACAAGGAGATAGAATCAAAAAAAGGAAGTATTGTTAAAATTCCAACAAACTTTAGACCATTACTGCCTTTTACTGATAAAATTGAATCTAAAAACACCATGATAAAACGTGTTTTTATTAGTGGCAATAATTGGTTGAAATTTGAAAAAGGAAATGGCTTTCAGTCGAGTTTATTAGATAAAAATCTTAGTAATTATGGTATTGGCATTAGCTTCAAAACCTATAAGGATAAATAAGTTTTTGAGATAGTTACTCAAAATTGAATTGCTTTCTATTCCACCTCAAAATCAAAATACGTTTCTGGGAAAAGTTCCCAACGTAATGTAAAATGCCACCATTCTTTTGGATAATTTCTAAAATTATGTTTTAGCATTACCGTTTGCAGTAACTGTCGATTTGCTTTTTGTTCTTTGGTAATATCTTCATAAGCCACCCAAGACTGTTCACCGAAAAAATCGTAAGGACTTCCCATATCTAATGGTTCACCAGTTTCTCCATTCGTAATCGTTAAGTCTAATGTACTGCCTCGACTGTGACCTGATCTTGAAGCTATATAACCAGCTTTAAATAAATTCCGTTTTTTTACATCTGGATAAAATGTTTGCTTTTTTAAAGTATCATTTAATGCTCTTGCCCAACGAATAAAATGATTTACTGCACGTTGTGGTCTATAGCCATCATATACTTTTAAGCATAAGTTTTGTTGCTGTAATTCGTCTTGTACTAATTTTAATTTTTCCACTGTGGGTTTAGTTAAAATAAGCACATTGCTCTTATAACCTTCAATTGTATCACCAACAAAGTTATTGGTAGAAAAATACCGTAATTCTAGATCTAAATCTGGAATAACTGATTTAGCATACACAAAACCTTCTGGTAAGGGTTGCTGCTGTTGAAATCCTAAAGCGAGCAAACCCAAGCAAACTAAATATATGAGTGTTTTGTAATTCATGTGTCTATATTTATTATTTTTATTTGTCACATGCTGTTCGCGATTAATCAATTTCCCAATGTGATAAAACAATGAATATGCTCGTTTCATTTCTTTGGACTAAATTAGACAAAAAAATGCTATGGACTTCTTTTCGAATAAGAAACAACATTATAATCTGCCTAATGCGGAACTTATCTATATACCAGATTACCTCTCTAAAAAAGAAGCAGATTTATACTTTAAAGAAATAACAACCAAAACTAATTGGAAACATGATGACATTACAATTTTTGGAAAAACATACAAACAACCAAGGTTAACTGCTTTGTTTGGAGAAACTACTCAGCGTTATAGTTATTCTAATATAGTAATGCACCCAATACCATTTACGCCCACGCTAAAAAAAATAAAACAACAAATTGAAACCATTACAAATCACTCGTTCAATACAGCTTTAATAAATCTATACAGAAATGGAAACGATAGTAATGGCTGGCATGCAGATAATGAAAAAGAGTTAGGTAAAAATCCTATCATTGCTTCACTCAGTTTAGGTGAAGTTCGTCCATTTCATTTTAAGCACAGAACACTGAATTCACAGCGTCATAAATTAGCTTTAGAACATGGTAGTTTATTAATAATGAAAGGAGAAATGCAACATCATTGGTTACACCAGATTGCAAAAACAAAAAAACAGATAAGACCGAGAATAAATCTAACTTTTAGACAACTGATAGACCGATAAAACAAAAAACCGAGATCCCTCAATCTCGGTTTTTCTAATTTGCTTTTTTATTATGTAAGTAGATTTAGGGTCTCTAAGTCAACACAACATAATGCAAATATTAATTAATTAATCCATTGAACTAAAAACTAAATTTTAGTACATTTCAAATATATAATTAGGTTTTAATAATCACGCTAAAAAACACATTTAATCGATGAAATACACTTTATTTTAACACTTTAAGATGTAATTAACCATTTCATCGATGAAATACACTTTCTAATCAACCAAAAATTCAAATTAGCATGCAATAGTTTTGTTTAAGTATCCGTTTATATTAGACAATTCTATTTCGTATTAATTAATTTTATGCAACAAATTATATGCAACATGAAACGTTATTTCATTTTAATTCTATTTTTAGTTTCCTTAGCTAGTTTTTCTCAAGACAACTTATTTTCAGAAGAAGAGATCACGATTACTAAACATATAGAGGGTACATTATTAATCCCTTTAGACTTAGATTCTAGAAACCCTAGCTTAGCCATTATTATAGCGGGCTCTGGTCCTACTAACAGAGATGGTAATCAAAATTTCTTGAAAAATAACGCTCTAAAAAAATTGGCCGAAGGTATCTCAAATAATAGTATTGCAACCTTTAGATACGATAAACGTATTATAAAACAAATCCGCCAAGGTAAAGTAGATAAAGATATAATGTTTGATGATTTTGTCTCTGACGCCACAGCTGTCATAGATTATTTTAAAGCAAAAGAAATCTATAATAAAATATATGTGATAGGTCATAGCCAAGGCAGCTTGGTCGGAATGCTTGCTGCTAAAGATAAAGCTGATGGCTTTATTTCTATCGCTGGTGCCGGACAAAATATTGGAGATGTATTAGTTAAGCAAATAACTAAAATGGCCCAAAAACTTGGTGAAGAAGCGCAAAAAGTTGTAACTAAGTTAAAGGATGAAAAAACAACTACAGATTATCCAGCAACATTAGCTTCTGTATTTAGTTTAGATATTCAACCCTTTATGATTAATTGGATGAAATACACACCAACTGAAATTATTAAAGAATTAAAAATACCTATTCTAATAATAAATGGTACAAAAGATCTTCAGGTTTCTGAAGATGAAGCCAAATTATTAAAAGTAGCAAACGATAAGACTACACTTATTATAATAGAGAACATGAATCATGTTTTATTTGACATTGAAGGTGATGATTTAGAAAACTCAAAATCTTATAATGAATCATTTAGACCAATTTCGCCAAAATTAATTTCTAGCATTATGGAATTTATTCGTTCTTAAGCCACATTACAAAACGTATAAAAATGAAAAAGCATCCCAACCACGAGATGCTTTTTTCTAACTAACCAAGCAATGTAATGTTACGATGTTGTAGTAGTGTTACGCTGTGGTAACTATCGTAATACACATTACACTTAGTACTTTGCAAAGCTCGTGCCAAACTTTAATTTTAAATCTTTTTTAATAAAACTGTAACAAAAAAATTATTTGCACACTAATTATATAAGTTATATCTTTATGATATCATTTTAATATCATTCTGATTTATATTGATTATTAACCAATTAAATTTTTAGATTATGAAAGAAGAAAAAATCATCGTCCCTGCAAATGGCTATTTAATGCTATTTTTATTTCTAGTATTGTTCTTTGGCAGCGTTGCATTAATCCCAATTACGGAAACAGGTTGGTCTGTATTTGGAATAATTGCTGCATTAATATTAGCCTTCGGTTTTTTAATGGTACAACCAAATGGATCTCGGGTGTTATTATTATTCGGAAAATACGTAGGTACAGTTAAAAAGAATGGATTCTATTGGGTAAACCCTTTTTATACCAAAAAGAAAATATCCTTAAGAGCGAGTAATTTTGATAGTGAACGTCTTAAAGTAAACGATAAACTCGGTAACCCAGTTATGATTAGTACTATTTTGGTTTGGCGTGTGAAAAATACGTACAAAGCAGCATTTGATGTTGACAACTACGAAAACTTTGTTCGTGTGCAAACAGACGCTGCCGTTCGTAAACTTGCAAGCATGTACCCTTATGACAACTTCGCTGACGAAGGTCATGATGAAGATATTACTCTAAGATCTAGTGTTAATGAGGTTAGCAATGCCTTAGAAAAAGAAATAGATGAACGTTTATCTATTGCCGGAATCGAAGTTTTAGAAGCACGTATCGGTTATTTAGCATATGCACAAGAAATTGCAAATGCAATGCTTAAGCGTCAACAAGCAACAGCAATTGTTGCAGCCAGACACAAAATCGTTGAAGGTGCTGTGAGTATGGTAGAAATGGCTATAGACCAATTAAATAAAAAGGATGTCGTAGATTTAGATGAAGAACGTAAAGCCGCTATGGTAAGCAATCTTATGGTTGTTCTTTGTGGTGATAAGGATGCTTCACCTGTTCTAAACACAGGCACTTTAAGTCATTAGATAAATAAGAAAAATATAGTATAACACTAAGCAGTGCATTTCGAACTAGCATAAGCACAACAGGGCATAGTAACAGGTAACACAGGTCTAAGCCAAGTTTATGCTCTATTCTCAGAACATTAACAGGCCTTGTATTAGCACTAAGTACTATTTAAAAAAATAAAAAAAAGAATGAAAGAATATAAAGTAATACACCCTAAAGTAGGTTTTAGAAATCGTTTCCAGAATTTTGAGGATATATTAAATCAATATGCTAGAGAAGGATGGACCGTAAATTTTATCGGACAAAATTGGTCTAGTGTTGTACTAGAGCGCGACAAAAACAGGTGATGAGAATATTTATAGAAGAACAACGTTTTAATCAGTTATGGTTAATTATACTGATACTAGTAAGTGTCTTGGTGCCTATTGGAATAATATTAGGCACTTACATTAAGGATCCGAGTAGTTTTTCTAATACAGAATTAATAGTAATCTTTTGCACCTTGGTTTTGGCCTCTGGTATCGTATTCTTATTTAAACTGAGCACAAGAATTGATGAAAAGGGAATTCATTATAAGTTTTTTCCTTTTCATTTGGGTTTTAAAACAATCCAATGGCATGAGATAGATAATGCCTATGTAAGAACATATAGTGCCATAAGTGAGTATGGAGGATGGGGACTAAAAGGAGGTGCACTTAGGAGTAAATCTAAAGGAAAAGCTATAAACGTATCTGGCGACATAGGAATTCAATTAGAATTAAAAAACGGTAAAAAACTATTAATTGGCAGTCAAAAACAAGAGGATGCTAAAAGAATAGTTGCTGCGTATTACACCAAATTTAAAAATGAAATAGAATAGTAATGTCAAAAAAGAAAGCCTTTGCATTGCGAATTAACGAGGATATGCTGAAAGCCATTGAAAAATGGGCATCAGATGAGTTTCGTAGTACTAATGGACAAATAGAATGGATATTAATGCAGTACTTAAAAGAACACAACAGAAGTCCAAAAAATTCGAATAAATCCACTAAAAGTAACTAAATTCTTAGTCTGGGCTACTTTTATTCAATGCAATAATCAGCGCATTAATTTTAGTGTTAATACGAGACTGCAATGAAGATTTGCACCGTTTTCAGATGAATTTATTGTTTACAACTATAATTATTTTAACGATACTATTTTTGCACCAAGAGGAGGCTCATTAAACATAAAACGCACCTATTGGCTCAACTTATAATAAACGTTATTATGTAGTAGCTTTTTTTATGCGCTTTAATTTGGTATTTTGCGCTATTAAATTTCTAATATGAAGGTGATTTCAAAATCCAGCATTTTATTTCTTTTTGTTCTTCTTTTTTCAAATTTATCAGAAGCACAAATAACAATAGAACGTGTAGATGCAAATAGCTCCAAAACAATAGCAATTCCAGTATCAGCTAAGAATCTCAATTTTACTGATTTCATTTTTGAAATTTCAACTAAAGATTCAATTGCGAAAATTAAGGATATTGTTCCTCTTCAAAATTTAGGAAGTTATACTTTTAACATTTCAGACTATTATGCTTTAATAAAATTTAGTTCTAAAAATGAAGTAAATATTGAATCTGAAAACCTTTTCAATATCGTTATTAAGGCAGATGAAAGTTTTGTTAATGACACTGTTATTAGTATCAAAAATGCAACTTTTAATAATAAAGAAGAAACTCTAAATATTACTGTAGACAATAAGAAATCAACGGCATATGTTAGAGCACCATTATTTACTGATGACACTATAGTTTTTGGATTATTAATGCTTGCCTTAGGCTTAGTTTTTATGACTGAGTCGATAAAAACAGGGTTTTGGTCAAAATTTTATAAAATAATCCCTGGACTATTTGTTGCGTATATGTTACCTGCTGTATTAACGACTTCTGGATTAATATCTCCTGAATGGGAAAGTCTATCAAAAGACAATAAAATTGTAGATCATAGTTCCAGTCTATATTATATGTCTAGTCGATATTTATTACCTGCTGCACTTGTTTTAATGACCCTAAGTATAGATCTAAAAGCCGTTTTTAATTTGGGCTGGAAAGCACTTGTAATGTTCTTTACTGGAACTGTAGGAATTGTAATTGGAGGGCCAATTGCTATTTTATTAATTGCTTCATTTTCACCAGAAACAGTTGGAGGTGTTGGACCAGACGCGGTTTGGAGAGGATTATCTACACTTGCAGGAAGCTGGATTGGTGGTGGAGCTAACCAAACAGCAATGTTAGAAATTTATGGCTACAACCAACGCCTTTATGGCGGAATGGTTTTTGTCGATATTGTTGTTGCAAATATTTGGATGGCTATAATATTAATCGGAATAGGAAAAAGAAACCGCATAAATAAATGGTTAAAAGCAGATACTTCTTCCATTGAAGAGTTAAAAGAAAAAGTTTCTGATTTCTCTGAAAAGGTTAAACGCAATCCTTCCCTTACAGATATCATGATTATTACAGCCATAGCATTTGGTACCGTAAGTATAGCACATTTATGTTCAAATTATTTAGCACCATTCTTCGAAGAATTAGTTGCTGGTATCGAATCGCCAACAACTCGAAACATTTTTACATTCTTAGGTTCTAAGTTCTTTTGGATGATTAGTATTTCAACAATAATTGCTATTTTATTATCTAATACCAAAGCCAAAAATTATGAAGGTGCTGGTGCAAGTAAATTCGGAAGTGTTTTTATATATATTCTTGTTGCATCTATTGGTATGAAAATGGACTTAACATTAATATTTGAGAATCTTGGACTAATAGCTATTGGTGTTGTTTGGATGACTATTCATGCTTTTCTACTTATTGGTGTTGCTAAATTAATTAAAGCTCCATATTTCTTCTTGGCTGTAGGTAGCCAAGCAAATGTTGGTGGAGCTGCCTCTGCACCAATTGTAGCATCTGCTTTTCATCCGTCTTTAGCTACAGTAGGAGTATTATTAGCTGTTTTTGGATATGCCATAGGAACAATTGCTGCTATTGGCTGTACAATTTTACTAGAATTAGCTGCTGCAGCATAGCTATTTTAAAACTATTATAAGATATTTGCAATCCAAATAATTAAGTAAAACATGTCACAAATAAATAAAACCTTAAGTCTCATTCTTTTAGCATTAATTACGCTTTCTTGTGGAAAAGACAAAGCATCTAACTTTACACTAAAAGGGAAAATTAAAGATTTAAAAAAAGGAATTGTATATCTTCAAAAAGATGGCGATTCTAGTATTGTTGACTTAGATTCACTTGTTATTAATGGCCAAACAGAATTTACACTGCATACTGATTTAGATGAACCTAAATTACTCTACTTAAAGTTATTTAAAAATGATGGCGCGGAACATTATATTCCATTTTTTGCAGATAAAGGTGTTACCGAAATCAATACAACGTTAAAGAATTTTAATTTTGATGCGGAAATAACAGGTTCAAAACAGCAAGATTTGTTAAAAGAGTATACAGGTGTAATGGCCCGATTTAACAATCAAAACTTAGACTTAATAGAATCGAATTTAAGAGCTCAACAAACTAAGGACAGCATTCAATCAGATTCGTTAATTAAATTATCAAATAGTATTATAAAACGTAAATACTCTTATACGATTCAATTTGCGATGAATAATAAGGATAGTGAAATAGCACCTTATTTAGCATTGTATGAAATTCCAGCAGCTAATCCTATTTACATTGATTCTGTTTATAATGGATTAACTGACAATATTAAGAATTCGTACTATGGCAAAAAACTTAAAGAAGTAATAGCTCATAGAAATACTGCAGAATAAAAAAGAAAAATCTAATCTGATAAAAGATTGGATTTTTCTTTTTTGATGAAAAGGTTTTGAACCTGTTCTACTTTAATTTGTTAATTCTTTCTATTAAAGCTCTTCCTTTTGATTCTAAATCACTGTTAATAGACTTAAAATGCACCTTAGAATCCTCAACACTTCTATCATTTACACGTGCAATTAACTCATCAAATCCAGCAAAAGCCTCTTCAATGATAGCTTCACTGTCTTTAGTTGGTTTCTGCGTGTTCTCTAACTCCCAGTAATAAACGGCATCTAATATATCACCGAAAACGTAATTTATATCTTTCTTTAAATCTCTTTTATTAGCCATAATTTTAATTATTTAGTATTGCAAAAATAATAAATCCAAAGACAAATTTATTGAATATTATTTTAAGTTTTAAACATAAACTTCAAGCAATTTCGCATAATCCGTTTTCAATTTATAGTTTTTAATTGCTGCAGGAATTAATAGTGTTTCACCCTTAGATAGTATTGTAGTTGAATTACCGGTAGAAACTTCGACCTGTCCATCAACGCACATATAAATTAGGAATGAGTCATACCCATTACTTTTTTCCATATCTGATGCTATTTCGATAAAATTAGTAGTAAAAAAAGGACAGCACACCATTTCATTTGACACGTTCTTATCCTTACGATATGTCACTCTAAAATCATCTTTCATGTCAAAATTAAAAGCATCAATCGCTATAGCGTTGTGCAATTCACGCTCATTACCTTCATCATCAACTCTATCCCAATCATAAACGCGATACGTTACATCACTGGTTTGCTGAATTTCGGCTAACAATACACCTGCACCAATAGCATGTACTCGTCCTGCCTCAATAAAATAAACATCACCTTCTTTTACCTTGTCATAATTCAATATTTGAGGGAGTGTTTTATCCTTTAAGTGCTTTAAATACCTTTTTTTATCTACTTTTTGATTAAACCCAACTATAAGGTTAGCATCTTTATCTGCTTGCATTACATACCACATTTCTGTTTTACCAAATGAATTGTGACGCTTTTTTGCTAATTCATCATCTGGATGTAACTGAATACTTAAATCTTGTTTGGCATCAATAAATTTGATTAGTAACGGAAAGTCATTACCAAATCGTTTATAATTTTGTTCACCTAACAAATCAGACTTGTAGTCTTCTAAAAGTTCTTGAAGAGATTCTCCTTTTAAATTGCCATTAGCAACTACAGAGACATCTTCTGGTACTGTACTTATCTCCCAACTTTCACCCAATAATTGAGACTTTGAGTCTTTATTGAATTGCTGATTAAGCTTTTGGCCTCCCCAAATTTTATCCTTAAGAATTGGTCTAAATTTTAATGGGTACAAATGGTTTTTCATATTAACTAAGTTCCAGAATAAGTTACAAAGTTACGTGGAGTTTCGTAAAGTGTAATTTCTAACTGCAACTTAGCATCCAGTTTAGATATTATTTTGTTATAAATAACGACAGCTATGTTTTCTGCTGTAGGATTTAAGTCTTTAAACTCAGGCACTTCTGCATTTAAATTTTTATGATCAAAAGCATCTTCAACCTCAGACTTAATGATAGCTTTTAAAATTTTAACATCGATAACATAACCAGTTTCTGGATCAATTTCGCCAGTGACACTAGCGATTAATTCGTAATTATGACCATGAAAATTGGGGTTGTTACATAAACCAAAAACAGCATCATTCTTCTCGAAACTCCAGTCCTTTCTATAGAGTCTGTGCGCTGCATTAAAATGTGCTTTTCTATGTACGGTTACTTTCATTTATTAATGTTTATAAATTCATAGAATTTTTCAAATATAATCTTAAACCACTCCGTATATCGTTCTGGACGCAAAGCTATATCTACTTTTACATCTTCTAACGACATCCATTTCCAATCTGCTACTTCGTCTTTATTTAATATTGGTTCGTTATTAAAGTAACCAATCATTACGTGGTCGTACTCATGTTCAGTTAAACCATTATCAAAAGGTGCTTTATAGATAAAAGACGTTGACTCCGTTAAATCGGTTACGAAACCCATTTCCTCTTGTAAACGTCGTCTACCAGCTTCTAAATTAGTTTCACCGTTTCGTTGATGACTACAACATGTATTGGTCCACAATCCTGGTGAATGATACTTATGCATGGCACGTTGTTGTAACATTAATTCATGCTTATTGTTAAAAACAAATACAGAGAAAGCGCGATGTAATAGTGCTTTTTCATGCGCTTCCATTTTGGGCATTAAACCTATTTGATTATCGTTTTCATCAACTAAAATTACTTGTTCTTCTGTCATAAGGCAAAATTAACACCTAAAGCATTAAAAATCGTGAAGGTTATCATAAAAAAAAGCCGTTTAAATAATTAAACGGCTTTTTGTAAGTTATTTTTTTCTAGTGATTATTCTTTATCATCACATGATTTACCATTAATACTCGTAATAATAAATTCGCTTCGTCTGTTCAATTGGTGTTCTTCTTCAGAACAGCTAGACTCATTTGTTGGCTCACATCCACAATCGTTAACTAATTGAGATTCCCCATAACCTTTAGCTGTTAAACGATCTGCAGCAATACCATTATCAATTAAATACTGACGTGTAGATTGTGCTCTGTTTTCAGAAAGTCTTTCATTATATGCCATAGTTGCTCTACAATCGGTATGCGAACGAATATCAATATTCATTGTTGGATATTTATTCAATACCGCTAACACTTTTTGCAGTTCTATTTCCGCATCATATCGAATGTTGAATTTATCGAAGTCGAAATAAATAATCGGAATATCTAATACTTTCGCTAAATCATCACAAGGTTCTATTTCTTGCTCATCCTTCTCTAATAATAATTGAAGTCTCAAATCTTGTGTCTTCATTGGAGTAGTAAAACGTTTTTCGTCTGATGTGTATGTTTCCTTTTCACCTCTTACAAGATATTCCATCTTACATCCTAAGTCGAATTCAAAAGTTGCATCGTATCCAACTGTTTTACGTTCTAACTCATTACCTTCTCCATCAAATAATACTACTGTGGAATTAGGTAAAAGTTCATCTGTATTTTTATCTTGAACAGTACCCGCAACTCGTTGTTTACACTCCGTAATCTCGAATGTATAAATGTCATCACTTCCTTTTCCACCTTCTCTATTCGAGCTAAAATAAACACGTTTAGTAACTAAATTTTCGTAATAACCAAAATCATCAAAAGGACTATTTACTGGTTTTCCTATATTTTCAATTGGAAAATTCCTATTAGAACCTGCTTTTACTTTCTGGTCTAATTCATTTGATTTAAAAACATCAAATCCCCCCAATCCAGGATATCCATTTGATGAAAAATATAAATCACCATTAGTGTTTATAAATGGAAAAGATTCTTGTCCTTCAGTATTTATAGCAGAACCTAAATTTTCAGGCGTTCCTAGAGTTCCATCATTATTAACGTCGACAACGAAGATATCGGATTGTCCAAAAGTCCCTGGCATATCTGATGCAAAATACAATTTAGATCCTGTTAAGTTTAAAGCTGGATGGGCAACACTATAATCTTCACTATTAAAATGAATCTTATGTATTTCATCCCAAGAACCATCTTCACTTAAAGTCGCTCTGTATAATTGTAAACGATTAATTCCTGTTTCATCCTCCTTATATTTCATTCTAAAGAAGTTGTTTCTTGTAAAGAACATATATCTTCCGTTAGGTGAAAATATAGCACTCGACTCATGGTACTTCGTATTTACTTTTCCTTCAATCTCATATACTTCGTCAAAACTACCATCTTTATTTTTTTCAGCAGAATAAACATCTAAATATGGTTGTTCGTTCCATCGGTAATTTCGCCCACCACCTCGTGCAGAAGCAAATACAATTTCGTTTTCGTATTCAGTAGTACCAAAATCCGAAAATTCTGTGTTGATATCTAGGTTTATAACATTAATATCATCTCTACTATAATCTTCTATAACAGCTTTATAATCGACTTTAGAAATAAATGCTCGCCCTCTAGAATCATCTGGTTTTAATTCATTGAATTTTGCCATCCATTTGTCAGAACCTTCATAATCTTCAATTCCTTTTAATGCCAATGCGTATCTAAAATAGTATTCTGTATCTATAACTTCTTTAAGAGTCATTAACTCACCATACCATTTAGCAGCATCTTTCATTTCATTTCTGAAATAATAAGAATTTCCTAATTTCTGAAATAAATCCACAGATTTATATCCTTTATTTGCAACTTCTAATAAGACCTCACTAGTTTTTACGTAAGCAAAATCCTTGTAGTCATTTTTAACACTTTGAATTTTTCCATTCTGAGAAAATGTAGCTGTGGAAAATACAAGTACTAGTATTAGTAATATATATTTCGATATTTTTTTCATAATCATATTTTTAGAAGAAACGTGGTGATAATATTCTACCTAATCTTTTAATTTCAAATCTTAATGTAATTTCATGAGATCCACTGTTATAATTATTCAACCCAGTAGTCGTCATATCATAACTATACCCAACAAACATGCCAGGAGTTACTTGAATACCTGCTAATGCACTTACAGAGTCATCCCATCTCCATGCGATACCTGCCGTAAGTTTCTTTTGAAACCAAAAGTTGGCAGAAATATCTGCAATTAATGGTGCACCTGCTACTCCTTTTACTAAGAACGCTGGCTTTATTTCCGTTTTCTCATTTAAGTTGAATACATATCCACCTATAAAATAGAAGTGCATACGTTCTGTTGCTACAGATTCTTGAAAATCATCATAGTGCTCTGTCTTTAAAAAATTAGGAACTGCAACACCTAAATACCATTTTCTGGTATGCAAATATAATCCGGCACCAACCATTGGCGATGTTAGATTTAAGTTATTATTATAAACCACATCTGGATCTTGAAATTGTCCCTTGCTCCAATCAGTATCTAGTAAATGCAATCCACCTTTAATACCAAAAGACAATTTAAAGTCATTTGCGTTTAAAGGAATTGTATAAGAAAAATTAGCATCAACAAACGTTTCTCTCGCTGGACCTAATGCATCGTTTACAATGTTTAAACCTAATCCAATACGTTCATTACGTAACGGAGAATGTATTCCTAATGATTGCGTTTGAGGTGCACCATCAATACCAACCCATTGGCTTCGATGTATTCCAACAACACTTAGCGTTTCTCTTTGTCCGGCATATGCCGGATTAACACTCAATGTATTGTACATATAATGCGTGTATTGTGGATCTTGTTGTGCAAAACTGCTTGCACTAATTAGTATAAATACTAAAACTATTAATCCTTTTATTACCGATGATTTATGTATCATTTTAATATATTTTATAAGTCAGTGTTAATTAGTTTTATCTGTTAATATATAGCCATCCGACTAATGGATCTGAACCATCTCCAAGGTCTAACACATAATAGTAAGTACCTACAGGTAATTTATCAGATTGATTTATTACAGCTCTACCATTTGAGCTTCCATCCCAGTCATTAAAATAGCCTTTCTTAGAATAGACGATATTTCCCCATCTATTATATACCTCGAGCTTATTATTTGAATAGCGCTCTAAGCAATCTATAACGAAAGTATCATTTACGCCATCACCATTTGGTGAAAATTCATTAAATACCGTTAAACAAATTGGATCAACTACTGCATCATCCTCATCATTATTAGGATTTAAATCAATACCACCTACTGAACTTTGTACATATGCGGTATTTAAATAATCACCATACCCTAGGACTTCAACAGTTATCTGAAGTATTTCTACTTGATCTGGATTAAGTTGAGCAATTGTCCACTCACCATCAAACTCTGAATATGTTCCTGCTGTAGTTATAGCTGACACAAATACATAACCACTCGGTATTTGTTCACTAACAACAATATCGGTTGCCGTTACATTTCCAATATTTGAGACTTCAATTGTAAAAGTAACTTCAGCACCAACTATCGGTTCTAACTCATCTACAACTTTAATGACATTTAAATCAAACATTGAATTTACCTCTGTTACAGTAGGGTCATCTGGTTCACCATCACCATTATTATCATTTTCATTTGTATCATTTGGATCGTCACTTGTGTCAACAACATCATCCGTTGGATCAACAATATCACCACCAGGTGCTTCACTACTAACTGTAGCCGAATTTGTAACACTTCCTGTATCTAAATCAACTTGAGTTATCTCATACGTCGCTGTAAATGTTGTATTATCAATCTCACCAGGAATTAATTGAGGAATTGGTCCACCAACTAAATTTAAACCAGGTAATATGTCTTGAACTTCAATATTCGTAAGCGTAACATTACCAGTGTTTTCGACAACAAACACATATGAAATAATATCACCTAAGCTACCTTCTATTCCATCCCCGTTTGTATCTTCTAACGGTAATGTTGTTTTGATTAAGCTAATACTTGGATCCGGAATGATAATAGTCTCTGTTGTATCATCTTCCGTGTTTCCATCACTATCATCACCATCATCACTCGTGTCATCTACATTGGTATTTGCTGGACTGTCTCCATCTGCTAATACACTATTGCTAAAGCCTCCTGCATCTACGGCATCTTGCTCTACAATATATGTTGCTGTGTACGTCGCTATCTCGCCTACTAATAGGT
>ERZ1048872.277-NODE-277-length-60922-cov-10.447451_pt1 | contig 60922 bp, 60 predicted proteins | sample MGYA00383100_ERZ1048872 | MGnify/ENA primary metagenome ERZ1048872 (study PRJEB29581, sample SAMEA5548370) | metagenome | biome: marine; feature: coastal; material: water | depth 50 m | study: Short-term variability in the microbial, nano- and picoplankton...
CTGCACCAGAAGCTACTGCTTCATCAGGGTTAACATCTTTACGTGGCTCTTTACCGAAGAAATCAGTTACCGCTTTTTGCACCATAGGCATACGTGTTTGACCACCAACTAAGATAACGTCATCAACGTCACTTGTTGATAAATCAGCGTCTTTAAGGGCTACTTTCAACGGCTCTAATGTTGCTTTAACCATGTCTTCAACTAAAGATTCTAACTTAGCACGAGTCACTTTAATGTTCATGTGCTTAGGACCTGAAGCATCAGCTGTGATGTAAGGTAAGTTAACATCTGTTTGTTGTGCTGAAGAAAGTTCACATTTGGCTTTTTCAGCTGCTTCTTTTAAACGTTGCATGGCAAGTGGATCAGACGTTAAGTCCATGCCTTGATCTTTTTTGAATTCAGCTACAAGATAATTAATTAAACGGTTATCGAAATCTTCACCACCTAAGTGAGTATCACCATTAGTCGCTAATACTTCAAAAGTGTGCTCGCCTTCAACTTCATCAATTTCAATAATTGAAATATCGAATGTACCACCACCTAAATCATATACAGCAACAACTTTATCACCTTGTTGCTTGTCCATGCCGTAAGCAAGGGCAGCAGCCGTTGGTTCATTGATAATACGCTTAACATCAAGACCTGCGATACGGCCAGCATCTTTAGTTGCTTGACGTTGTGAATCGTTGAAATAAGCAGGAACAGTAATTACCGCTTCTGAAACTGATTCGCCTAAAAAGTCTTCCGCTGTTTTTTTCATTTTCTTCAAAACTTCAGCGCTAACTTGTGGAGGAGCAACTTTTTCGCCTTTAGCTTCAACCCAAGCATCACCGTTATCAGCTTTCTTTATACCAAATGGCATAATTTTGATGTCACGCTGAACTTCTTTATCTTCAAAACGACGACCAATTAAGCGCTTAATAGCATATAAAGTGTTAGTTGGGTTAGTGACTGATTGACGTTTAGCAGGTTGACCTACTAACGTTTCGCCTTCTTCTGTGTAGGCAATGATTGAAGGGGTTGTACGATCGCCTTCTGCATTTTCAATTACACGTACACTGTCGCCGTCTAAAACAGCTACACATGAGTTAGTTGTTCCTAGGTCAATACCGATTATTTTGCCCATGATGGGAGCTCCTATTCATCACTCTTACTTGAAATAGTATGTAAAAGTTAAAAGTTAATTTATTGTTGAGTAGTAAATGGGGTCAGCAAAATGCTTTTCAACTATTTATAAGAAAAAAATATGAAAAAAATTGTTTTTAGTGTTACTTATCTAGTGAAATTTGGGAGGTCCACGCCTCAGGGGGGGCTATAGGTGAATATTTACCTAAAATATAGGCAAATAAATATCGAGTATCGTGAGGATTTTATCTTAATAGCATTAATAAACTTCATCGGCCTAGCCCTACTCACTATTACGGATACAGCTTCCCCTTAGTCAGGGTAAGTCCACAATTTTCAAATAAAGGGTTACCTGCTTCGTCAGGTAAACAAAAGAAAACAGACTCATTATGAGTCTGTTTTGTCTTAGCCGTTAAAATATAATTGGCTGTTGTGATTGTGTTAAAAATATACCCTTTATTAATTGCTTAGTTAAAGCGTTCTATCATTAAACATAAAAGGATGACAACATCAAACAAACTTCCTTTTCGCCTGCATTGCCAATAATCCTAAGGCAAAGAGTAACAAAATACTCGGTTCAGGGATATCCACTGGAACTTGAGAAAAACGTTGTTCAAAGCTATTTAATACTGCGAATTCTCCAAAATCAGAGGCTTCAAGTAAGATATTTTTTGTCACCCATATTTCATCTCTTGGTGCAAAGTTAGCGGAATCTTCAAGCTTATTTGTCTCACCTAAGCCGAAATCCCATGCAGTAACATTTTTTTCGCCTATTACATCGTTATCACTCCTGTTAGCATCTGAATAGACTTTTTCTTCAATATATACACTGGTCAAAAATGTTGGGTTTAGCAACTCATAATCGTTTAAAAATAATGAGTTATCTTTGATTCTCATAATCGGATCTAACACTGAAACTCTAAAGCCAAATTGAAAATCTAAGAAAGCGTAAAAATCTATATTACCTTCTATCGATAGCGCATCATTTAATACTTCAAAATGCAAACCAGGACCAGGTTCAAGTCCACCATCAGGCATACCCGTTACTTCAATACTGTCAGTATCTACGCCTAAAAATGCAAGGTCAGATGAATCCTCAAATAACACTTCCCATTGATCAAACAACTTATCATTGACAGTAATCGAACCGCCATCTAGCAGCGCTGTAAGCGGGATAGCTGACGCCCCCATACTCAACAGTAAGCTCACTATTAGTAATATTTTTTTCATAAATTTCTCCAACTAATTAAACTAGGTTTATTTACGTTTATTTAATTCATTAAAAATTACTGAATAGCACACCGCGCCAATGTACAAAGCGGTATACAAATTTTTACATCTGAAGGGGTGATAATACCGTCACCATTTGCATCTCTTGGATCATTTGGTAATGCAGGTTGATTACGAGCTAAGCTAATAGTTCTAAGATCGATACGGTCAATATCTAAATCTCCGTCGGTATCACATATCAAACCATCGTTGCCATTAAGGTCAATATCTAGCGTACAAATATTACCCGCACCATCAGTACCGGTAATAGTAGCACTGCCCGGCTGATTGGGATCAATTAAGTCAGCGGTATAAGTGGCCTGTTCATCACCTGGAGTGAACGGGTTTAAATTAAAGACAATATTAACAATATTGGTTGCCTCAACAAAAAAGACTCCTGTATCTTCATCTATAACACCATTTCCATTAACATCTTCTCCGGGGTCTAGCACATCATTGCCATTAATATCTTCTGAAGGCTTATTATCAGTTACCGCTCCAGTAGCAGCATTATTATTGATATCTAAAGTACAAACAGGGGGATACGGGTCGCCATGGGGATTGATAAATTGAAATAACGCGCCACCAGGAAAAATATAAGAATCAAAACCATTATACCCTTCGACGGTAATACCATGTGAATTGGTAGATGATGTAACATGAGGACCGTCAGATAAAGGTACTATGGCAGCAGACAGGGGCTGACCTGGAATAGGGGTATAATTAATGGCAGGTACTGGCACGCCATCTAGTGTTAACAAACCAACATCAGCATTGTCGGCTATTATAGTTAAGAAGTTTTCCGCAAACTGCGCGCCGCCCACCGTTGAAAAGGTATAATGATTTTGGTATTGCGCAGAAGGAATAATGTTGGCCATAGCAGGGTCTCCTGAAACAGCCCCAGGAGCATTTTGACCGGTCATATATTGAGTAACAAAGATAGCTTTATCTGCAGAGAAAAATTGGTTGCCCGGAAGTTGCGCAGTTTCTATAAATTGCCCACTATTAATAACCCCCTGAACGACACCATTGATACTGACCGTGGTATTATCTTCTGAGGCTAATATACGATAAACTGTACCATTGGGCCGATTAGGTAGGCCGCCAGCAGATGCCGTTAACCCCCAGCTAACAAGAGGTTGAGCCACTTCAAAAATATGGTCACATGCTCCAATGCCCAACGGGACATTCGTACATCGATTGCCATTGACTAAGCCAACTGGGCGATCTGACTCCACCTTGGTACCGATCAATGTTCCACTAGGGTCCGCAGCAGCAGATCGAGCATAGTAACCTTCCCCTTGATTTAGTACAATATTAAATGGCACGCCAGCTCCGTGACCTATCAGCGCATTGGTTGGCGTGATGGTCACTGTAGTATTGTCAAAGGCGGCATAAACGGCAAACTCACCAGTGAATACCGTATTATAATCAGATACCATATATTCTAAATTCATGGTATCTACTGGCAAGGCTAATGCCGCGTCACTGCTAGCTGTGCGTCGGTTAATTTGATAAGCAACAAACTCTTCAACAGCAACGGCTCTAACTAAATTATCCTGAACACTGTTTGGAGTCCAACCGTTATAAGCCGCAATAGGTAAAGTAACAATGGTTACAGTGCCCGGAACAATGGCAAATACTTGATTAAAGATTGGTGCATTTATCGGATAGGTGACCGTTACGTCAGTCGCCACATCTCCAGTCAGATGTAACTCTGCAGTTGCTGTTGTATCATAGTTGTGTAAAAAAGCCATGATAAAATCAGTGCCTTTATTATCCAATGCGGCATTGGCATTAAAGGTTAAAGTCCCTAAAGTTATCAATGTACTAACAGCAACTGTTCGAGTAAATATTTTCCAAAAAACAATAAATAGTTTCATAAGTCAGTCCTTTAAAGTTAGTTCAAGTTAATCTATATAATAAATTTACTACCTACTACCTACTACCTACTACCTACTACCTACTACCTACTACCTACTACCTACTACCTACTGCATCACTACCTACTGCATCCTTCTGTGTCTTAAATGCCTTGTTTATTAAAAAATGCCAGACATACTTTAGGACCTTCGATTAACAAGCATAAAACGCACCAAAATATAACCATATGAAATATAATGAATTTAGTTCTTTAATTTGAAAGTTATTTGTTTAAAAAACTTTTATGTAAAAAAACATGACATTGAATACCAAGTTAAAGTATTAAAATATAGACATTATTTAATAATAATAACTGCACAATTGAAATAATAAAAAATTTGACTGTAAAATAACCTGACAGTTATCAAACAAGGTAAAACTCATTTTGTTCATAACAGGATATGATCACCGCCAACGAGTTCACCACATTATAAAAGCCAAGCCATTTTGACTAATGCCATCCACTTAAACTGAGCAATATTTCTTTTATTAACATGATCTTTATTTTTAGAGTATTTCTACTTTCGTGGGTAACTGCATTTTAGAAGTGCAGGTAACCATAATAAGTTGATAAGTGATATGCATTGAATCCAGCTATATATCCCAAAGGTAAATAAAAGAGCGAAGTAGGTTTACTTACGTTGTGTACCTCTAAACTCCCTGTTTCTTCTTTCAGCTTGTCGGGTTTGCCAGCTTCGCAAGGTAAAAAAAAGCTCCTGAATAAGTTCAGAAGCTTTTAAAGCCTATTCAGAAGCTCGATCATTGGATCATCTACGTACTTCTTATTCTTGACTGATCGGCAATTTCTATACCCCTAGTTTTTACTAAGAGTAATATAGTAATTATTAATGCTCAATAACTAAATTATAAAGAAATATCTAAGCCGTTGCATCAACACTTGGTGCCGCTTTAGAGACCATAACCATAGCTGGACGAATTAATCGACCATTAAGCTCATAACCCTTTTGCATTACCGCAATAACAGTATTTGGCGCTACACCGGGTACTTCTTGCATAGACATAGCTTGATGAAATTCAGGGTTGAATGGTTGATCTTGCGGATCAACAGCCTTTACGCCGAATTTTTCAACGCCCGATAAAAAGCTTTGTAATGTCAGTTCAACACCTTCACCTAAAGCTTTTTGTGCTTCATCTTCTTTATCAATGTTTGCAATAGCACGTTCTAAATTATCAACAACGGGTAATAATTCAGCGGCAAATTTTTCTAAAGCAAATTTACGTGCTTTTTCGACATCCTGCGCTGAACGGCGACGGATATTATCTACTTCAGCTTTAGCACGAATAACTGAGTCTTTTTGATCGCTAACCGCAGCTTGTGCTGTCGCTAATGCTAATTCTAATTCATTAATACGCTCTTGCTCTGCGCTAATTAATTCATGAGCATGCTCGTGCTGTTCTTCCACTTGCTCTTCTGCTTCTTTAACTATGTCATCAGCTAGCTGCTCTGCAGTTGGCTGCTCTTCAGATTTTGTTGACTCTGTCGTCATGAAAAACTCCAATTAAATCTTAATATTTGTACTATTTTGAAAATCAATGTTGCTAATTATGGGGTCGCACTTGAATGATTCAAGCTTTCGTAGCAATAAATTTAAACTATTTTATCAAATGCAAACTTTACAAGCCATGTAAATAGGAGGAAAATTCCCACATATAGATTAAAATCACAAAATAATTGTTATGACTCAACACTATAAGACAATCGGACTTATTGGTAAGCCCAATCATCAAGGTGCCAGTGCAACGATCACTGCATTACATAACTATCTACTTGAGAATAAATATCAAGTGTTAGTCGAAGCTTCAGTCGCTAACTCAGTAAAAATAACTGATATGAATGTATGCTCTCTGACCGATATTGGTGAACAAGCTGACCTTGCTATCGTTGTTGGTGGTGACGGCTACATGCTTGGTGCAGCAAGGGTTCTAGCCTGCTTTAATATTGGTGTGATTGGGGTTAACCGCGGTAACTTAGGCTTCTTAACAGATTTATCCCCTAGTGAAATCATTGAGCCTTTAGCAAAAATCTTAGCGGGTGAATCACGCTCTGAGCAGCGCTTTATTATTGAAGCGGAAGTCTATCGCCATGGCAAATTAAAAAGCTCCAACAGTGCAGTAAACGAAGCGGTACTTCACGCTGGCAAAGTGGCAAGCATGATAGAGTTTGAAGTCTACATTGATAACTGCTTTATGTTTAGTCAACGCTCAGATGGTTTAATTATTTCTACTCCCACAGGCTCAACGGCTTATTCAATGTCAGCTGGTGGCCCCATATTAACGCCAAATTTAAACGCCTTATCCCTAGTACCCATGTTTCCTCATACATTAACCAGTCGACCCATTGTTGTTGACGGTGACAGTGAAATAAAGCTTATTCTAGCCAATGAAAACCAAGAGAGCTTGCAGGTCAGCTGTGACGGTCATGTGATTTTAGCGGTAATGCCTGGCGATGAAGTGATTATTAAAAAGAGCGCATGTACCATTCGATTAGTTCACCCTTTAGATCACGATTACTTTAATGTATTGCGTAGTAAGCTAAGTTGGGGCAACAAGCTTTATTAATAACGAGTGACGGGTTGGGCGATTCTAAAAGTGAAGCAAGCAAAAAAAAATCAATTTTATTTTTATTAATTTCTTGCAAAAAAAACAATTACTGTATAAATTAACAGCTAATTATTTATACAGTAATTTGAGTGCTCGACATTATGCTTTTACAACTAAACATTCAAAACTTTGCCATTGTTAAATCCCTCGACATAGATTGGCAAAGCGGTATGACAACCATCACAGGTGAAACTGGCGCTGGTAAATCAATAGCAATAGATGCTTTAGGTTTATGTTTAGGTGATAGAGCCACCACAAATGTCGTTAGGCCAAACAGCAAAAAAGCAGAGCTTGCCGCCACTTTTGAAACAAAACATAACCTCAGCGCGCAACAATGGCTAACACAGCACGATTTAATGTTAGAGTCTGACAGCGAATGTATTTTACGTAGAGTTATTTCAAGCGAAGGACGTTCTAAAGCTTATATTAATGGCAGCCAAGTCCCTCTTGTGCAGCTAAAAGAAATCGGTCAATTACTGATTAATATTCACGGACAGCACGATCACCAACTCATTGTAAAATCCAGCGAGCAATGTAAGTTGCTTGATGAATACGCTGATCACCCAACTCAGCTTGAAGCTGTAAAGCATTATTCGAAACAGTGGCACAAACTCAATAAAGAGCTCACACAGCTACAAGAAAATAAACTGCAACGCGAAGCACAACAGCAATTAATTCAATATCAAGTTAATGAACTTAATGAATTTTCGCCACAGCAAGGTGAGTTTGAAACCTTAGAGAGTGATTATAAACGCCACGCCAATGCTCAAGACTTACTCGATACTACTTTACAGTCTTTGCAATCACTTGTTGAAAATGAAAATTTCAATGTGCTCGACTCTTTAAGACAATGTAGTGAAAATATTGCCTCGCTGGCGACTATAGATAACAAACTTAGCAATGTGGCTGATATACTCAATAACAGCGTCATTCAACTTGAAGACGCAGGTGCAGATCTTAAACACTATTACCAACAGCTTGAACTTGACCCACAAGCTTACGCTATCATTGAAGAGCGCTATTCAACCACGTTACAGCTAGCCAAAAAACATAATTTAGCCCCCGAAGATCTGGCTAACTTTCATCAAACACTCAAGCAAGAATTAGCTGAAATATGCCATGACAGCTCCAGAATAGATGTTGTTATTGAAGAATTACATAAAACTGAGCAGTACTATCAAGAAGCAGCTTCTACATTGTCAGCTTCTAGAACTAAAGCAGCCAAAGCTCTCAGTGCCTTAATCAGTAAAAGCATGCGTGAATTAAACATGCCAGACGGGCAGTTCGTTATTGCCATAGACTATTTAGATTCTACGGATAAAAAACACAATAATTTATTGTCCAATGGCCTAGACAAAATTGATTTTCAGGTCAGCATAAATCCAGGGCAAGCATTAGAAGCCATGAATAAAGTAGCCTCAGGTGGAGAGTTATCGAGAATAAGTTTGGCTATGCAAGTTATTTTAGCTGACAAAGTCATCACCCCGACCCTGATCTTTGATGAAGTTGATGTTGGTATTAGTGGGCCTACTGCCGCTATGGTTGGCTCTAAATTACAACAATTAGCCAAAAACACCCAAGTTATTTGTGTTACTCATTTACCACAGGTTGCATGTAAGGGGCATCAGCAGCTATTTGTCAGCAAATTAACCGATGGAGAGCATACAGAAACAAAAGTAACGGAACTTAGTGAGCAAAGCCGCATCCAAGAGATAGCACGTTTACTGGCAGGCGACAAAATCTCGGAGCACAGTTTAGCTAACGCACAAGAGTTATTAGCAAGCTAATTTGATCATAAAATAAAAATTTATGAAAAATAGCTTTGTATCTAAAGCCGCGCTTGGTTATTATTCTCGCTCGCACTTTAAGCGTAAACTTTTAAGTTGTACTAAATCTGTATTAAAGGAAAGTAAATTTTCATGTTGTTTCGAGTTTCTATATTAACTATTGCACTATCGCTTTCTGCTTGTTCAAGTTGGGTCTATCGTGTTGACATTCCTCAAGGAAACTACCTAGAGCAAAAAAGTATTGATAAAATTCAAGTAGGTATGACCAAAGAGCAAGTCAAATTCATTTTAGGTAGCCCTGTGCTAATGGACACTTTTGACAATGACACATGGAACTATGTGTACCGATTTAAATCAGGTCGTAGTGAAAAATTAAATATGAAAAAGCGGTTTGCTATAAAATTTGAAGATGACAAGTTGGTTTCAGCTGAGGGAGATTTTAAATTATCTGAAAATTTTAATGTGCCATTTAACGCTCCTGCAGAAAAAGCAGATGCTGAAAGTAGCGCAAATCAAAAACTTCCAAAACAAGACAATAAATAACTTACCTGTGTTTGTTTCAAATAAAAAACGGCAATTATGCCGTTTTTTTTGGTTTTGAATATTCAACAACAAGTAACTTAAGTTTTAATCCTTCTTAGATAAAGGATTAACTCGCCCACCTGTTGTTTTATCTGCTCGCCCTTCTATCTTAGCTTTTTCAGCGCGGCGCTTTCTCACTTCTTTAGGATCTGCGATTAAAGGACGATAAACTTCAATTCTATCTAGGTCTTCAACCACCTGACTAAGTTTTACTGCTTTGTTCCAAATGCCTACTTTATTAACCGCCAAATCAATTTCAGGAAACAAATCGATAATGCCTGACTCAATAATTGCCTGCTGTACAGTGGTATTATTACTTACGGGTAAAGATAAAAGCTTTTGTTTATGCGCTAAGCCGTAAACCACTTCGATTTGAATTGTATCTTGCTCTTTACTGGAAATGCTAGGTTGAGAAGCTGTATTTGATACCATATTAAACATTCACTCCATAGACTACTTTTGCTCTTTGAGTAAAAGCTTGCACCATATTATTGGTTAAATGATTAAACACTCGACCAAAAGCGATATCAAACATTTTATTAGAAAACTCATACTCAAGTGCTAAACTCACTTTACAAGCTTCTTCAGATAGAGGTGTTAATTTCCAGCTTCCATGTAACTTTTTAAAAGGGCCATCAACAAGAGCTAGCTGCACTTCTTCATTTGAAACTAGCGTGTTTTGAGTGGTGAACCATTTTTTTAAGCCACCTTTAGACACCAACAATGCAGCAGTAACTGAGTTTTCTGTTTGGCTGATAATCTTACTATCACTACAATTTGGCAAAAAACTTGGGTAAGCTAATACATCATTAATTAATTGATACATTTGTTCAGCACTGTACATTACAAGTGCACTACGGTTTATCGCTGGCATTTTTAGTTTTTTACCTCTAATTATTTTACCGCGACATCATAACAAACCCTAATAAAAAGCGCATTATCCAAGAAAAGATAAATTTCTCATTTAAAAGCGTATTTTTACCCGTATAATAGCCGCGAACCATAATGGAAAAGACAATGGCAAAGAAAAAATCAAAAAATAAAACTAACAACAACACTATAGCATTAAACAAAAAGGCTAGGCATAACTACGCCTTAACCGACAAGTTTGAAGCAGGCATTAGTCTTCAAGGTTGGGAAATAAAAAGTATCCGCATGGGTAAAGTAAATATCTCCGACTGCTATGTACACATTAAAGACAGAGAAGCATATTTAGTAGGTGCAGAAATTCACCCACTAATATCAGCGTCTACCCACGTGGTTTGCGATCCTGTTCGCCCACGAAAACTGCTCCTTAAGCGTCGAGAGCTAGATAAACTTATTGGTGCAGTTGAGCGTGAAGGCTTTTCACTTATTGCCACGGCAATGTATTGGAAAAAATGCTGGGTGAAGTTGGAATTTTATCTAGGCAAAGGTAAAAAAGATCATGATAAACGTGCTGATATAAAAGACAGAGAATGGAAAGTAGAACAAGGTCGGATGATGAAAAATAAAGACTTATAACTAATCGCCCATTATTTAGCTTGGCGTTCTTCACAAAAGCGCGGTATAATTAAGGTGTTGTTAACAGCTAAAACGTTAGCAAGAAAACTTTGGGGCTGATTCAGGATTCGACAAGATTCACGAAACCCAAGGTGCATGCCCAGGGGCGGTTGGCCTGGTAAAAAGCCGCAAAACTATAATTGCAAACGACGAAACGTTCGCACTAGCCGCCTAAGGCTAGCCATCACCTCATAGTCTCACCTATTGTCTCGAGGATTGATGGTCACCCCAAATAGGTTAGCGAGGGAAGCTTGCTTGAGGCTGAACCGCGAAAAAGTATCGAGCTCACCATGACGAAGCCTGTCGATTGGCGTCTAATTGGTTAAATAAATAATCGACTAAGCATGTAGTACCGAGGATGTAGGTTTTTTGGACGCGGGTTCAATTCCCGCCAGCTCCACCAAAGCAATAATTAAAGCCACTTTTTAGTGGCTTTTTTTATACCTAAAATTCAATAAATAGGCGCACAAAGCCATATTTAGTGGTTATTAACGGTTTTTAATAATTAATGACAATCAACTTTTTAGGGGTACTGTTAGGGGGTTCAATATTATTTTACAAAAGTGACCCCCTTAAAATGGCTAAAACAACCAAACCTTTAACGAATACAGAAGTAAAACAAGCGAAACCAAAAGAAAAGCCTTACAAGCTATTTGATGGCGCTGGCTTAGTGTTAAAAGTAAGAGTAAATGGCTCATGTTCATGTATAAGAAACCGTTTGTTACAAAGCGTACTGAATTAGTTTTTGGAATGTACCCAAGTATTAGCCTAAGTGAAGTGCTACTACGTTGCAAGTGAAGGAAATTATTGACCAAATTAACACTATGGCTGAACAAACAACCGATAGTGCAGCACATACCGCACAATCAAGTAAAAGCCTAGCTGGGTTTGCTACAGAGCTCAATGATATGGTGGTATGCTTTAAAGTTTAGATGTACTCATTTAGTTAAGTCGCTTGTATTTTCTATTTCAAAAAAAAGACGCTTAAAAGCGTCTTTTTCATATATTAATTAAATGCAGTCATTAATTATGACGTGCAGAGCGTTCATTGCGACGACGTGGTGCTTGCTGTCTCTCAACTTGCTCTTCAGACGCACTAATAGCTAATGGTTGACGACGTACACGCACACCTTTTAACTGCTTGAATAAATCAGCAGGGATCCCTTTAGGCAATTGTACAAAGCTATGCTTGTCATGTAAGTTAATAGCGCCAATATAGCTGCTATCAAGCGATATTTCGTTAGCAATAGCACCCACAATATCACCCGGACGTGCACCATGCTCTTTACCTACTTCTAGGCGGTAAGTCTGCCAATCAACATCGTTGCGATTTACTTTTGCTTTACGTGGTCTTTCATCACGTGAACCACGTTGACCATTACGATCACCTCGGCTGTCTGCACGGCTATCTGATCGAGAGTCACGACGAGAGTCTCTAGCGCGATCGTTACGATCTCGACCGTTACGTTCACGGCTATCTCTTTCACGAGAGTCGCGACGCGGTTTTGGATCTTCTTTTGGTTGCAATGGCTGTTTTAACTGTTTTTGGAATAGCAATGCGGCGGCTAAATCAACCATCGACATTTCTGATTCACTTGCCATCGCTTCTACAATTTCACGCATACTTGCTAAGTCTTTCGACTCAACAACCTTGGCTATTTCATCACGAGCACGTTCAATACGCTTTTTACCAAGTTCTTGAATGTTTGGTAATTCATACATATTCACCTTGCCAGACGTTAAACGCTCATAGTGGCGTAATGAGTACATTTCACGTGGACGAACAAAAGCAATAGACATACCTTCACGACCAGCACGACCAGTACGGCCAATGCGGTGAACATAAGCTTCGTTATCACCTGGCAAGTCATAGTTAATAACTAATGAGATTCGAGGTATATCTAAACCACGAGCAACAACATCAGTTGCCACTAAAATAGATGATTTACCTGATTTCATTTGCTCAATACAACGTTCACGTTGCGCTTGGTTCATATCACCATTTAGTGCTAATGCAGGATAACCAGCACGCTCTAATTTTTCAGCAACATCGACAGTATCGTTACGCGTACGCACAAAAATAATCATCGCATCATAATCTACAATTTCAGCAATACGCTCTAATGCGGTCATTTTAGTGATGCCACTTACTTTCCATGCGAATTGAGATATATTCGCTTTAGCTTTTTTCACTGCGGCAATTTTAATATGCTCTGGTTCCTTTAAGAAACGGTTAGCAATTTTACGAATAGCTGGTGGCATAGTTGCAGAAAACAGACACATTTGCGTGTTTTCTGGTAAGTGATCCAAGATCCACTGAATGTCTTCTAAAAAGCCCATGTTTAACATTTCATCAGCTTCATCAAGTACACATACTCTTAAGTCTGCTAATTTTAAACTCTTACGACGTAAGTGATCCATCAATCTACCCGGCGTACCAACAACAACTTGCGCACCGCGCTCTAACTGTTGAAATTGTGGTCCATAAGATTGACCACCATAGAGTGTAGCAACACGCAAGCCTTTCATATTTTTACCGAAAGACTCGATTGCCTCAGCCACTTGCATGGCTAACTCACGCGTTGGTGCTAAAACCATTAATTGTGGCTTTTTGATAGAAGTATCAATTTTTGCTAAAGCGGGTAAACCAAAAGCGGCAGTTTTACCTGTACCCGTTTGTGCTTCACCTAAAACATCTTTGCCCGCTAATAAAGGCGGAATTGTTTGGGCTTGAATAGCAGTAGCAGAGCTAAAACCAATACTGGTTACAGCTGTTAATAAATTTTCAGGCAAGCCTAAAGAATCAAAGCCAACTACTTCGTTGCTTTGAGTGTTAATTTGATCAGTCATTTATATGTTATCTTCTCAAGGCAGGCTTAGCCAGCATTTTAAATTTTTCGACAAAAGAAACTAACCTTCATTCGCAACTAAAGTTACGGAAGCTGATTGAACGGTCTAAATTTTAAATTGCTAAGTCTTTAACCTGCGTACATCATACGAGGAAACCACCAGGAAGACTTAAGGCGCATAGCGTACTCTTACGCTATATTTCTTGCTAGTCATGAAATAACTAGCTGGGCAAGTCTATTGGGCGGAAAACCCCTGCTCATTTTTCGATGGGCTTACTTTTACACGTCTAATAAGTAAGCAACTACCTAGTTTGTTTTTAACAAATACTAAGCGTTTATTGCGGTTTTGTTGAAAAAAACAACATCCCTTCATCGAGGCGCGCATTATACAGAAACCCAACCAAACCGCAAGAAGAAAATACACCTTAAAATTTAAACAGGCTAAGTTTTTACTTAGCCGCAAGTAATTGGCTCAAGGTATCTGGAAATAATCCCCAAAAAACACCTAAAAATATTAGCGCAATTACCGTGACTTTAGGCACAAATGTTATTGTTGGAAAATAGAATATTGGCCCTTTACACTCACTACTCTGTTCTGGGGCAAGGTTAAATAGCACAAAAATAATTCGCAAATAATAAAATAGCCCAATGCCACTACCTACTATTAACGCGCCTATTAGCCACCACTGCTGTGCCTGTACGGCAACATTTAGCAGGTAGAACTTACCAATAAAGCCCATGGTAAGCGGAATACCCGCCAAACTAAGTACAGCAACAATAATGAGCAAAGCTAACGAGCGATTGTGCCAAAACAATCCTTGCCAATCTTTTATTTTCACGGCTATGTCATCATTTTTAGTCTGGGTTAACACCAGTGCCGTAAAAATAGATACTGTCGCTAAAATATAAGCCGACAAATAAAACAACGCACTTTGCAAAGCTAACGCACGACTTTGTGGTGAAATAATTAACAGTACAATTAATAAATAGCCCATATGTGCAATTGAAGAGTAGGCTAATAAGCGCTTAATATTCTGCTGTTTAAGTGCTAAAGCATTACCAACAAGCATTGAAATAATCGCCAAAAGGCTGATTATCGATAATATTTGTCCACCGCCATTAAACTCAGAGAATATGTAAGTTTGACTAAACCAATATTTCATCAAAACAACAAACATAGCAACCTTTGAAACTGAAGCTAGCAGTAATGTTATTGGGATTGGTGAGCCTTGATACACATCTGGCGTCCAAAAATGAAATGGCGCTAATGATAACTTAAAAGCAACCCCCACTAAGAAAAGCAGCATGCCTGCTTGATAGAATGCCCCATAATCGGTATTGACATTGGCAGGTGCAAAACTTAATGAACCCGTTTGACTATAAATAAAGGCAATGCCAAGTAACATAAAGCTGGATGCACTGGCACTTAAAATAAGGTATTTAAACGAGGTTTCAACACTAAACTGACAGTTTTTGCCATAACCAACCAAACCAACCAGCGCTATGCTAAGTAATTCGAAGCCTAAAAATAAAGCGGCAAAATGGTCGCTCATCACTAAAATACCAGCGCCTAATGCCACAAGTTGTATCAATACAAAATATTCATCATGCACTTCTAGGCTGTTAGTTAGCCACCTCGAGCTTAACAAGCTAACAGCCATGCTAGCTATCAGCACCAAAATAAAAGCAAAAGCGCCATAACCATCTACTTTTAATAACAGGGTTACTTGTACGCTTTCATTAATACTAAATGGCAATGAAATACTCGCCGATAAGGCACACGCGAAAATCAGTAAAGTAAAAGTTAAAATAAGCTTTTGTGAACGATGCCAGGCGATCAAAAGCAGCGATAAAACAATACCAAAAGCAACAATCAGTATAGGTAATAAGTTGTAAAGCATAGTCATTGTCATTGCACAGCCCCCATCAAATTATTCATCGCCAATGTTATATCCGTTGTTTGGAAAAAAATTAGCACTAGGCTTGGATAGAAACCAATAGCAATCAATAATGAAAGTAACGCAGAGCACACCACTAGCTCTCGTGTTGAAAGATCCTTAAAAACATTTTTGTCTGGAGACTGTAACCCTCCTTGAAAACTATTTTGAAATAACACCATGCCGTATATGGCCGAACCAATCAGCCCCAGCGCGGCAAACATAGTTAACAAGGGGTAAACCTGAAAAGCTCCCACTAGGGATAAGAATTCAGCAACAAAGTTTGCCAAACCCGGCAAACCAAATGCCGCAGCAGCAAATGCTAAAGCAAAGCCCCCCATGCGCGGTGCTCTTTGCCAAAATCCGCCCATGTCGGTTAAATTACGAGAATGAATGCGGCTATAAATCATACCGGCTAGTGAAAACAAGGCCGCGCTACTTAAACCATGTGCCACAATAGTTAATACCGCCCCTTGATAAGCAATGGCATTGAAGGAGAATAGTGCCAGCATAACAAACCCCATATGACTAATGCTGCTATAAGCGACCAAGCGTTTAAAGTCTTGTTGGGCAAAGGCCATTTTTGCCCCATATAAGATACTCACCACACCTAAGGTTGCCGCAAATGGAGCAAAATTCAGACTCGCTTCAGGAAATAGATGTAAAACAAAACGAATAAGTCCATAGGCGCCAGTTTTTAATAATACGCCAGCCAGTAACACGCTGCCGGCAGTAGGTGCTTGAGTATGCGCATCGGGCAGCCAAGAATGCACAGGCACGCTAGGTAGTTTAACGGCAAAAGCAATAAAGAAACCAAGCATTAAATATTGAGCTAAAGATAAGGGCAAATCTAAGGTTAACCAATCTTGATAGAAAAAGCTCAACAGCCCTGTTTGGTTAAAGTGCACTGCTGCCATGGCAATAATAGCCACTAGCATGAGTAAGCTGCTTACTTGAGTAAAAATGAAAAATTTAATCGCGGCAAAATGCTTGTTCTCATGTCCCCAAATAGCAATTAATGCGGTCATGGGCAGTAGCATCACTTCCCAAAAAAAGAAAAATAAAAACATATCAACGGCGGTAAAGACGCCAATAATACCGGCTATTGACGCCAGTAAATTAAAGTAATAAAAACCAACTTTTTCTTTAATTTCATGCCACGACACTAAAATGCAAATAAGCGCTAAAAAGAGTGTTAATGACACCAAAACAAGACTTAAATAATCAATAGCTAGCGCATATTCAATGTTAAAACTCTCAATCCAAGCAAAGCGTACTAGTAGATGTAATTGATTAAAATTCACGCTCGAGCTTGTTATCATCAGGGTAAAAGCAAAATAAGCACCAATGGCTACTACCGACAGTAATGCCAAGTATCGAGCACTATTTACTTTAACGCCTTCAGCAAACCAAGCAAGACCTCCAGCAACAAGTAGAGAGCACATCACAAAAGTAATACTCATTAGCTTGCCTCCATACTAATTGTGCCAACATTTACTGTTAAAAGTAGCGCTAAGAGTAAAAGTAAAGTCGCTAGACCAATCGCAGAAGCATACCAGCGTAATTTGCCATTTTGACTACTTGCCAGTACATCGTGCCAAAGTGAGATATACCACGCATTGAGCATCATCAGCTGATCAAAAATATCTTTACGATTTAATTTAGCTAAAGCACAGTAAGGTTTGACAAGAAGCCAAGAATACAGGCTATCAAAGCCAAGACCTTGTTGACAAAAACGGGCTAAGCCACTGGTATTCTCAGTAAGTGTCACATCACTAGGTGCTCGATACTTGGCAAAGTAAAACCAAGAAAAAATAATACCTACAAAAGGAGTTGCAATCGCAACGGGATGTAACCAAGCAGGCTCGTTAAGTGTTTCTATAACAGGAGCGACAGCAAACACAGGGGCTAGGCTTACTTCTAAGATATTGGCAAAAGCACCCCCACCAAGGGATAATATTGCTAATGCTATCAGGGAAAGTTTCAGTAATTTACTCGATGATGGCTGTAAACTGGTTTCAAATCGCGCTTTACCCATAAAGCCAAGAAAAAATAATCGGCAACTATAAATACTGGTTAATAGTGCCCCTAAAATGGCGCAAAGCCAAAGTAATGGCCCTGCCGTCGTTGATGAGAAAAGCTGCGCAATAATCGCCTCTTTAGAGAAAAAACCTGAAGTGCCAGGTAATGCCATCAAACACACTAAACCTATACTAAACAGGATGGTTTCTAGAGGTAACCGCTTGAGTAGGCCACCCATTTTGAAAAGGTTTTGCTGATGGTGAAGGGCTAAAATAATCGCTCCAGCAGTTAAAAATAATAGCGCCTTAAAAAAGGCGTGAGTCATTAAGTGGAAAACCCCCGCTGAAAATGCTCCAGCGCCTAATGACAACATCATGTAACCAATTTGACTCATGGTAGAGTAAGCCAACACCCGCTTAATATCTGTTTGCGCCAGTGCCGCAATGCCGGCAAGCAACAGAGTTAATGCTCCAAGCCATGCAACATAAGTCATCACCTCAGGTGCTAATAAAAAAATGCCATGCATTCGAGCAATCAAATAAACACCCGCGGTTACCATAGTGGCGGCATGAATTAAGGCACTTACTGGGGTTGGCCCAGCCATGGCATCAGGCAACCAAGTTTGTAAAGGCAATTGCGCTGATTTGCCAACCGCGCCGCCTAGTAATAATAAGGCTATCCAATAAGGCTGACTATCACCCTCAATCCATAAAATCCTTGCACTTTGGTTAACATCAGTAATGGTTAATTGCCCTATCTCTTTAAAAATCATAAACAAGCCAATAGCCATAGCAGTATCGCCAACTCGCGTGACAATAAAAGCTTTTCTTGCAGCCAAAACATTGTCTCTTTCACGATACCAAAAGCCAATCAGTAAGAAGCTACATAAGCCAACACCCTCCCAGCCTAAATAAAGCAGTACTAAATTATCTGCTAGCACTAGAATCAACATGGCAACAATAAATAAGTTCATATAGGCCATAAAGCGGGTAAAGTTTGCATCCTCTTTCATGTAGGCTGCAGCAAAAATATGAATCAATAAACCAATACCTGTCACTACACAAATCATCACTGCAGCAAGGCCATCTAAATAAAAGCTTATATTAATTTGTTCATTGGAAGATAAAGTAAACCAAGCCCATAAATGCGCGGTGATCACGGGCACATCTACTGATAAATACTGAACAACGGCAAAACTCGATAAGGCACTTAACACCATAGCCCCAACACTAATACTTGCCGCTAAGTGCCAAGATAAGCGTTTAGCAAAGCTAATTAACAGCACAAAACTCACTAAAGGATAAAAAGGCAATAAGGTGAGTAAGGTTACGATAGTGCTTTCAGACATACATTACCCCTTCAACTTACTGAGCAGGTCAATATCAAGAGATTTGAAGCGTCTTTGCATTTGAATTAATAATGCTAACCCCACCGCAACTTCAGCAGCAGCAAGTGTCAAAATTAAAATAAACATAACTTGGCCATCTGCTTGCTGCCATGCACTACCGGCGCCAATAAAAGCAATACCAACAGCATTTAACATGACTTCTAAACTCATCAATATATACAAGGTGTTTTTGCGTACAATCACACCAACAAAACCAATGACAAATAAAATGCTCGCAAGCATTAAAATGTGACTTAAAGGAATAGCACTCATGATGGCTCCCCCTTATTATTGCTTGGCTGATGCAAACTTAAATGCTCATCTTGACCGTCAGGTTTAGCAAAGTGATATCCTGCGATTAAACCCGCAAGTAACAAGAAGGAAGCTACCTCAACAGCCAATAAATAAGGCCCATAAAGCAATGTTCCTACTTGCTTGGCACTGATAATGTTTGAAGTTAATTTTTCCTGTAGTGCGCCACTATCAATAACAAAGACGAGCTGTGCCAGTAATATTATTGCGATACAACTCGGCCCCAACCAAATATTTAAAGAGGCAACTTGGGGTGCATGCAATGTTTCATCTTGTCCTAAACCAAACATCATAATGGCAAAAACGAATAGCACTAAAATCGCGCCCGCATAAACAATCACTTCTAACCCCGCCGCAAAAGGTGCTCCCATCAAGTAGAAACAAACCGCTACAGCTAATAACGACACCACTAAGTAAAGTAATGAGTGTACTGAGTTTTTACCCGTAATGACCTTCAAGCTCGCGACAATGGCAAGTAATGCGGCCAAGTAAAACATCCATTGTATCGGTGATAACATAATCATGGCATTAACCCCTTAATATCAACAGGTGGTTTCTCATTAGCTGCCTGCCCTTTGCTTTTGCGCTGACCGTTTATATCCACTTCAATACCACTGTGACGATAAAAACTATAATCTGGGTATTTTCCTACCCCTTTAATCAGTAAATGCTGCTTTTCATAGACTAGGTTTTGTCGATCGTATTCTGCTAACTCAACATCGGGTGTTAATTGAATAGCGTAAGTTGGACAGGCTTCTTCACAAAAGCCACATAAAATACAACGAGAAAAATTTATGCGAAAAAAGTCTGCTCGCTTTCGACCATCATCATCAATAGTTTGTTGCAAAGCGATACAATCAACGGGACAAGCAGCAGCGCATAGATTACAGCCAACACAACGCTCTTCACCATCGGGGTCACGCGTTAGCACAATTCGACCTCGGTATCTCGGTGCTAAATAGGGTTTTTGCTCAGGGTATTCAACGGTATCTGCTTTGGTAAAAGTATGCTTAAGCACTAAGCCCATAGTTCTTAATTGGCTGATAAACATATCTAAAGCTGATTTAACAGCACTGACTTTTGGCGTTGATTTAGCCATAAAATCCCCCGGTTAATTTAAATACAGCGGTTACCAATAAATTAAGCAAAGCTAGAGGCAGCATATACTTCCAACCGAAACTGAGCAGTTGATCAAAGCGTGGCCTTGGTAGTGATGTTCTTAATAAGATGAAAAATAAAACAAAGATGAATACTTTTAAAATAAACCACACCAGTGGCGGTAACCAAGAAGCTAATGGCTCAGGCATAAGCCAACCGCCGAAAAATAACACCACAGACATAGCTGAAATTAGGGTGACCCCTAAATATTCCCCTAAGAAAAACAAAGCAAATTTTAAACCTGAATATTCCGTATGAAAGCCTGCGGTTAACTCTGTTTCAGCTTCAGGTAAATCAAAAGGCAAACGGTGACTTTCAGCAATTCCTGCAATTAAAAAGATTATAAAGCCAACAAATTGCGTTTGAATAAGCCAGCCACTTTCTTGCGCCAACACTATTTCTCTTAAATTAAAAGTACCGGTTAACAACACAACCCCCATCACAGATAGCCCCATAAAGACTTCATAACTCACTGTTTGTGCTGCCGCGCGCATACCACCCAATAAAGCATATTTAGAATTAGATGCCCAACCCGCTAACACCACGCTATAAACAGCAAGTGACGCCATAGCAAGAAAGAAGAGCAAACCAATATTTAAGTCTGAAACACCAATGGTGGGTGAAAATGGCATCACAGCAAAACTCATTAACACACAAACAGCACCAATCACAGGGGCAAGGATGAATACTAACCGATCACTAAAGGGGGGTACCCAGTCTTCTTTTCCTAATATTTTTAATAAGTCAGCTACAGATTGTAAAATGCCAATAGGGCCAACACGATTAGGTCCTAGCCTGTCTTGCCAAATGCCGATCATCCTCCGCTCTACCCATACCAACATGGCAGCAATAGGGATCAGCAAGGCGATAATCAAGGTTATTTCTAATAGCTTAAATAATATCTCAATCATATTACTCTCCTCCATTGTTCAAGAAGGAAATTGGAATGGTTTGATCTTGCGCTTTAAGCCTAACTAATATGGCTGCTTTTTCTTTATTGGCAGCCGCTATACGTAGCTTTTCCCCTTGCTCATAGCTAACAACTTCATCTTGTTCAGCTTTAGTTATTTGTGCTATTTCAATCGGGCAATTATTAATGGACATATCTAGCTCAAAAATGCTCACTAGTAAAACATCATCAGATAAGTTTTCATCCACACTAACTTGAGCTAAAAAATGCCGCGACTGTAATGCTAGCTTGACTATATCTTTGGTATTACAGCTACATTGCTTAGCTAAACCCACAGACATTGTGATGCGATTGCCGGCAAACATTAAGGTGAACTCAGGCAGTTTTTTACTCTGTTGTTCCACTAAAAACCAAGGTAAATTCTGAATTAATACTAGCGAGTTATTATGCTTTTTATGCTGAGAAGTATTAGGCCAAAGCTGAGCAAGTTTACCCTTAAGTGATGCACTTTGAGTTTCATCAAAATATGCCGAAAGGCTTAAATGTAATAGGTTTTCATTTTTGCTATGTGCTAACTCACCATTTACTTGCTGTTGATATTGAAAAACAGCTTGATTAGAGTTCCAAGCGGGTGCCCAAGTGAAAGGCATGCTATGACTTGAAGCGGCGCTAGCGCCTTCCATTGAGTAATTAAATACTTCCTCTTTGCTATTTTTACCCTCAAGATAAGTTTTGACTTCATGCACTGACTGATTTGCCATCATGGCAGTTCGACCACTTGCTCGGTGAGTTTGCCTAGCTACTCGCCTATTATCTTGGCTGTTTTTTTCACAAGTGAGCACTTGCAATGCCCAGGGCTCACCGTGTTTGGCAAAAAAACTATGTAACTCTTTTAAGCTTACAAAGTTGATTTCAGCGTGAGCAAATAGACTTTTTGCCAATAACACCAAGTATTGCCAATTTGCCATAATAGGTTTAACGGGAATGTGAACAGGGTAAAAAGCTTGCAGTCTACTTTGGTAATTAACAAAATGTCCTTCACTTTCACTCACCGTTGATACCGGTAAAACAATATCCGCAAGCTCTGTTAACTGGTTGTCACTATGATCAAGCACTATCATGGAGTTGCAGTGGCTACGCAATAAATTCAGCTGTTCAGCATCTATTTGCGCTAAATCTTGTTCAAGAATTAACAAGCTTGTAGCTTTGCTTGCCTTCTTATTTTTTTCTGTGGACTTGTTATCATTGACTAAACGAGTGATCACTTGCTCAATAGATAATGAATGTTCAGTTAAAAAATGAAGATTGCCAACACTGTTACACTCAGGAGCAACAAGGGTTAACTCAGGCGATATGCGGTGAGACTTCTGACTAAGACATGCCATTAAACTATCAATAGCAGCAAGCAACGCGGCACTTTTCAAACTTAATCCCGTGACAATTAACGGGGCACTTGCCTGTGATAAAGCCCTCGCCAGTAGCAGTAAAAACTTTTCGCCATTTTTATCAAAATAATCATTTTCTTGATTATCATTAGCGGTTTTATCAACAGCTTGCTCTTTTAGCGGCACCACAATGTCATGAATAAAATCATCATGAAGCATTTGGGTTAAGCGCGCCACCATGGCTGTTATTTTTTTTGGCGATAACCGTAAAGCTCCGTTTGCCATCTCATCAAAACTCGTGCTTTGTGCTTGCAGTGAAAACAACGGTGTTGTCGTGTCACCAGCATAAGTACGCACAGCAGCATCCTGCCAATGCTTGACACCAATACTATCAGCTTTATCTACAGCAGCATTTCTTAGTACTTGTTTAATGCTAAGTGCTAAACGCGGCGCTGTTTGCTCTAAATTTTCACCTATAATGAGCACTAAATCATGTTGTTGCTCACCATGGCCACGCCGACTCAAATTTTCCATGCCCGCTAAACTTTGTTGTGGGTATTGGGCAATTAACTGCTTATGCCTGAGCGCAAGTTGCATTTCTGCATTGGTATAACCTAAAGAAAAGTTTTCTCGGCCAACAAGGTATTTTAATAAGCGATTCCCCTCAAAAGAAGCACGAGCAGAGCCAATACCAATAAAGTGTTTACCACTATGCTCTGCCATGGCCTTGCTAAAACTTTTCTCATTGAATATGCCCGTTAATGGCTCACCCACTTTCGTTTTAATGCCTTTGATGGAGCGAATTCGCTTGCTAGAATTAACAAAGCCAATACCAAAACGGCCACGATCACATAAAAAGTAACCATTAAGATCACGGTTATAGCGATTCATCACTCGTCTAACCGAGCCATAACGCTCTCCAATACTGGTATTACAACCTAGTGAGCAATGAGCACAAACAGAAGGTGACGATTGTAAGTCCCATTTTCGGGTGTAGTGAGCAGAAAAGAGTTTATTGGTGAAAACGCCTGTCGGGCACACTTCCACTAAATTGCCGCTAAATGGACTTTCTAAAGCCCCCTCTTTTTGCCTGCCAAAGTACACTTGATTTCGGCTACCAAAAACATCAAAGTCTTTGCCGCCAGCATAATCCTTATAAAAGCGTACACAGCGATAGCAAGTAATACAGCGATTCATTTCATGACCGACAAGCTCGCCTAAATATTGATTTGTAAAGGTGCGTTTATCACCACAATACTGACGGCTAGTGTGTCCAGTCATTACCGTCATATCTTGTAAATGACATTCACCACCCTCAGCACAAACAGGACAATCATGTGGATGGTTGGTCATCATGGCAGCAATAACTTGCTCTCTAAATTTAGCTGAAGCTTTATCCATTAACCCAATACGCATGCCATCAACCACAGGGGTCATGCACGACATTACCATACGGCCTCGAGTATCATTTTCGTCTTGGTATTGGGTAACGGCACACTGCCGACATGCGCCTACAGAGCCCATCGACGGGTGCCAACAAAAATAAGGGAGATCAAGCTTATTCGATAACACGCCAGCTAATAAGTTATTATCAGTAGATACTTGATAAGGGATATCATCTATAAAAATAGTGATTTTGTCTGATTTTTTATTATCACTCATTACTCGCCCTCCCTAGCTGATTTTGATTTGTTTCTTTATAAGTACAACAGCCTTGTTCAATGTGTTGTTCAAAGTCAGTTTTGAAATAACGCATAGCACTTTTTAATGGCTCAACCGCTCCCGGTGCCAATGCGCAATGGGTTTTACCTAACCACATAAAATCACATAATTCATCTAGCTGAGTTAAGTCAGCTGCCGTACCTTTGCCCTGTTCAATACGGGTTAAAATTTCTACCGCCCAAGCGGTACCGTCTCTACATGGCGTGCACCAACCACAAGACTCTTGGGCAAAAAAACTCAATAAGTTTAATACCATAGCTACAGGGCAATGTTTATCACCTAAAACAATCAGTCCACCAGTACCTAACCGGCTGCCCGCTTTACCAATAGAGTCAAAATCCATGGGTGTATCAAGGTGCTCAGGGGTTAAAAAATCTGTCGATGCGCCGCCCGGTAATAAACCTTTTAATTGCAGACCATCAGGCATACCGCCAGCATGCTCATAGAGTAACTCTCGAATAGTCACTCCCATGGGTAATTCCCACAGCCCCGGATTTTTCACTTGTCCACACGCTGCATACATTTTAGTGCCGGGATCACTGTTTGGTGACAAGCCTTTAAACCACTCACAGCCATGTTTTAATATATGTGGCAAATTACTCAAGGTTTCGACATTATTTACTACCGTAGGTTTGCCAAATAAACCACTCACTTGTGGAAATGGCGGCTTAGCTCTAGGATTGGCTCGTTTCCCTTCTAGAGCGCTAATTAAAGCGGTTTCTTCACCGCAAATGTAGCGACCAGCGCTGGTATGTAAATACAAATCTAATTGATAATCCGTGCCTTGAATTTTTGCTCCTAACCAGTTGTTTTCATAAGCCTCATCAATCGCTTTTTGTAAACGCCTTGCTGCTACATGATATTCGCCTCTTAAAAAAATAAAGGCTTTATTAGCACTGATGGTGTAGCTGGCAATAATCATGGCCTCGATAAGTTGGTGTGGTACGCCTTCAAGTAAATATCTGTCTTTGAATGTTCCCGGCTCCATTTCATCGCCATTACAAATCAAATAACTATTACCTTGCTCAGCATGTAAATTCTGTGGTGGTTTTTCTTGCAAAGCGGGTACACAACTCCACTTCATTCCGGTAGGAAAACCTGCGCCACCACGTCCTTTTAAGCCCGAATCACTCACAATTGCCAACACTTCTTTTGGGGTAAATTCTTTTATCGCTTTCGTTGCGCCCATATAACCGCCAGCACGCACATAACCGTTAAAATCAAGAGGCTGCTCAAGATTAACCAAATGTGTGAGGGGTTTTGTTAAGGCTTGTGATAAAGCCCCTTCTAACCAGCTATTATCTGTCATTGCTCTTGCTCCACGTATTGGCTTAAACCGTTAATAATTGCGATGACAGATTCAGCAGTCAGAGAGTGGTAATGTTTATCATTAATCATCATGGCGGGAGATTTATCGCAGTTACCTAAGCAAGCATTTGACAACAAAGTAAACTCACCATCTGCGGTTGTTTGTCCGTAATCAATGTCTAAATGTGCTTTTATTGTATGTAGGATCTCTTCATAGCCCGTTAAATGGCAGCTAATGCTATCGCAGAGATGGATGACATAATGACCTACTGGTTGTCGATAGATTAAGTTATAGAAGGTAGCAACCCCCTCTAATTGGGCGCTAGAAATGTTTAAACATTGACCAATGGCAATCAAACTATCATCACTTATCCAGCCACGATGCGCTTGAACCACTTTTAATGCTTCAATGCCTGCGGCTTCGCGATTTTCCATAATGGCAACTTCATGTTCAATTGCTGATATTTCAGCCGAACTAAGGTATTGACGAAAGTTAATCTCTTCATCCGTTAGCATCATGCTAGGTATTCTCTGATTTAAACTAAAGTCATTATTGTTATTTTTCATAAGTCCCTAATCTTTAATCTTTATTTACTCGTCACTTACTAGTTCCAGCTTTTTATCTATCGACATCTGCCATGACATAATCAATACTGCCCAAGGTAGCAATCAAGTCCGCCACCATTTGCCCACGACTTATTAAAGGCAGCATTTGTAAATGGGCAAAACTCGGCGTGCGAACACGCGTACGATAACTCGTGGTGTTACCATCACTAATGAGGTGATAGCCCATAATGCCTTTAGTGGCTTCCACAAACATAGCAACCTCTCCAGAGGGGATCACCGGCCCCCAACTTACGTTGATAAAATGGGGGATTAAGGTGTCTATATCTTGCATAGCACGTGATTTATCAGGCGGCGTGGTTTGTGGATGTTCTGCTTTATAAGGTCCCTCTGGCATATTATTTAAGCACTGCTCAATAATACGGATACTTTGACGCATTTCTTCAACCCGTACGCGGCATCGGTCATAACAATCGCCTTTATGCCCAAGGGGCACTTCAAAATCAAATTGATCATAACCGCTATAAGGGCGCTGCTTGCGCATATCCCAAGCATAGCCAGTTGCGCGCAACCCTGGGCCTGTGACTCCCCATTCCAACGCTTCTTTACTTGAGTAGGCGCCAATATCAACGGTACGCTTTTTCAATAGTGCATTTTGCATGACCATTTTTTCATATTCATCAAGACGTTTTGGCAAGTAGTTAACATAATCCCTTACTAGCTTGTCCCAACCTTGGGGTAAATCGTGAGCAACACCACCAATACGAAACCAACTTGGGTGCATTCTCGCGCCGGTAAAAGCTTCAATAATGCCAAACAGCTTTTCACGGTCGATAAACATATAAAAAATGGGTGACAGCGCACCAATATCCTGGGCAAAAGTCCCATAAAATAATAAGTGCGATAAAATGCGAAACATTTCCGCGGTCATAATACGAATAACTTTGGCTCTGTCTGGCACAGTAATACCGGCAAGTTTTTCCACAGCCATCACATAGGGGAAGTTATTCATCACCCCACCCAAGTAATCAATGCGATCCGTATATGGAATGTAGCTATGCCACGACTGACGTTCACCCATTTTTTCAGCGCCGCGATGGTGATAACCAATATCAGGCACACAATCGACAATTTCCTCGCCATCCATCTGCAAGACAATACGAAAAGCGCCATGGACACTCGGATGATTGGGTCCTAGGTTTAAAAACATAAAATCATTATGTTTGTTTTGCCTTTTCATTCCCCAAGCTTCTGGATTAAATTTTAACGCTTGCTGCTCTTTGTCTTGTTCATCGGGTGGCAGGGTAAATGGTGCCATTTCAGTGGCGCGTGCCGGATGTGTCTTTAACAGCGGATGTCCCTGCCAAGTTTTAGGCATTAAAATTCGACATAAATAAGGGTGGCCGCTAAATTCAATACCAAACATATCCCAAATTTCTCGCTCATACCAATTGGCATTTGGCCAAGTGCTAGTAACACTATCAAGTTGTTTATCTTGTCTACAAAGGGCAACTTTTAAACGAATATCTTGGTTTCTACTGTGGGAGCGAAGATGATAACTCACGGTAAAATCACTAACATGGCTTGCTTTATGTTGACGTTCCGTTTCATCAATAGCCGTGATATCAAAACACATATCAAAAGGCTTAGATAAGTCATTTTTCAATGCTTGCATGACAGTGCATAGTTTAGTCTTATCAAGCCAGAAACTAGGAGTATCATCAACAATATTTTCTACCGCCGTGACTGGCAATAGCTCAGTATCAGGTACTAGCGCTATTATCTCTTGATAAATATCAATAACATTAGCTTGGTGCCAATCACTGCTAGCAGAAAAGTCTAATTTACTTGTGATATTTGTTGCCGTCATTTTCGCTTCCTTTAACAACCGTCTGGTGAATTAAGATTAGTTACTTGAATGCGGTGTTCATGCTTGATGTCACGTAGCGAAGGCTTAGCAATTTGACTGACAGATTGCTCGCCAACCACCCAACTTAACGGCCTAGGTTGATGCTGTATTTGGTTTTGTAAAAGCAATAATCCTTCAAGCAACGCTTCTGGTCGAGGTGGACAACCAGGAACATAAACATCAACAGGAATAAATTTATCAACCCCTTGTACCACTGAATAGATGTCATACATGCCGCCAGAATTGGCACAAGAGCCCATAGAAATAATCCATCGAGGCTCTAGCAATTGTTCATATAAGTGCTGAATGACAGGGGCCATTTTGCGAAAACAGGTTCCTGAAATAACCATCAAGTCGGCTTGTCTTGGTGTCGCTCGAATAACCTCAGCACCAAAACGGGCAATATCATGACGGGAGGTAAAACTCGTCGCCATTTCCACATAACAGCAACTTAAGCCAAAGTTAAATGGCCAAATGGAGTTTTTTCGCCCCCAATTTACCATGTCATCCAGTTTAGCCATGAAGACACTACGCTGCAGCTCTTGCTCGCTAATCCCTTTTGCTTGTAGCATTTCTTCATCAAGCTTGGCTTTAGTTAATGACCACTCCATCAAGAATGCCCCTTATTATCGAATTTTAGCTGTTGTACACGGTGCGGTTCATGTCGGTGTTTTAACTCTAAGGCCCCAATTCTTATCAGATAAACAAGCGCCGCGAGCAGAACAATAATAAAAATACTGGCTTCAATAAAACCAAGCCAACCAACCTCATCAAAGGCAATTACCCAAGCAAAAAGAAAGATAGTTTCTAAATCAAAAATGACAAAAAAGATGGCATATAAAAAGAAGTGATTACCAAAGCGAGTCTTATTGTTATCAATAGAGACTATGCCAGATTCATAAGGAGTATTTTTAGCTAAGGTTTTTGTTTTAGGGCCTAAAAAATAGGACACCAACATCATAAAAATTAGCATAGCGACTAAAATGACAAAATATGCCGCTATTGGCCAAATTTCATTAATTTGACTAATTAATTCCACTACGCCCCCAATTCCTATGTTGTTATTATTTTTAAGCCATACAAGGTATAAGCTCGGCACAAACTATTAGGATATTTTTTATTAAACTTTTATTGAGAATATGGTACACAACGAACTTACCAAGTTATTATTTTTCTAAACTAATACCAAGTTGATTAAGTTCTCGCTGAGTGGGAAGAAATTTAATCAAATTGGTATAACACTTACAAAATAAGCATAGTAAAGATTTTTAAAAATGGAAATTTTTATTGAATTTCAATGTTATTGCTTTAATAACATGGGGTACAGGCAAGATGATACTTGGTTCATTATAAGGAAGGTGGCGAGTAAGAGGGCTAAAACGCTAAAGCAAATAAAATTTCACTTAAATCAGGCTGCCATTGAAAGTCTTTAAGCTTTACTCTAGCGTCTATCACAACCACCTGCTCATCTTGTAAGTGCTTTTTTTGTTTTTCAAAATGTTCACTTCCTTGTTCAAATGATATTTTTCCTTGTGAGTTTGTCACCCGAAACCAAGGTACAGCTTGTCCTTTAAAGCCTGAGATCGGCACTTTACCTAATGCTTTACCCACCAAACGAGCTCGACCCGGTAAGCCAGCTAAGTCTGCAATTTGCCCATAACATGCCACCTTGCCTTGAGGAATTAACTGCACGGTTTGCCATATTTGTCGATAGTGCGGGTTTATGATGGTATTAGGCAAAGTAGCTCCATTAAAAAGTGAGAATAAGTTATCATAGCAAAGTTGAAACTAACATGATTGAGGATAAATATGAAAATTTGGGTCGATGCCGACGCCTGCCCTGTGGTGATTAAAGAAATATTATTTAAAGCCGCCGAGCGCACTAGAATTCAAACAACGTTAGTCGCCAACCACTCTATCCGCATACCGCCTTCAAAAGTCATTAACTTTATACAAGTCAGCTCAGGCTTTGATATCGCTGATGATGAAATTGTCAAACGGATAAATAAAGGCGACTTGGTCATTACCTCAGATATTCCCTTAGCCGATGAAGTAATCAGTAAATCTGCTGTAGCACTCAGTCCAAGAGGCGAGCTTTTTACTAAAGCAAATATAAAATCACGCTTAAATATTCGTGATTTTATGGACACCATGCGTGCCAGCGGTGTGCAAACTGGAGGTCCAGCCGCGTTAAGTCAAAGTGACAGGCAAGCATTTGCCAATCACTTAGATACCATTCTCACTCGGCATCAGCAAAATAATGGCAAAAGCTAATGCACTTTACTGATCACAATTAGCGTTTAATTCCCTTTTGCTTTTAGCAACAATGTCTTGATCTCAGCCAGCTCACTTTCAAGTTTTTCAATTTGTGCTCGACTTGCGGGCTCTCCACCATCTCCTGTTTCACCATGAAGCTCTGCACGGTAGTTTTCATGCTCTTGAGCCATCACCTCTAACACAGTGCCCACCATCATGTTTAGAAAGATAAAGGCGGTTAAAAAAATAAAGCTTAAATAATACATCCAACTTAACGGGTGCACCGCCATAGTCTCATACATCACATCTGTCCAATCCTCAAACGTTGCCACTCGAAATAAGGTCAGCATAGAGATAGAAACATCTCCCCAAAGTACTTCATTGATTTGGTGAAAGAACATACTGCCCATTGCAGCGTAAATATAGAAAATGACAAACATCAATAAGGCTATGTAGCCCATACGAGGAATGGCTTTTAACAGGGCATTAATGAGTAATCGCAGCTCTGGTACCATAGAAACCAAACGTAAGACCCGAAAAATCCGCAGTAAACGAGCCAATAAAACACCCGAGCCACCAGCAGGTATCAAGCTACCAATGACAATAACGCTATCAAAAATATTCCAGCCGCTATGGAAGAACTTTTTTTTATTCGGACAGGCTAAATAACGAATGACAATTTCAATAACAAAAAAAACGGTAACGCCAAGATCTAATAATGCAAGTACCGCAACCGCATTAGCTGATAAGTTATGAGTTTTAGCGCCAATTAATAATGCCGAGAGCAAAATAACCGCAATAATGATCCCTTGAAACAGCTTGCTAGAATCAATTTTTTTTAAACGCCTTTGGGCACGAAATACAAAGCTGGCCATAGTTATTTCCTTAACGCTGGCCGAGTGCTGCATCGCTAACAAAGGGGTTGCTTTGTCGTTCTTGACCTAAAGTGCCCATTGGGCCGTGACCTGAAATAAAGCGCACATCATCCCCAAGCGCAAATAAGTTATTGCGAATAGAGTTAATTAAGGTTGCATGATCGCCGCGCGGAAAGTCGGTTCTGCCAATAGAGCCACAAAAAAGTACATCCCCCACTTGGGCAAGCTTAGAGTCGCGATGAAAGAAAATAACATGCCCAGGAGTATGGCCAGGACAAAAGTAAACTTCTAAGGTAATGTTACCAAAAGAAACACTATCACCTTGTTGTAAAAAACGGTTCGGGATAAATTTTTTGGCATAAGAAAAAGCACCACCAAAACGCTGCTTTTGATCTTCAATCAAATCAATCCAATATTGGTCTTCTTTATGAGGTCCTTCAATAGGCACATCAAAATGTGTTGCTAAAGCATGCGTGGCTCCTGCATGATCAATATGAGCATGAGTGATCAATACTTTTGCTAAGGTGAGGTTTTGCTTTTCAATAGCGGCAATAATCTTTTCAATATCACCACCAGGGTCAACTACAGCAGCTTGTTTGGTTTCATCACACCAAAACAAGGTGCAGTTTTGCTCAAAAGGGGTTACTGGGATGATTTGAAATTGCAACATAATATGCTCTTTAAGGTAACAACTGAATAATTTGGCAGGTGATAGTACAAAATAATTAACATAAAATCACCCTAAATAGACAACAAGCCTTTCCCTAGATAGTTAAACTAAGTAAGCTTACTCTCATCTAAAAATAATAATTATTCCCTATGTCTTCTACTTCGCGCGACTCTTTTCACTCTCGACTTGGTTTTGTTCTTGCTTCTGCTGGGGCTGCCATAGGTTTAGGTAATATTTGGGGCTTTCCAACTCAAGTTGCTAATAACGGTGGTGGTGCTTTTTTACTGGTTTATTTAATTGTTACCCTATTGTTAGCATTACCTGCACTTTATGCCGAAGTATATATTGGTAATCAAATGCAAACTAACCCTGTTGCCGCATTAAAAAAAGCCTGTGGGGAACGCTTTGGGAAAACAGGGGAAAGTGCCGGCATCATAGGCTTAATTGGCGCGCTAATGATGTTAAGTTTTTATACCATAGTGGCTGGTTGGATGCTTGCTCATAGTCTAAGCCCCCTTGCTCAAATGCTCGGTGCAACTGAAATTGCCACATGGCTTGCAAATTCGAGCACACTTCGTAACGTTGTTTTCACGCCGATATTTATTTTGCTCACCGCAGGTATTATCCACCAAGGCGTTCATGGCGGTATTGAGCGCTGGTCATCACGTTTGATGCCGATATTGTTAGTAATGTTATTAGGCTTAATTATTTATATCTTGCAGCAAGAAGGCGCAATGCAAGGCCTCAAAACTTACCTGATCCCAGATTTTAGCCAAATCACTGATGCTAACTTAATCATTGCCGCGATGGGACAAGCATTTTTCTCACTCGCCATTGGTGTGGGTGCCATGATGGTTTACGGCTCATACATGAAAAAGGGTCAAGATATTGGCAAGCTGGTGCTCTCTATCGCGGCTTTAGATACCTTTATTGCTTTTATTGCTGGCCTATTGATTATTCCTGCCTTGTTTGTGGCTCTACATCACGGCCAGCAAGTGTTTGAAAATGAAAAACTTATCGGACAAGGGCAATTAATTTTTCAAATTTTACCTTCATTATTCAGCTCTTTTGGCTTGGTTGGTTTAATCGTCACGTTTGTTTTATTTGCACTACTTTCAATTGCCGCACTAACTTCAACTATTTCATCAACTGAGGTAGTGGTTGCTTATTTAGTGGAAGCAAAAGATATCAGCCGTAAGCGTGCTACCAATGCCTTATCTTTAGTGGTGCTTCTTGCGAGCATGTTAATTATCATGAATTTTGAAGCATTGTTTGGCCTCATAATACAGCTACTTACCACGGTGTTACAGCCGTTAATGTCGCTATTTTACTTCCTTGTAGTGGGCTGGATTTGGCATCGTGGTAACCAATTGACCGATGTGGCAGTACTAGCATCAAGTCGCAAATTAAAGTGGTTTGCTTTTTACTTGCGTTACATCTGTCCGACGTTAATTGCCGTTGTATTTATCCACTTAGCCTTTTAAAGCTTAATGTTCAAGTAATTCAGCATAACCATCATTTTCTAGCTCAACCTGCTCTATTTTTTCAAAGCGAGTAGATATTTTATCCGCTGAGGTATGGATCTGTTTCACATCACTTGCTGCTTGATCTATATGTTTGGCTAAGTTAGCAAATCGGCCTTTAAAACGGTCAAAGTCTTGTGACAGGTGCGATAAATGCGCTTGAATAATATGAACTTGAGTTCGGGTAGCTTCATCTTTAAGCACCGAGCGAGCAGTAGTGAGTATCGCCATTAAGGTTGTTGGCGATGCCAGCCAAACTCGCTTTTTATTAGCATAGTCAACTAAATCACTTTGATGGCCATGAATTTCCGCAAAAATAGCCTCCGCGGGAATAAACATGATGGCGCCATCAGCGGTTTCGTTATCAATCAAATACTTATCACTGATATCATTGATATGCTTTTTAATATCTACTTTAAATTGACGTTGAGCTGTTTTGCGCTCTAATTCTCCTTGCTCAACATCCATCATAGTGCGGTAGCTTTCTAGCGGAAATTTCGAGTCGATGACGACATTGCCTGTCGGCTCGGGTAAAAACAGCAGACAATCGGCAATTTTTCCATTTGATAAGGTGTGTTGCAACTTGAAGCTTTGCTCGGGCAAGACATTACGAATTAAGCCATTTAGTTGTACCTCACCAAAAGCACCACGGGAGCGTTTGTCGTTAAGCACTTCTTGCAAGCTAACCACATTATTAGAAAGATCAGTTATTTTTTTCTGAGCATCATCAATTAGCGCCAAACGCTGTAAAATATCGCTAAAGGTTTTGGTGGTTTTTTCAAAGCCTTCACTCAAGCGTTTTTCAACACCATTGCTGATTTCTTTTAGCCTTAAGTCAGTATTATTCGTTAAAGCATCAATACGCTTAGCCATTTGTTCACTGCTTTGACTTAGTGACTTTCCAAGCTCTTCTCTACTGGCTTGGGTGGCTTTATTTAAATGGCTGATCAGTTGATCTAGCGCCTGATTTTGACTTTGATTAAGCTGCTCTTTTTGGCTACTAAGCTCCCTAAGCAACTTGATGCGCAAGTCTGCCATTTGCTGTTCAAAAATATTTTTCAACTGCAGTTGCTGTTTTTCTATTAATTGCGCCAACAAACTTTGCTCCGCTTTGGCCGAAGCATCTAGGTTTACCCTTGTCGTTTTTACCAGCTGAGAAAGTTGGCTAATACGATAACCTTGCCAAAGCATCATGATCAAAAACACTAGCGCAAAAACGAGAAAAATAACTAATGGCTCAAGCTGACTCAGGTCAATACTCATGATAAAAAAACCAAACACTGTAAATAATACCAGTTATTAAATCATAAGTTTTGCTTAGCCTCCAGCCCTTTTGCGTTATAGCTAACCTAAACGCTCAACATTTTTAGCACATTGCTGTAATGCGGGTAGAATTTCTTCTACTATTTGCTGCCTAGCTGTTTGTGACATATGGGTACTGACATTAAGCGCGGCAATCACTTCGCCATTACCATTATGCACAGGCACTGAAATAGACGTTAAGCCAATCTCTAGCTCTTGCTCTACCATGGAATAACCTTGAGCTTTTACTTGTGCTATCTCAGCTTTTAAAGCGCCCTTTTCAGTGATGGTATATTGGGTAAATGGCTCTATTTGGCAAAGCGCTAAAAAGCTGTCCAAGGCAGGAGCTGTCATATCTGCTAGTAATACCCTGCCCATAGAGGTTGCAAAAGCAGGTAAGCGAGTACCCACATTTATGGTAATAGACATGATTCGCTTGGTGGTAGCAACACGCGCAACATAGACTACATCATGACCATCAAGTACCGCGGCTGAGCATGATTCATTAAGCTGTTCAACGAGAGTATTCATCAAGGGTTTAGCATTGTGCCAAATATCTAAGCTTGAGAGATAAGAAAAACCTAAATCTAAAACCTTGGCGGTTAATGAAAACAGTTTTCCGTCTTGCTTTACGTATCCTTCATTGAGCAAAGTCAGCAAAAAACGACGAGTAGCGGCGCGCGTAAAGCCCGTAACACTAGCCACTTCCGATAATGTCATGCTTGGCCTTTGTTGATTAAAAGCTTTGATCACGGTTAAGCCTTTTACCAAAGATTGTACCAATTCACTCGGCTTGATTTCAGTATTTACGTTAGCTTGCTCTGTCATTATTTCAGCTCTTTTATTGTTATTTCGTTTGACATTCAAATGCCTCAACTCTACACTCACAGATGATGTTCGATATAGTAACAAACGTTCGCATTGCGAACAAGTGTATTTTTAATTATCCACTTTTTGTGAGTACAACTAATGATAGATAAACGAGTAACAAGCTGCGCCACTGCCGTGGCCGACATCAAAGATGGTGACACGGTAATGATTGGTGGCTTTGGTGAAGCAGGCAGCCCGATAGAATTAATTCATGCATTAATTGACCATGGAGCAAAAAACTTAACGGTTGTGAATAACAATACTGGCAGCGGCCGTGTTGGTTTAGCAGCGCTTATTGAAAATGGTCAGGTGGCTAAAATGATCTGCTCTTATCCACGCACAGCTAACTCGATGGTTTTTCCTGAGCTTTACCGCTCTGGAAAAATTGAGCTTGAACTGGTACCACAAGGCACTTTAGCTGAACGTATTCGCGCTGGTGGCGCAGGTATTCCTGCTTTTTACACACCAACCTCTGTTGGCACGCCTTTAGCTGAAGGTAAAGAAGCTCGTAATTTTGATGGTGAAGACTATGTCATGGAGCGAGCAATAAAAGCTGATTTTGCGCTAATAAAAGCCAAACAAGCAGACAGATACGGCAATCTTACCTTTAATAAAACCGCGCGTAACTTTGCGCCAATCATGGCGATGGCTGCGACAAATACCTTAGTGCAAACTAACCAGATGGTAGAGCTGGGTGATATCGATCCTGAAAATGTGGTCACGCCGGGTATTTTTGTTAATCAAATTATCGAAGTTGCTAACCCGCAGCAAGAATCGAAATTAGTTAAAGAGGGAGTTGTCTACCCATGAGTCAATCAACACAACAATTAGGCTGGTCACGCGAGCAAATGGCACAACGATGTGCCCAAGATATTGAAGACGGTAGCTATGTTAACTTAGGCATAGGCATACCAGAGAAAGTAGCGCTATACGTGCCAGCAGGCCGTGAAGTTATTTATCACACAGAAAATGGCTTATTAGGCATGGGCACAGATCCTAGTGAAGATGAGCTCGATCCTGATTTGATCAATGCTGGCAAAAAACCTGTCACGGCAATACCCGGCGCTGCATATTTTCACCATGGCGACAGTTTTTCTATGATCCGTGGCAAACATATTGATGTTTGTGTACTTGGCGCAATGCAGGTTTCAGAAAATGGTGATCTAGCCAACTGGTCAACAGGTGCCCCCGAGGCTATTCCTGCGGTAGGTGGAGCAATGGATTTGGTTGCCGGTGTTAAAACTATTTATATCATTACCCAACACACCACCAAAACTGGCGCGGCAAAAATATTACCCGAGTGTAGTTTTCCGTTAACGGGCAAAGGTGTCGTTAATCGTATTTACTCTGATTTATGCGTCATTGATGTAACTGAACAAGGCTTAGTGTTAACAGAGCTAGCACCCGGTATTGATTTTGATTATGTGCAAGAGCGAACAGCTGTCACTTTAATCAAAGCCTTGAAGTAAACTTCTTGTAAAAAACGTTGAGAGACAAACCATGACAACTAAAAGCGAACAACTATTTTCTCAAGCGGTAAAAGTGTTACCCGGCGGCGTTAGTCGTAATACTATTTTTAGAAAACCACAGCCTTTTTATGCCGAAAAAGGTGAAGGTTGCTATGTAACTGATGTTGAAGGCGTAAAACGAATCGACTTTGCTAACAATATGGCTTCTCTTATTCACGGTCATGCCTATGCACCAATCGTTGAAGCCGTATCGGCTCAACTTGCCAAAGGCAGTTGCTTTACCATGGCAACCGAAGCTGAAGTAGAATACGCAACGCTATTATGTGAGCGCGTACCTAGTTTTGACAAAATTCGTTTTGTTAACTCAGGTACTGAAGCGGTAATGGCCATGTTAAAGGCTTCCCGTGCCTACACTGGCAAAGCAAAAATAGCCAAGGTTGAAGGTGCTTATCATGGCGCCTATGATTATGCTGAAGTAAGCCAAACCTCTAATCCAAGTAATTGGGGCGATGTAGATAAACCAAGCAGTATTCCAGTCGCCGTTGGCACACCAAAGAAAGCGCTTGAAGATGTGGTGATCATTCCTTTTAATGATGTAGACCGCGCGATTAAAATTTTAGATCAACACAAAAATGATATCGCTTGTATTTTGGTTGATTTGCTACCTCATCGCGTTGGGTTAATTCCAGCTTCTGATGAATTTGTTTGCGCGCTACGTAAATGGGCTGATGACAATGCCTCATTACTGGTGTTTGATGAAGTGATCACCTTTAGAACCAACTACAGTGGTGCTCAACAAAACTATAGCGTTGACCCAGATTTAACCGCTATGGGTAAAGTTATTGGCGGCGGTTTTCCTGCTGGTGGGCTTGCTGGCTCTGATAAAGTAATGAAGGTATTAGACCCCACTGAGCCTAAAGTATTATTACCACACTCGGGCACATTCTCAGCAAACCCTATCACCATGACCGCAGGTTTAATTGCCATGCGTGACTTTGATCAAGTAGCTGTGACTCACCTTAATGATTTAGCTACTTATGCTAAAGAGGAAATCACTAAAGCCATTGCTGACGTAGGTATTAATGCCTGTGTAACCGGTGCTGGCACAATGTTTAGAGTACACTTAAAAGCACAGCCACCGAAAAATTATCGTGAAGCCTATGTTGATAAAAATGAAAGTGCACTGATTAGTGAATTATTAGATCACCTATTTGATAATGGCGTTATGATGATCAATACCTGCTCGGCTACCCTTTCAACTAAAATGACCAAAATAGAAATAGATCATTTAGTTAGCGCGCTAAAAAGCGGTTTTGAAATGTTAAAGCCAATAATGAATAATAAAGGATAATACAATGACTGAAGTATATTTATGCGACGGAATAAGAACACCAATTGGCCGTTATGGTGGTGGCTTAGCAAGTGTTCGCGCTGATGATTTAGCGGCCATTCCCCTTAAAGCATTAAAAGAGCGTAATCCGACACTTGATTTATGCCAAGTGGATGATGTTATTTTAGGCTGTGCTAACCAAGCCGGTGAAGATAATCGTAACATCGCCCGCATGAGCTTATTACTAGCGGATTACCCACAAGAGGTAGCCGGTTGCACCATTAACCGTTTGTGTGGCTCTGGCATAAACGCCATTGCGATGGCGACTAACGCAATAAAAGCCGGTGAAGGTGAGATAATCATTGCGGGTGGTGTTGAAAGTATGTCACGTGCGCCTTTTGTTATGGGCAAAGGAGAGTCTGCTTTTGATCGTAGTCAAACCATGTTTGACACCACCATGGGCTGGCGTTTTGTCAACAAGAAATTAGATACAATCTACGGCACAGAAACCATGCCAGAAACGGCTGAAAATGTTGCTGAGCAATTTAATATCAGCCGCGAAGATCAGGACAAGTTCGCCCACTGGAGTCAAACTAAAGCAAAGGCTGCTCAAGCAGATGGTCGCCTTGATGAAGAAATTGTGCCTGTGATCATTCCACAGCGTCGCGGTGATGATATTGTTTTTGCTAAAGATGAACACTTACGCCTTAGCCCACTAGATAAATTAGCAACACTTAAAGCGCCTTTTCGCGCTGGAGGCTCAGTTACCGCAGGCAATGCTTCCGGCATAAATGATGGCGCTGCAGCCGTTATTTTAGCAAGCAAAGAAGCAGCAATAGCAAATGGTTTAACACCAAAAGCACGTATTGTTGGCTCAGCTGTAATAGGTATTGAACCGCGAGTGATGGGCATAGGCCCTGCTCCTGCTAGTGCCAAATTATTAAAGCGTTTAGGGTTAAGTATTGATGATATGGATATTATTGAATTTAACGAAGCATTTGCAGCACAAGCGCTAGCCAGTGCTCGTGAACTTGGTTTAAAAGATGATGACGCGCGTTTAAATCCACAAGGTGGCGCCATTGCTTTAGGTCATCCACTTGGCATGAGTGGTACTCGCATTGTCCTTTCAGCGATGAAACAATTAGAACGCTCTGGTAAGCGCTACGCCTTATGTGCCATGTGTATAGGGGTGGGTCAAGGCATTGCCATGATCATTGAAAAAGTTTAATAACACCTTTTCTTAGAGAAATAATTTTTAAAGAGCTGCACTTTTGCAGCTCTTTTTTTTGGCTAAAAAAAACTTATCAGCTACCTTTAGATTACTGTTAGTAAAAATATAAAGGTTAGAAAATGTCAAATCATCATACCTATAAAAAACTAGAAATCGTTGGAACTTCACCCAATAGCATTGAAGAAGCTATCCAAAACGCGATATCTGAAACCGCTTTTAGCGTTAGCAATCTAGACTGGTTTGAAGTGGTAGAAACCCGTGGCCACATCGTTGACAATAAAGTGGCTCACTTTCAAGTGACGATAAAAATAGGCTTTAGAATTGAGAATAGTTAACAGCTTCTGCTAACTCAAAATGCTCTAGTATCAGTAACATGAAACCGCTTTTAGCGTTAGCAATCTAGACTGGTTGGAAGTGGTAGAAACCCGTGGCCACATCGTTGACAATAAAGTGGCTCACTTTCAAGTGACGATAAAAATAGGCTTTAGAATTGAGAATAGTTAACAGCTTCTGCTAACTCAAAATGCTCTAGTATCAGTAACATGAAACCGCTTTTAGCGTTAGCAATCTAGACTGGTTGGAAGTGTTAGAAACACGTGGCCACATCGTTGACAATAAAGTGGCTCACTTTCTAGTGATCATTAAGGTAGCTTTTCAAATTGAAAATAGCTAAGTGTTTTTATTAATAACTATTAATGATAAAATAGCCACATTATTATCTTAGCGCTTTATTTCGCTATCTTATATCTTTGTAGAGAACAACATGAAAACCCATTTCGATGAACTATTAGAATTTCCAACCGTATTAAACTTTAAAGTGATGGGCGTTGCCTGCGATGAATTACCAGATTTAATTATTGCCGAGCTACAAAAGCATACACCGGGTGATTATACCACCAAGATTACGCCTAGCTCTAAAAGCAATTATCACTCTGTTTCTATTCCCGTTAGAGTGACAAGTAAAGAGCATATTGAAAAAATTTACAAAACCTTAAACGCTATAGAGCAAGTGCGTTACGTTTTATAATTTAAACAACCTTTACTCTAAAACTTCAACTATTACTTAACATTGCATAGAGATTTTTGTGTCAGAGCCTTTAGCTAACCTTCCTTTAATTGTTCGTCAGTTAAACACCATGGACTACAGCCAAGTGTGGCATGCCATGCAAGACTTCACCGACAATAGAGATGATAACACCTTAGATGAACTTTGGTTGGTAGAGCACCCACCAGTTTTCACTCAAGGGCAAGCAGGTAAAGAAGAACACTTACTAATGCCTGGTGATATTGAAGTGGTCAAAGTAGACCGAGGCGGACAAGTAACTTACCACGGCCCTGGTCAGCAAGTAATTTACTTTATGATCAATTTACGCCGCAGAAAAATTGGCGTTCGACAACTGGTCACTTTAATCGAAAATGCCATAGTCGCAGCACTAAATGATTATGATATTAAAGCCTATCCAAAGGCTGATGCCCCCGGTGTTTATGTTGACGATAAAAAAGTCGCCTCACTCGGGTTAAGAGTGCGCAAAGGCTGCTCTTTTCATGGCTTAGCACTTAATGTCAATATGGATTTATCGCCATTTTTACGCATCAACCCTTGTGGTTATGCTGGCCTAGAAATGGTACAAACCTGTGACTTAAATGGTCCAAAACATACCCAAGATGCCGGAAAATCATTAGTAAAACACTTAACAACTTTGCTTGAAGCGAGCAAAGTGATTTTTCAAACCGAATTACCCGCAATAAACAAAACTGCCTAGGGTATATATAAGACTTAGACAGCAATAGAGCAGATGAAATTATGACTGAAAAACCAGTAGTAAAATCAACAAAAATAGCCCCTGGCACTAAATTACGTGATGCAGACAAGCTCGCACATATTCCGATTAAAGTCGTACCATCAACACGTGAAAGCATGCTAAGAAAGCCTGACTGGCTACGTATTAAGCTACCCCGTTCAAGCGAGCGTATTGATGGAATAAAATCCAGCTTGCGTAAGCACAAGCTTCACTCGGTTTGTGAAGAAGCATCATGCCCTAACCTATCAGAATGCTTCAATCATGGCACAGCTACTTTCATGATTTTAGGTGATATTTGTACTCGTCGTTGTCCATTTTGCGATGTTGGCCATGGCCGTCCATTAGCGGTAGATACCGAAGAGCCAAAAAAATTAGCATTGAGCCTAAAAGATATGGCTTTAAAATACGTGGTGATAACTTCTGTTGACCGTGATGACCTGCGTGACGGTGGTGCCCAGCAGTTTGCTGATTGCGTAAAAGAAATTAATGAACAAGCACCCAAGACTAAAATTGAAATTTTAGTACCCGATTTTCGCGGCCGTATGGACAGAGCGCTTGAAATACTCAATAAAAATCCTCCGCATGTTTTTAACCATAATCTAGAAACAGCACCCCGTTTATATACTAAAGCCCGGCCTGGTGCTAATTACCAATGGTCATTAGATCTATTGAAAAAGTTTGGTGAAGCAAACCCTGAAGTAACAACAAAATCGGGTTTAATGGTTGGTCTTGGCGAAACTAACGAGGAAATACTGGCAGTGATGCGTGACTTACGCAACCATGGCGTTACTATGCTTACTATTGGTCAATACCTACAACCGAGTAAAGATCACCTGCCCGTAGAGCGGTACGTTCATCCTGATGACTTTGCCATGTTTCAAGAAGAGGCTGTGAAAATGGGCTTTGAGCATGCAGCCTGCGGCCCCTTAGTACGTTCTTCTTATCATGCTGATAAACAAGCAGCCGGTGAAGAAGTAAAATAAAACTATTCAGTTAACATGAAATAGGGTGCTTCTTTTGAAACACCCTTTTTTATGCATCACTTCCCTTCTCTCTTCACATAAAAACATTTTAAATATTATTCATTCTCATTATCAATAACTTGCTTGAAATTCATTTTTTACACCTTAAATAAGCAAATATTTGATCTAAATTTAGCTATTACCACGCAAGAAAAAATACTTTTAGTTGACAATTTTCTGGCCCTTTTTGATTATTTCAACTAATAGGAAGGGTATACCTATGGAAGCCTACGAAAATATTTTAGTTGTTATTGATGAAAATAATTTTGTCACCAAAGCCATTTATAAAGCCGTTAATTTAATCAAACGAACTCATGGGCAAATGAGTATTCTACTGATGGAGCACCACTCTAGGATAAGCCGCTTTTCAAATTTATTTAGTCGCAATAAGCAAGCAAAAATATCTAACCAGCGTATGAAAGTGCTATTAGATAGCATCATCAAAAGGCTGATTAGAAAGGGGGTTAAGATATGTCTGCTGAGCTTCCTGAACACGGTATAGTAAATATAGCTAGAGAAATTGACTCTCAACTTATTATTTTGGGTGATTGTGGTCATAGAAGTATTCTAGATACATTATCAACCCATGTTTCAGTAGAGGTCTTAAATAATGCAAACTGTGATTTATTGGTGCTTAAACCCTGATATACAGTTTTTTATGTGTATAGTCTTGAGCTAGAGGTTCTAACTCAAGACTGCCATTGCCAAAATTGAAGTAATTTAAGATAAGATCACTATTGGCTATATTTCAAATCAAAGTTGTGGATAAAGCCAATTGAAAAAACTTGCCTGTCATTTATACCATCGCGATCTATAACATTGATCAGAGAATAAACTTGAGTCTTGGGTAAAATATGATAAAACACGCCAAAACTTCCACCAGCACCATTAAGTGCCTTATCATCAGCAACATGGGATTCACCATATGTTAGTGCAACTTTGGTCTTTTTAGTAAGAAATATATTTGAGGAAACAAAAAAATGCTGTAGATCCTGTCGGTGATTTAAGGATATATTTTCCAAAGAAATAGACAGTTCCCATCCATCGTGTTTAAACGCACCCCATAATCGAGTTACCTCACCTTCGCCCGGCGATTTAGCGGTAGCCTTGCTCTTAGCCAACTGAACATGTTGCAAGCCTATGCTATAGCCATTAGCACTGTATCGGGCGGCGATATTATAATCATGCTCATCTTCATTACTATCATCTACAATAATAGCTGCGTCCAGTGTTAGGTTGTCAAAAATCTTATGACTGTTCTATTGCAGCATGTTTTTTGAAAACCCCTAAGTTAGATCTGACAAACCTATGCTCGGCCCGTCAAAGCCTCTTGCCGAGCCAGAAGTATCCCAAAAGGGATCTAATTTCATGCCCGATGCTTTAAAAGGAGTAGAGCCAACACCATAACTCAAATCTCCCCAGGCACCTTTAAAACCTGCCGTATAAATAAGGGTGGATACCGCACCATCTGAAAATATGCCATCATTGTGCGCGCGCATAATTTATTTAAAATATCCCGTTAAATCATTTTGAGTAATAGCCCCACGTAAACCAATTACCGAGGCGTTATTTCGAAAGCTAATGCCATCATGATCCATATTAGTTTGTTCGGTACACTTCCCTACGCAAATAGAGTCATCAACCGAATTAAATGAACCTCTGAAATTGCCGAACAATACCAACTCCTCAGCGTAACTAGGAAAGATAAACTATAGGGAAAGTAACAGACAACTGATCTGAAATATTTTGTTTTTCATTGTAATTAACTTCTTTTATTTTTTGAAATTGATAAACAGGCACTATAGCAATCGTGCCACTTACCTGTATCATGCTTAGCTTGGATTTCTATATGAGATTGAATATATTTCTCACTTGGTGACAAAAGCGCTGTTCACTGTTTTGATATTTACTTTTCGTTAATAGTAACTCCCTCATACTCTTTAAAGTCTACTTTCAATTTCTAGCTAGAGCCTAGAAATCGGCTTGGCTGTGGAGCCCAGACGCCAGTTCCCGTTTGAGCCAAATGATTAGCGCTATGATCAAAGACTTTTTTACCGACATAGCTTGGGCGCTGTGGGCGACTGATCAAGTAACCTTGTATATAAACAACTCCTAGAGATTTAAGTAGTTCAAGTTGATCGACTCGCTCTATGCCTTCAGCGACGACCTTCAAGTCAAGTTTTTCGGCCATTTCGACAATTGAACGAAGTATTTTGTTATACTTCTTATTAGCCATTGCTTCGGATATAAAGAGTTGGTCTATTTTCAATATATCAACGGGAAGAGTAGCCAGCAGCGATAATGAACTAAAACCAGTGCCAAAATCATCAATTGCGATCATAACGCCTTCAGCCCTGAGCTTTTCTAATTCACAAATAATTTCATCTGATGCTTCAATAAAGCATGACTCGGTAATTTCCAACATCAAGGATGATGCAGGTAATCCTGCTCGGCTTATGGCTTCCATTACCCATTCATTCAGTGACCTGTGCTTTAGCTGTATACCAGATACGTTTACAGAAATCCGTACGTTTTTCATACCTGCGTTGTACCAAGCGGCCATTTGCCGACAAGCTTCCGCTAATATCCAATCACCTAACTCCAAGATTAAATTTGAATCTTCGGCAATAGGAATAAACTCTGCAGGGTTTATCGTGCCATCTATCGGATGCTCCCAACGTACCAGAGCTTCAAAGTAACTAATATTACAACCATCTACATGAATAATAGGCTGAAAGGCAACAAAGAAATGACCGCTATCCATTGCCTCACGCATTTGATCAAGTAAATAATGATAGCGTCGCATTTTAGTTCCCATTTCTGGTGAATATATGCGATACACACCTGTTCCATCGGTTTTTGCACGATACATGGCGACGTCCGCCATTTGTACTAACATGCTGGGAGTGGAGGCACTATCTGGATATACCGCAATCCCGATACTAGCGCTTATTTTAATTGTTTTGTTACCTAGAACGAAGTCTCGCTCCAATTCTTGCAATACATGTCCTGCGACGGATACCGCTTTTTCAGCGTTATCAAGCTCTTTAATGAAGATAGTAAATTCGTCACCACCTAACCTCGCCAAGTTATACTCAACTTCAGTTTCATCCTGATTAAAATTTAATTTTTGACGCCTGACAATAGACTTCAATCGCTCGGCCACTTGAATCAGCACTTCATCACCAAATGAATGCCCAAAAGAGTCATTAACTTGTTTGAAGCCATCCAAGTCGATAAATAACAAACCACTCTTTTGCTGCGTATTCGCTGTCATATCGATTTGTTTATTGATATGCTCTAAGAACTTATGTCGATCAACTAGCTTGGTTAGCTTGTCACAAAAAGCACTCTGCTCTACATTCGCCTTATACTCCACCTCCAACTTTGTGAGCGTATTTAATGCATAATCTAAGCGGATAAATGCCGTGAAATTTGCATCATCTTCAAAGGTGCTGTCATATTTTTTTACTATTCTTCCCGCCTTGTCACAGATGGGTAGCAGCTTTTTATTCATTTTTTTGAATTGATAGAGTGAGTTAAATACCAAAGTTGTGAATGAAATGATTAAAAGTGCTACCACCGGAAAGATAATATGAATCAGAGATTGCATCAACAGTGGGATAAATGGCATTAATTTAACTTGTTCACTATTTTGCTCAAAGGCTAAATGAAGCTCCCCACGATAATTATAGACGTCCGGCTGTAACAAAATCGCACTAGATATTTTTATAGCAAGCGTAGGCGTCGTTAAATTAGAAACTTTAACACCTACAGTTGTAGCCTGTTGCTTGTGATACAAAGAGACATTCATCGATAATGAAGTCACGAATATTACGTATGATAGTAAGACTAAAATCACCAAATAGAGTGATACTAATCTCCACGTTTTTACCATTTGTTGTTCCACTGTACTATACCTTTAAGTATGTGTATTTTTTGTTATTATATTAATTTTTCTAAACATATATTAAATGCTTGAAGCCATGTAGCTTTAGCTAAAACCTGCCGATTTAGTTGTTCTTAGTAATACCGATACAGTTAATATTAAGCAGTACCCTATATTGCAGAATCACGGGATCTACTTGGTTGCTCTAAAGGCAAGTATATATGAAAACACGTTCCCTGACCTAGTTTGCTATCCACCGTTATTTTGCCATTGTGATTATTGATAATACCGTAGGAGACTGACAAACCTAGCCCTGTCCCTTGACCAACAGGTTTAGTTGTAAAAAACGGGTCAAACAATTTATTCAAGTTCTTAGGCTTGATACCCGGTCCATTGTCTTCTATTTCAATAATAATCTGCTGTTGTTCTTGCTTTACCCTAAGTGTAATAATACCACTTTTTTCAATAGCTTGAGCAGCATTTACCATCAGGTTCATAAACACCTGATTTAGCTGAGAGGGTTTGCACTCTATTTTGTCAATATCATCAAATTCTTTGATAATCTCAGCCTTATATTTCAGCTCATGCCAGGCAACATTCAGAGTACTCTCTAGACCTTCACGTACGTCATAACTTACGAGTTCAGCATCACTTTCCCGAGAAAAGTCCATCAAATTACGTATGATTGTTTTGACTCTATTCAATCCTTCCTTAGTTTCAGCAATCATGCTCGGAATATCTTCAGCCAGAAATTCAAAATCAATATCTTCCCTCAATTTAGTCGCTTCACTAAAGTTATCCGATAAGTTTTCGGCCTCTTTTCCATAAAGCTTTATCAATTTAAATAAGTTAACCAGATATATATCAAGGGTATCGACATTGGAATTGATAAAACCCACGGGGTTGTTTATTTCATGTGCAACCCCTGCCGCAAGCTGACCGATAGAAGACATTTTTTCAGATTGAATAAGCTGCTTCTGAGTTTGATTCAGCTTGTTTATAGCTTCCTGCTGCTCAAGGTTTTTTTGTTTAAGGTCTAGCTCCAACTGTTTTAATTTAGAGATATCATTGGCAGAGCAAAGAAAGCTCTCGACTTTACCATCATCACAATAAACAGGCGAAAACGTAGTAGACAAATATATTGGTTGCTCGTTTTTATCAAAGATTGTACTTTCATCAACATATAATTCAGGGGTTACTTTATGCGTTTCAAATTGCTTCACTAACCACTTAAAAGAAATATTTATAAAGTATCTATCAAACAGCACTTGTGCCTGATCGGTAGAAAACCCCGTTAAGGCACTAAAACTGGGGGTGGTATATTTCACTTTCCCGCTAGTAGATAGAATTGTTGATACGGTTGGGCTCTGTTCAACAGCTCTTAGTAACTGTGTGTTGGTATTACTCAACTTTTCATTAGACTCTTTTAAATCAGCCAACGTGTGAGACAACTTATTTTCTAGGTGATTTAACACCAAGGTAAATACTTCTAATTCATTCAAACCTTTCTTAGGAGCAGCAGTAATTTGATAGCTTGCTTTGAGCGGTAGTTTACGAGTTATTGCTATTAAGTTGTTTAAAGGTCGCCCTAGCAGTTTTTGACCAAAATAAAGAAATAAAATCCAGAGTATGACTGTCTTAATAATCGCTGCGACAAAGATTGCATATAACAAAGGTTTTATAACATCTATAACCACATCATCACTTGTTGTGAATATCGCACTACCAATTGGTGCCGCGCTCAAGTCATTGGGATCAAATAGCTCAAAGTGGTGTATATATAGGTAAGTATTGTCGAGCTCAGAGGTACTTGTTTGCGCAGCGGAGTGTAAGGTTTGACTCAACGAGTTATGAGCTATATTACCTTTCTTAGCAATCACATTACCATTTTCATGGTAAACAACCACACCGGTGATCTCTCTTTGGTCTAGGATACCATCGAGCAAACTATTGAGTAACGGTAGATCTAAGTGCCAAATAGCATTTGCCATCGATTTTTCGACTGAAGGTTGATGCTCAATCATGCTGGCTATGACTAGATCTCTGGCCTGTGAATATTCTAACCACATCTGAAAAAGTGTGACTATAATCGCTGCGATGCAATAAACCCCAAATATTTTTTTTACTAGCTCTACCCCTATAGATCTAGTCAGTGGTACTTTCTGAAAATCCATAACTAACCTTACAACGAACTCTTTGAATTAAATGATAATTCTTTTAACTTAATATTTTTCACGAAGGCTAAAAGGCTGGTACGTGATTCAGGCAGCATGATATAGCGCATATACTTATGATGCTTTTTATCGTTTATTTTAATTTGTTTCGCCTGGGCTTTAATTTTAGGGTCATTCTCAAGTAAATATGCCACTGTCGAAGCAGGAAGCAAAGTTACATCAACACGCTGATAGAGTAACTTCAAAATATTGTCCCGTTCTCTATTACCATCAATGCGTTTAATATCACCCGAGGCCACAAAATCATCTATCTCCAAGTAGTGATGCCCTCGCATGCCAGCAAAGAGAAGCCCTTTTATAGATGAGGGACCAAGGTAAGTCCATCGCTCACTGGCACGTGAAAGGATTACGTTAGAATCCTTAAATTGTTCATGCCAAAGGTAATTATCATATCCCCCCTTGATAAACCCCCATTTAGGGTTAACCCAAGGTACTATCCAGTTTTGCTTGCAGTCACTGTTAGGACACGCTCCCCGTATCCAGTCCTTTAATAAGTAATTAAGTCGTTCACGGGGTACTATGCTCACTTTAAAAAAATAACGGTCGCCAGCTTGTTCATTAAGTTGGCGGGCAAGCTCAAAGGTCAAGCCACTATTCTGCCCCGTTACAAAAGGGGGATGGTTATGATAACTATATATCGTTATTGTTTGAGCAACAGAATAGGCGCTTAAGCACAGACACATGCATAAGCATAAGCAGAGGACATTCAACATTGTTAGTCTTAATTTAATCATAACTTCCTCTGATTAATTAAATAAGTAAAATTCTCGCTATTGAAAGCTAAAATAGCTTGGTAGCGACCATTAGCTTTGATTTTATTCAAGCCTCGGTTAAAGCTATCTCGGTCAATGCGATTCCTAAAAGTAATATGTCGCGGAGAGGGAGCAAAAAGATCATGCATGGTCACTTCATGATATTCGCCAAAAGCTTCTTTTAGTTTGTACTGAAAATGGGAAAAAATAACGGGGTCTGCAATCACTACGTCAACCATGTTGCGATACAGAGCAATAACCTGATCGGTTTGTTCTGCAACCTCTCTATATAGCTTACTTTTATCGATAGCTTCGGCAAACTCATCACCCAGCACCTTAGTTGCGCTGGAAAAGCCAATAACGCGAAACTGACTAAGTGATTTAATATTTGCTAGTTGATGATTCGCGTTTTTTAAGGATATAGCGTAGTTGTGATAATTGATAATAGCCGAAGATAGAAAAGCAGATTGTACTTCACCATCTAAGTTATCTTTACTACGACTTACTAACATGGCATCAACCTGTAAAGCTTTAAAATTATTGAAAATTCCTTGGGTTGATAAAAACTTCAGCTTTACCTTATAGCCTTCTTTACCAAATGCCTCACGAATTATCTGTGATTCAACCCCTTGCTGGGTTTCAATATTTATATAGGGTGGTATCGAGACACCAACAGCTAAAGTAATTTCCTTTGTTGGCTTATCGAGCAACTCATTTGTATGGGCTGGCATGACAGCAACTAAACAACTTGTGAATAAAATAAATGCCGTTACTAATCCATGAAAAACATTTTGACTACATTTTAATTGCATTGCTTTACCTTGTTTAACTTCTAGCAGTGTAGCTTTATGCTAGTAAATCCCTTTATTGTTTGTAGTTTGGTTATTACACATTCAAAATGTCTGTGTTTACTTAAGCTGCATTGAATACTTAGGCTTCAATTTTTTTAATCCACAAGTTCACATTCTCCAGTAACCCTTGTGATGCTAACAAAGAAGTTTTCAGTCCAGCGTCTTCATCCAACGCCGATTTCCCCTCTTTGACAGCGTTATGTACAATTTTGCCTACATGTAAAAAGCAAGACAGAATTGTCGGATTTTCATCGGCTTCTGGAACACCCTGAAATAAGACGGCATTAACAATATCGCTATCAAACTCCCAAAGCGTCAACAGGTAAGCACCGATGATATCTTCTTGTCGTGGTTGTATGTCATTATCGTCAGCCTCTATCTGAATAACGGCCATATTAGACATCAACACGCCAAAATTATGCAATTGTCCAACAAGAAATGATTCATCGGCCTCTTCACCTTTATATCCACAGGCTAAACAGGCTTGTTGAGCGAGTAATGAAATATTCATAGATTCACTCAATAAATACTCTCTCTCCTCCTCATTAACGTGCTGACATTCTCTAAAAACACCAAAAATAAGTACCATATTCTTAATTAGTTTCACCCCTAATCGGGCGACCAACTCATGAGCATTAGCAACCGGACGGCAATAACTAAAGAATGCCGAATTAGCTAACTGAATCATTTTGGCAAGTATGACAGGCTCTTGGCTTATTATTTTGCTGATCTCCTTAACGTCTACATCAGTACTTTTCAAATAACTCACTAACTGTTGATATACTTGAGGTAAAACAGGGATATGCTGTATTAACCCAAGCTGTTGCCTTACTTGCAGTGAAACAGGTAGTTTTTGGGTATATAACGCCTGACTTAATTGTTGAATAAGACTTTCAATCTGAAAAGGCTTACTAATTAGCATATGTGCAACCTCTGTTGCCACCAATGCCACCTCTACTGCAAGATCGCCAGTTAATAACACTCGAATAGTTTCAGGAGACTGTTGACTGACTAAACGCAAGAAATCAATTCCATCCATCTCGGGCATGCGCTTATCGCTTACAACCATAGACGGCTTGAATACAGGCAATAAACGAACTGCTTCTGTGGGTGAACTACAAAATTTAACATCCCAGTCACGACGATGTAACCTGAGTCCCCTTCGCAAGGAATTAAGTATATTTACCTCATCATCCACAAAGAGAATTTTTACTTCTTGCATTACACATCCAACATAGTCACTAGTTTATATATTTTACTCATACTAATATTGCCCTCAACTAGCGGCTAATATTCATCAAACTCGAAGAGCTATCGTGCAAAAAACCTAGGTCCATAAAAAGCTCCTGAATTTCGCCATTAGTACGCTATAACTTATATGCTTCAGTGCCACTACTCGCAGCCAAAATCTGGTATGAAGAGTAATGAAAAGTGCTTTCTACAGATCTCATCATCGTGAGTTCATCTGTAAACTGAAAAAATTTTTTTGCATAAAGCCTCTCCTAAAATGTTTTCAAAATAATTTAACGGCTAGGAAATTCATTTTTATGCACTAATGGCATCTGCTGCATTCAGTGAAGCGACTATTTCCAATAACTCTAAATTTGCAAATGGTTTCTGTAAAACGGCATCTGCGCCATATTCAAGCGCTTGATTTAAGCTAGTCTCATCCAGCGCTGAAATCACAAGGATAAAGGTGTCAGAAATTTCTTGAGTTGCGCGCACATACTCGATGACTTCGTAGCCATTTAAACCTGGCAGACTTAAATCTAACGTCATCAAAGCAGGTCTTTCTTCCAATAGTTTTCGGTGTGCATGAAAGCCACTGTTAGCTATAGACGTTTCATAACCAGCCCCTTTAAGTACACGCTGAATCGCTTTGGTCATGGAGATTTCATCGTCTACAATAAGTATTTTTCCATCATTTTTTTTCTGGAGCTCTTTAGGTATAGGCATATTGTGTTCATTAAGAAAACTAATAAAGTCCTCTTTTTTTACTCGATTATTCCCTCGCCCCGGCAGTTTATATCCCTTCAGTACGCCACGATCAATCCAGCGAATAACTGTGCGTAAACTTACATCACATATCTTTGCGATATCACCCGTTGTTAATGTTTGCATCTTAGCTACACCTTTAAAATTTATGATCCCACCTCTACACGCAACAATAATAACAAAATACACATTCAAAGCAATAGTGACATTAGTGACACTTAATGTTTTAATGTCATCCCTTATTCTTAAGAACCCTGTAAAATTACGGAAACTGTTGAACAACAATGAACATTAATACTGCTGTCGACAAATGGAGAACGACGTGACCAACGCAAAAACTATGACTAAAGAAATAACAAAGGCCCCCCATGTCTATACCGTTTTGTGTGTTGATGATGAGGCAGGCGTTTTAAACGCATTAAAACGCCTACTCAAAACAAAACCATATCAAGTTGTTGTTGCGCAAAGTGCTAAAGAAGGCCTGCAATTACTGAAGCAAAAGCGTATTGATATTATTATTTCCGATATGCGTATGCCGGAAATGTCCGGCGCCGATTTTTTTACTGAGGTGGCAAATCACTATAAAGACACATTCCGTATATTATTAACCGGTTACTCTGATTTGGACTCAACAATAGCAGCAGTAAATGAAGGGCAGATACACCGCTATATACAAAAGCCATGGAATAACCATGAGATGATTCAGACCATAGAGGAGTCTATAGTTCGCCTTGACTTAGAACACGAAAAGCAGCAACTTTTAAAAAAAATAAACAAAAAAAACAAGACACTTTTTGAGTTGAATAAAGGGCTTGAAGAAAAAGTTCAATTACGTACGCGACAAATTAGAAAGGCGATGCATAAACTAGAAGCAGCAAACTTAAAGGTTAAAGAAAACCATGATGCAACATTAAAGGTTTTCTATAATTTGATTAGCCAAAATGAAAACCTTGGTGGCGAGCCAGCCATAAAAGTCAGTGAACTATGTGAACTATTGGCAAGGGAAATGGGGTTAGACGATAACACTATAAAAACACTTCATTTGGCAGGCTTATTAAATGAATTGGGCATGTTAGGCATGCCAGAGGAGTTAGTAACTCAGTCATTTGATTCACTTGATGTAAAGCAGAAAAAGTTATTTCAAAGCCACCCAATAAAAGCGTATCTTGCACTATCTCCCGCAACCAGCTTGATAGATGTTGCACTGTTTATCAAACATCAATATGAACATTTTGATGGAAAAGGATTTCCTGATGGCTTAACAGCAGATGAAATTCCACTCGGCTCTCGTATTTTAGCGATAGCGAGAGATTATATACATACTATATATGGTAAGCATCTTAATGAACGTAAGAGCTCTACTGGCGCTATTGATATGTTAAATATGAATGGAGCGGGAATATATGATGAAAATATACTTAAATTATTGCCTGAAGTCGTTCCAGAGCTCAAACATAAAGCACTTAAAAGTGATGAGCGTTTGATAGCTATTGCACAGTTAAAGTGCGGTATGGAGCTATCCCGAAATATATATAACGCCAAAAATATTCTTTTGTTACCTAAAAAGCACTGTTTTACCCTCGAAACAATTCAGCGACTAAAAAAATATGTCCATGCTACTGGGCAATCACTAAAAGTTCACGTTTTCGAAAGTATTGCTAATACTTAGCTATGATAAAGGGAATAAACTCTAATTTTGTATTGCTGATTGAGGATGGCGCTAAAAACCTCATGAGGCAAGTCCCTCTTGCCAATGGCACGGCTATGATGTTGGTGTCGGTTAATTTTTTGTAAACAACCTAATGAGGAGAACTTTATGAAAGGAGTGATTTTTAATTTTCTTGAAGAAATGGTAGTTGACCACTGCGGAATGGAGTGTTGGAACAATATACTGAATCAAGCAAACAAAGAATTAAGTATCCTATGGTAATGGTTTAGTGGTGAAATAACCTAATTTACCAATCAGTAGATACAAAAAAACACCAATCATGACAATTGATGTTTTCTAGAATCAAGATTAAAAAACTATATTAAGATTGTTTCTTAAATCGACGTGATGCTAAACCAATCATTCCTAATGCAAAAATAGCAAGTGTAGAAGGTTCTGGTACTTGAACAGAGTCAGCGATCAACCACTGCCCGACGATAGAGTTTCTTGTCGAATTATCACCCCAGTTAGAATAGTAGGAAGTGACTAATTCTTGGTTTTGGTACTTGCCTACAATTGCTAAGGTCTGCATGCCTGTCGATGCGTTTATGAGAGCACCGTAGGTATACGCGTGGTTAATGCCACCATCATAAGTTAAACCAAAGTCCTGCTGAAATTCATTGATAAGGTCTAATTCACCAATATCTAGTGCTGACCAAAACCAACTAGGTGTTGCAGTCATTCCATATGCTGAAATTAAGTCTAGGAACTCATTGGTGTCGGCACGTCTATAACCATCATAGATTGAAGGGCCAGCGTTTTGTGCATTCACTATAGCATCCCAAGATAGGGAGTTAGAGCTAAAAGGAGATAACCATCGCATTCCTGTATCGGTAGTTATGACTCTTTCACTACCGTTGACCTCTAAGTTCCAACTTATTGGTAGTGAATAGCTATTTGCTGATGCAAATACTATAACTAGGCATAACACTATTTTACTTAGTATATTATTCATTTGATATTCCTATTTTACCCTTTTTTACCATTTTTTACCCTTTTCCAATAAATTGGATAGGTAATTATAAAAAATATAATTCATCAAATCATACCAAAATAAAAAAACATAAGTTTCAGCATGATACTTGATAATTTTTTTTTAAAAATGTGAACATGTAAAAAAACTCGACACACAAAAAACACGTATTTTAGTTTGTCATTGATTAAAGAGCTGTGGGAATAAATATCATTTGTCACCGAAAACTTGTTATTAGCATAATGATACCATCACAGATATAAAACTCATGTCAGCTTATTACCGATCAGTTGTCGTTAAGATTAACTACTAAATAATGTCAACTAAGCGCACAAAGTGATTATTAGGATCACTTATTAAAATCTAAATTTCACTAGCCTATTTCAATCACATTCCTGCACTTAGGAAACGCGCTACATCCCCAAAACTCATTTCCCGCATTCTTACCTTTTGTGGCTTTCCGCAATACCATATCTGAATTACATCTTGAGCAAGATTTAGTATCCGATGTTTCCTTTACTATCTTTTTAACATGCTTAGCATGTTGGCGGTTAGTTGTGAAGCCTCGTTCTAATCGGCTACTTTCAATTTGCGCTACAATGCGAGCCATATCGTCATTGTTAAAAATGACATCTGCTTTACTTTTGATGTACTCAATACCACCTTTGGCAAACCTAACATTTTCTGGCATTTGGGTTTTAAAGATACTATCACCGATAAAAATAACAACGGAAAAAATACACTCTTTATTTGCGTAGCTTTCTACTGGTAGTAGAGACTCTAACGTTTTGATGTGTTTATAGTTTTGGTGCAGTGGGTTTTGAAATTTTGACGTATGTTTAAATATTTTTTGTGTCCATTGCTTTTGGTTAGCACTACCAAAGATCCAACCTTTCATATTCTTGGTTTCAACAACAAAAATACCGTATTTTGATACGATGACATGGCCTATTTGAGTAGTCCCATGCTCTTTATCGTCACTAAAAGTAAGCAGTGTGACATTTTTGATGAGGTGGTATTCATTCTTATCTAAGAAAAACTTAATAAGTAAATTTACCTGCCACTCTCCAAGTACGCCTTTAAACCAAGCTGATTTTACGATAACAGCAAAAATGAATATGGGAATAAGATACCAAGTGGCACTCAGTATCATATTGAGGTAAATATCTAAATTCATAATGACGTCCTGTCTTTAACTAGTGATAGCTTGTTTTGCTCTTTTTTTATCTAAAACCCAAGATACTGAGCCGACTTTCTTTATCTCAAATAGATCTACTGCTGCAAACAGATCACTTAGCTTCTCAAAGCCATAGTTGCGTTGATCAAATGAAGCATGATTTGATATATGTTGCCCAATCGTACCTAGCTGCGCCCACCCTTCATCAGCTTCAGACGCTTCAACAGCTTGTCTTAGCATGTTCATCAGCTTTGTATCGCACTTTATATGTGCCTCTGGCTTATCTGAGGCTTTATTCTGGGCTTGGATTTCATCTAGATACAGAAACTTTGAACAGCTGTTAGTGAAGGCTTTAGGCGCTTTACGTTCACCAAAACCTATAACAAACTTACCATCTACTAATGCTCGTGTGACAAGAGGAGTAAAGTCACAATCAGATGAGACTAGGCAGATCGTATCAACATCTTTGGTATAAAGAACATCCATTGCATCAATAACCAATGCAATATCGGTAGCATTTTTACCTTTGGTTAAATCAAATTGCTGTATGGGTTGTATAGCATATTCATGAAGTACATCTTCCCAAGGTTTAATACATGGGCTTTTCCAGTTTCCGTAGGCTTTGCTAATATTAACTACACCATAACGTGCTAGCTCTGAAAGTATGGTATCTATTTTGGCTGCGGGTGCATTATCAGCATCAATAAATAATACGATCTTTTCCTTATCCTTCAAGCTTAATTCCTTTTCAACATAATAGGCTTTCAATAATCCATTTATGACACATCTTAATGAAATTGTAGTGTTTTTTATTAGTTGATAGGTAAGAATATTGATATGTAATAAAAAAGCGAGCCATGTGGCTCGCTTAGGTTTAAGCATTTTCAATTATACTGAACCAACGGGTTTCTGCCGCTTCAAAGTAGGTGCGTGGTTCTAATAAAAAAACACTTTCAAATTCATCTGAAAATAAGTTGCAAAACTCGGTTATCTCATCAATATACATTAGCAAAAATGCATACATCTCAATTTATTCTAAGTATCTTGATTCAAACTCAGGGTGTTGCACAAGCATAGCTTTTGAAATGCTAATGCCTAAAACTCTTCCTACATTATCTTGGTGCAAGTAAATGTAGTTTGAAAAGCTAAGCTCAACACCGTCAATATCATTAACAGCATCAGCTAATAATAATAAAGTGGATGAGTCAGTATTCCATATGCTTTTACTTGCTCGCTTATATTTACGTATGAATTGTGTATTGTTGTCGCTCATTGTATTTCCTAGTCAGCTAATTAGTTTGTCTTCATAACTAACTAGGAAGCTCTTAGGGAAATTATGCATTATCTAGGTAACTATCAACTAGTCTCATTACGCTACTTACTTCATCTTGGTCTGAAATTTCCTTTGCTAGGTACATATAAATAGTAAACCTCAATTCATCGTATGCACTAAAAAAGTCTAACTGAGCTGACTGAGATTGGCTTACCTCAAAAGGAGTAACCTCACTTAAAATATGTGTTGCTCTCAACATACGTTGAAGTTTCATTTGTAATATCTTGTTCTGTTCTATCTTATCTTCCATAACATTCCTTATTAGTTTTGATTGATTAAGTTCAAAACTAATAAGGTTCTGTGTTGGGGAAAATTGACTATTGAGAGGTTAAGTTAATTACTAGTTAAAATGCTTTACTGGCTAAATCAGTGTACTTGTCTTCATGAGTAGGCATCCACTTGGCATAGTGCTTTTCAATCATCTTTATTCCTGTATGTCCCATCTGTTTAGCTATCCATGTTAGCGGCAAACCCGCAGATACAAGGTGGGAGGCATAAGTATGCCTTGTTTGGTTTGCGCCTCGATATTTAACCCCAGCCCTTTTCAGGTGTGGTCGAAAGAACCCTAATCTATACTCTCCATCGTAGATAAATGGTAATAAGGTCTGACTATTATAAAAAACAAAACTCACCTGCTCTTTTCGAAAACTTTTATTATCAGCATTTAAGACTTTCAATTCACAAGGGGTAATCATTGGTAGCTTTTGCTGCTTTAACAACACAGATATTGCCTGTGGCATTAGATTTATAGTGCGTTTACTAGAGAGGTTCTTGGGTGACTTATAAACCCTATCTACAACAGCTCTAGTTACTGAGATCGTTCCTTTGTTTAAGTCGATATCTGACCATGAAAGTGCCATTAATTCGCTAATACGCAGCCCTGTAAAGCAGTTAAAGTGGAACATATTAATTTCACTTTGCCGTGGTGTTGGGCTTGTTATTATTTGGTGTATTTCGTCATGACTGAAAGGCTCCCTTTCAGGGGGCGTGGCCTTAAGCTTTAATACTTTACTAGCTTTTAGTTTATCTAAGGGATTGATAGAAATTGCTTCATCTACAATTGCTTGGGTAAAGATTTGATTTAAAAAACACACTAAGTCTTTAATGGTTTTATTAGATAAGTGACTTAAGTCTTTTAAAACCCAACTTTGGATTTACATCGGCTTGATCTCTTCTACAGGAACTAAACCAAATTTTGGCACTATGTATCGATCTATCTTCTTTCGGTAATGACTTATTGAGGACGGCGCGAGTATGTTTTCTTTTGAGAGATAAAAGCAGTCGATGAACTGTTGAAGTGGTTTTTGAACTTTCTTTGGAGGTTCTATCGGTTTTGTCAGCGGTGCAAGTGCTAAGGGTGGTAAATCTTGCTGCTGATGCGCTTTGATGAATTCAGGATAACTATATTTGGCGAGTTTTTTCAACTCAATCACTTTAGCAGCTGCTAGCAATAAACCTTCGGTGGTTAAAGAAGCGTTATCTAAACTAAAGTTAAATCGTTGATTATTTTTCTTGATGACAATTCGAATCGAATTGCTTCCGCGAATATCTAATCCTTTAATTCCATTTTGTTTACAGAACGTTTTTGCTTTTTCAATAGATAGCATACAACCTCACATTAAGATCGTAACCAGTATTGATAGATATTATTTTTGAAAGGGAGATCCCAAGGAGATCTCGGGATACTTTTAAGTTAGATTATTAAAAGTCCCCAAGGAGGATAAAAATTAACTTTTAAGTCATTGATTTTTAATAGAATATGGCGGTGAGCGAGAGATTCGAACTCTCGTTAGGGGTAAACCTAAACACACTTTCCAGGCGTGCGCCTTCAGCCACTCAGCCAGCTCACCAGATTACTTTAATTCTAAAGCTGCGCTATGGTAGAGAAAAAGTACATAACACGCAAGTCTAAATAAGCAATAAGTGAATAAAACCAAGCTATTGGTTAAAATAGAGTCTACTTAGCTTATTTAGGCATTACCTTTTACTTTTAATTTATTCTCAGCGGCAAAATTTAACATTCTATGTAGTGGTATTAATGCCTTTTCAGCAAGGTTAGCATCAACATTAATCTCTTTTCCTCGCGAGCTTTCTAGTGCATCTGCAATAGATTTCAAGCCATTCATTCCCATCCAAGGGCAATTAGCACAACTACGACACGTTGCGCCATTTCCACCGGTTGGTGCAGCAACAAAAGTTTTCTCTGGATTAGCTTGTTCCATTTTGTAAAAAATACCTCTATCGGTAGCAACAATAAAGTGCTGATTTGGCATTTCTTGGCTAGCTTTTATCAATTGACTGGTAGAGCCAACAGCATCAGCCATTTCAACAACATTGGCAGGGGATTCGGGGTGAACCAAAACAGCCGCTTCTGGGTATTGAATTTTTAAATCTCGTAAAGCATTGGCTTTAAATTCATCATGAACGATACAGGCACCCTGCCACATCAACATGTCTGCGCCTGTCTCTTTTTCTATATATGAACCAAGGTGGCGATCAGGTCCCCATAGAATAGGCTTACCTTCGCTTTCTAGCATTTCAACAATTTCTAAGGCGATACTTGAGGTAACAACCCAATCTGCACGTGCTTTAACAGCAGTAGAGGTATTTGCGTACACAACAACAGTATGTTCTGGGTGCTGGTCACAAAACGCAGAGAACTCTTCAATAGGACAGCCTAAATCTAGTGAGCACGTTGCTTCCAGTTCAGGCATAAGCACGGTTTTTTCAGGGGTTAAAATTTTAGCTGTTTCCCCCATGAATTTAACACCTGCAACAATTAAGGTATCTGCCGGGTGTTGATTGCCAAAACGAGCCATCTCTAATGAGTCTGCGACACAGCCTCCTGTTTCTTCGGCAAGTGCTTGAATTTCAGGGTCAGTATAAAAATGAGCCACTAAAACGGCATTTTTTTCTTTTAGTAGTCGTTTGATTTTTTCTTTATATTGAACTTTTTCATCGCTAGACAAAGGCTTAGGCTTTGCTGGAAATTGAAAGTCAAAGTCGACGGCTAAATTAGTTTGGCTCATGATTAATCTCTGCTATTTTTTACAAAACAAGTTGTTTTAAAACGCGGCAATTATAAAGGAATACAGAAGGAATGTGTACTATAGCTTTATTACTATTATTTATAAGACTAAGGTTATTACTAAAAAGTGTAAATTAACCTGAAATGTTTAAAAGGGTAATGATAAAAAAGAGAAGTACTCGCCTGTGAAGGATTTGAACCTTCGAGATAACTTGGCTTATTGGTTAAAAGCCTTGGTATTATTTTTGATAATGATGAAAAGAGAAGTGGTCGGCCGTGAAGGATTTGAACCTTCGACAAATTGGTTAAAAGCCAACTG
>ERZ1048872.279-NODE-279-length-60687-cov-12.367677_pt1 | contig 60687 bp, 54 predicted proteins | sample MGYA00383100_ERZ1048872 | MGnify/ENA primary metagenome ERZ1048872 (study PRJEB29581, sample SAMEA5548370) | metagenome | biome: marine; feature: coastal; material: water | depth 50 m | study: Short-term variability in the microbial, nano- and picoplankton...
TTTGTTTGGGGCTTTGACTATGGGATGAGAACCCTCGGGTTCGACAAACGCTGCCCAGGACCGAGTTTGGGCGCGTAGCCGTAAGGTGTTGCGCCCTGGAAGGATTCGAGTGGGCGGCTTGATGAGAACGCTTTTGTAGTGAAGGTTTAAGCATCAAGAGCGGTATGATTTTCAGGTTCAGCTAAGCGCCACTCTCGTCTCTCGTTATTTCTAGTTTTAAATTTTCACGCCGTAGTATAAAGTCTTAACTAACTATACATATGTGTTAATAAACTAATTCAGTATGGCAAAGGCCAGATTTTGGCGAGTCGCCTTTCGAATTTGGTTGGTCAGCAGAAAATAAAATGCTCAGATATTTCTGGTACCTGACTGCGAGATCAAGGCCTCCTAAATGTATTTTTGTGCAAGAGCGGGAAAGGGCATGGAAACGTATGGGACCGCCGTCATCTTCCCGAATAGCGCGATTGAGTTGACCTGAATAAGGAGAATAAAGATGGTTTCTGAGAGCGAAGTGATTGTTAGTGACGACAATGGTGTACTGACGATAATGCTCAATCGACCACAAGCAAAGAATGCAGCCAATAAGGTACTGGCCGAGGGGGTGAGTGCAGCAATCGACCAACTGGAGAGCGACTCCAATCTGCGAGTGGCCGTGATTACGGGCGCAGGTGGGACTTTCTGCTCGGGCATGGACCTCAAAGGCTTCGTCCGAGGTGAGACACCCTATATCGAAGGCCGGGGGTTTGCCGGTTTGACCGAATATCGCACTAAGAAACCGATCATTGCGGCGGTAGAGGGTTATGCGCTGGCCGGCGGGATGGAGATGGCCATCAGCTGCGACATGATTGTCGCCGCTGAGAGTGCCAAATTTGGCATCCCTGAAGTTAAGCGGGGCTTGGCAGCTGGTGCCGGTGGCTTGTATCGGCTTCCCAGACAGATACCCGAGCGCGTAGCGATGGAATTGGCCTTAATGGGCGACTTTATTTCCGCGCAGCGCGCCTATGAATTGGGTTTGATCAACCGGGTTGTCGAAAGCGGTGGCGCCCTTGCAGCAGCGCAGGAAATGGCGGCAAAAATCGCGGCGAATGGTCCAATGGCTGTGGCCGCGAGCATGATGGTCGTGAGCCAGGCCCAAGATTGGACACTTAAAGAAGCTGCTCAGAAACAGGGCGAGTATCTCAGTCCGGTATTTTCTAGCGCAGATGCCATTGAAGGCGCGACAGCTTTTGCCGAAAAGCGCGCGCCTGAGTGGAAGGGGAGGTAATTAGGCGTTTTATTTCTCAACCTGCGTTGCTACGAAATCTGAATGAATTCGGTGGCTCAGGCGAAAATGGAGTTACGTGTGGGTATGTCTGAGGGCAAAACCGCCATAGTCATCGGGGCATCAACACCGGTAGGGATGGGAGCCGCTACGGCGCGCCGCTTGCGCCGGGAAGGCGCCCGGGGCGTTGTTTCGGGACTCGGTGAGCAGCCGCGTCAAGAACTCGCGCAGGAGATCGATGGCCTGGCCTCTGAAGCAGATATCACCTCGAAGCAAGCGAATGTCGATCTGGTTAATTTCACCCTAGAGACCTATGGCCAGATTGACCTCGCTGTTAATCACATGGGTCTCGCCACCCGCAGTCCCATTGCGCAGGAGACTGAAGAGCACCTGCAGTTGATGACCGAGGTGAACTGCTTCGGTACATACTGATTCATCCGGGCGGTGGCGGATGTGATGGGAGAGGGGCGTGCGATTGTCACCACCTCGTCTCTGGTGGCTTATGACGTGTCAAACGGGAAGTCTGCTTACGCCTGTGCCAAGGCTGCGGCGGAGCGATTTGTAGAAGCCGCTGCAGTCGAAGATAGCCAGAACAGACTACGCATCACTCCATCTATTAATAACACAGCGATGCTGCGTAAAGGCATTTAGCAGCGGGGTGGCGACTTCGATGAATTTGTTGGCCTCTACAAAGAATTGGCGCTGCTCGGCCGGATCTCTACTTCCGAAGATATTGCGGGAATGGTGTGCCTGATGCTGTATCCCGAGTTCTTTGAAACAGGGCAACATATCCACCGTAGTGGCGGAGATTCGCTGCTTGGGCAACCCGTACAGGTTGTTACTCAGGATCTGAACTAGCCCCCAAAACTTGAGTGCAATTTTCGCACCTTGCATGCCAATGCGAAGCGCCAGCTAGCTATTGGGATCCGCCAGAAAGTATCGCGATTTTTCACTATCAGCACATTTTTTTCAGACACTAAGCTAAGACCCAGCGGTCTGTCTTGTTGATTAATAATTTACAGCTGTGTAAAGTATATATTAAACTATACACACATGATAAGTATAAGGTGACAGGTTTTAGGATGTTCTTCGGCCTGCCCTTTGTGCGAAAAGTTTTAGTAATCCGATAAATAGAATAAAACCGGGATGACCCTTATGAAACTGAAGATAAATCAACTCATCGGCTTGTCTGGCTGTCTCACACTTTCCCTTGGAACGGCCGAGCCTGCCCTTGGGCAGCTCGAGGAGGTGATGGTAACTGCTCAAAAGCGTGAGCAAAATCTCCAGGATGTGCCCATTTCGATATCGGTGCTAACGGCTGAGGATCTGGATCAGCAATACATTACTGAAACTGTGTCGCTTGCGCAGGCGGTCCCGTCTCTCAACTTTCAGGCAGGTTTTGCGCCTTCATCCACCAACTTCAATATTCGCGGTGTTGCCTCCTACACCTTTGAAGGGGGTATTCAACCGAGCGTCGCCATGGTTGTCGATGGCGTGTCTCTGGCGAGGGCGGGTGAGTTCATATCTGAGCTGGCTGATGTAGAGCGTATCGAGGTGTTGCGGGGCCCGCAGGGCACCCTGTTCGGACGTAATACCACAGCAGGTGCAATTAACATTACTACCAGGCGGCCAAGTACAGAAATCGAGGGGTACTTAGAAGCCAGTTTTACCGACGACGACGAGCAGCTGTATCGAGCTAGATTGAGCGGGCCGCTGACGGAGACAGCCGCAGGATCACTGAATGTGTTCTACCGGGACAGGGAAGGCCATCTCAAAAACGTTTATCCGGGTGGTGACGACGGTGGTGGTATTGAGTCTTGGGGCGCCCGGGCGCAACTTGACCTGAATTTCTCTGACTCGGTGAATCTATTATTGTCCGGCGACTATCGCGACGCTGAGCACGGCTTATCTCCACAAGTCACCCTCGTTGCTGAACCTTCGCTTGATGGTATTCCCGCGCCAGGGTTGAATTTGCGGGAAATCCAGCAGGGTGATGGCGACCCGGCGCTTGGTCAACGCGTGATCGACGATATGTTCATGATCAATCTCAATGACAAGGATTTCGCCAAGCAAGAGCTTGATAGTTGGGGGCTGTCCGCCAACCTCACCTGGGAGATCGACGAATCGCTTAGATTTGTTTCAATATCCGCGTACAGAGAGTGGCATGAGGCGGTGAATCCCGACATAGATTCCGGGCCGGGTCAGCTCTCCAATGGCGGTTATGGCTTGCCGATCGCGTTAGCTCATACCAGCAATACGCCGTCCAGTAATATTCCTCTTTCTCGTCCATTTGATAATGAATATTTCACGCAGGAGTTCAGGTTAGAGCAAACTGGCCAGTCACTAGATTGGACTGTAGGTGTGTTTTACACAGCTTTTGAGGAGAACGTTAAAGAAGGTTTTGCATTGTATATCCCGTTTGATCCTGCCTTTGGAGAGGGATACACCACTTCCGTGCAAACAGATAACACCGATGAATTAACGGCATTCTCAGCATTTTTTGATGGTACCTACCATGTTTCGGATACGCTGGATATTTACGGCGGTTACCGTTGGACCCATGAAGAGGTCGACGTACGCTACGATAGTCCAACCTATGTGGTTCCAGATAGTGCAGGGGTCTCAGAGTTCGATCTAGACAACAATATTGTAAACTTTACGGTCCCTGTACCGCCCGCTTTGTATACCGTCGGTGAGGCGGATACCGACCACACAGACTGGTCTGCTAGATTGGGTGCATCGTGGCAGTACATGGATAGTTCCAATTTGTATGCCACGGTAAGCCGAAGCTTTGTCGGTATCGGAGCGGACATTTCAAGAACGGGAAACCCAGACGCCGCTTTTCTTGAGCCCACAACGGCTGAGGCTGTTGAGTTTGGGATGAAGACCATGCTCTTGGATGATAGCTTACAGCTCAACGGGGCGGTTTTCTGGCAGGATGTGGAGGATCTGCAGACCTCAGCCTTGCTGCCTGGAACCATTCAGACTGTGAACCTTAACGCGGGTGACCTCGATATATTTGGTGTTGAGATCGACGCGATCTGGGCCTACTCAGACTACGGACGTATTTCCGCGGCAGTCACCTATCTCGATGCGGAAGTCAAAGATCTATTGCAGCCTTGCTGGCCCGGTCAAACCATAGAAACTGGTTGTAACATTGACTTGAACGGGGGCCCGGCCACCGATCCGGACGTGGCGGTGCAGACCGACATGGACGGCTCGGGTCCGCCTAACACGCCTGAGTTCGCATATAACATCGGCATCAGCCACATTTTTCCGTTGAATAATCTTTCTTTCGACATCCATGGCAGTGTGAACTACGTGTGGCAAGACGAAGTGAACTTTCCACTGAATGGTGACCCGCTTCTCGTACAGGATTCCTACGGGCTTCTGAATTTTTCGCTGAGCATGGTAGACAAAGAAGACCGCTATGAGGTGACGCTTTTTGGCAGAAATATCAACGACGAGGAGTTTTACAGCGATTCATCAGAATCCAGTGGATTTATTGCTAGGCAGTACGTTCGGGTAACGCGCGGAGCTCAGTCTTTCTACGGTGTTCGCTTGAAGTATAACTTTCGTTAATCTCAAAAAGTTGTTGGCATGCGCTTAGCCTCAAAGGTCATCGCCATTACAGGAGGTAGTTATGGCCTCGGGAAAGCACTGGCCAATGCCTGCTACAGCGAAGGCGCGCGGATTGCCATCATCGGGCGCAATTCCAGTAAGCTGGAGTTGGCGCGCAACGAGATCGGTGAAAGGGTCGCCAGTTTTCCATGTGATATTGGCGACCCTGCCGCGGTACGTCACACCTTTGAGGAAATTGATGCCCAAATGGGTGAGTTGGATGCCTTGGTAAACAACGCGGCGATATACCCGATATTCAAACTTGAAAACGCAAGTGATGAACAGCTTCGTTCGGTAATCAATACCAATCTTCTCGGGACAATGTACTGTTGTCGCGAGGCAATACCACTATTGAAGAAGTCGAGGGGTGATATTATCAATGTCTCGTCTGAGGCCGTGCGGTTCTATCCCCCCTTGTTGAGCGTATACACGGCTTCAAAATCCGCATTGGAGGCTTTCTCGCAGAGTTTGAGAGTGGAGCTGGCACCCTCAGGTGTTCGCGTATCAGCACTGCGAGTTGGTCACCTGCTTCGGGAGGATGCCTCTCCTCTGGATGACGAAACCTATGAACTGATGATGCAGACCTTTCAGGAAACGGGTTTCGTAGCTGCGACTGGAGAGGGTATGCAGCTCGATACGGTCACCTCCACTGCTATTCATCTCCTTACGCTTCCCGGGGACGCTACCATCGATTTACTGGAACTGCGGTCCCGACGTTGAGGGCAAGAGAGAGCAAGTAGGTGGACGACCACAAGTACACGGAATTTCGCGAAGGCTGGCCAACGCTGCTGGTCGCGCTTAGCGGGGTTATCAGCTCAGCGCACTTTCTTCCCTTGTACAGCTTCGGGCCAATGGCACCAGATCTTTCCAGGGCGCTGAACATACCTTTGGGGGAACTGCAGCGCTGCATCACCCTGAGCTTTGTCGGTATTGCTGTAGGATCTCAGTTAGCGGGCTGGCTAATGGATAGATTCTCGCTGCATAGCGTCACCCTGTGCTCTTTAGTGCTGTATGTCCTGACATACATTATGTTGGGCACGGTTTCACTCAGCCAGAATCTTCTATACGCCTTCTATTTTTTTCTGCCGATTGTGGGAAGCGGCACACTGCTGATCACCTGGACAAAGATCGTCTGCGACAAATTTGAGCGACAACGCGGTCTCGCGTTAGCTATTTTGCTGTCGGGTTCGGGCGTGGTAAGCACTGTCTCCCCACTACTGCTGGCGGGCTATGTCGGCACAGCAGAATGGCAGCAAGGGTTTTTCTTTCTGGGTATATTGCCGCTTGCAACCCTGCTGGTCTGCTTCTTTGCTATGGCTATAAGCAACTCAAGCTGGAACCAGCCGAGTTCTCTGTTAATTGACTCTGCGGAACCCGCAAATGACAGAGATCCTAAGCAGCTTACAGGATTAAGTTATCGAGAGACGCTACGTAACCGCCAGTTCTGGACGATCATTGTCGCATTGATCCTGGTTGTCTTCGTCGTGGTTGCAATGATAATTAATACGGTTCCGATGCTCGTCCAAAAAGGTCTATCGCAGTCAGACGCAACATTAGTATTCAGTGCGTTTGGTTTGGCACTGGTCGCGGGCAGGCTGGCCGGAGGCTTTTTCCTCGACAGATTCTGGGGCCCACTTGTCGCATTTTTCGCTCTGGTGCTGCCCTCAATCGGATGCCTGATATTCCTGCTGGGGCCACCGGACATCTCGCTCATGGTTATGGCGACGGTTTTGGTAAGTGTGGCAGCCGGTGCAGAATTCGACATTCTCGCCTATCTCGTGTCGAAATATTTTGGCCTTCGATCCTATGCCACCGTATTTGGAACGGTATCAGGCACTGTCGCCCTCGGCAGCGGTACGGCTCCGCTCCTCATTGGCCCCCTGATCGATGCCACAGGTAGCTACGATGGTTTGCTGCTTATCTGTATTGGAGTAGCGGCGCTCGGCGCTTCATTGTTTTTAACGCTTGGGCCATATCCAGATTTCGAAGTGGCGGTGACCCGAGAGTAAGACGTAACGAACGGTCAGTACTGAATCGAACCTCCTTATGTTGATGTCTGCCTATGGCCTAAGCACCGTCCTTGGCGCGGCTTAAGTTTGCGGTTCAGTCTGCCGCAGCCCCTTCACCGGCGAATAATTTCTGCACTTCTCCTGAGGTCATGCGCCCCGAGCGATCGGTGATTTTGGCGGAATTTCCCCCACCCGATTTTTCACGGGTGTCTATCCCCGCCTTTCTGGCCTTCTCACGCAGCGCACCCACCGTGCAGTTTTCGCGGCCCAGAAGGGCAATGGGATCAAAGTTGAAATTCTTGATAGCGTTGAGGTGGGTAACCTGATTTATTTCTTCGTCGCTGAGCCCCACGTTATCCAGTTGCCGAAAAGTGTTTTCCGGCGTCATAGGCCATGTGCTGTCTGAATGCGGATAATCACACTCGAAGAGTATGTTTTCGATCCCCACGAGATCGCGATTACGCAAGCCGCTCTCGTCTTCAATAAAGCAGGTGAGAAAATGCTCTCGAAACAGTTCTGTCGGCCTTTTGCCGCCAAAGTTAGACTTGGTCCAGGGGCCGTGATGGTCCAGCGTAAATTCAGCCCGTTCAAGGAAGTAGGGTACCCAGCCCACCCCACCTTCGGTGAGTGAGATTTTCAAGTTGTCATACTTCAGCAGGAATTCACCATAGAGCCAATCTGCCGCGCTGTTGGCAATGGACATGGGAAAGGCAGCAATCCAAGCATCGATAGGGGTGTCCGGTGAAGAATGCGGTGGCTGTGCGCCGGTGCCAATGTGGCAGTTTATGACCACGTCATTCTCGGCGCAGACCTCCCACAGTTTGTCCCAGTGTGCGTTGTGGACGCTGGGGAAGCCGTGGCAAGTTGGGTTATCCGGAAAGCTAATGGCCCTACAGCCCTTGGCGACTACCCGCTTGACCTCATTAACCATGAGTTCGCTATCCCAGATGGGCAGTAGGGCCAGGGGAATAATTCGCCCTGGATGGGTGCCGGCCCATTCATCGATGTGCCAGTCGTTGTAAGCCTCGATTACACGTTTTGCCGCATTCTTATTTTTGGACTGGTGGAACAGGTTGCCAGCAAAGGTTGGAAATGTGGGGAAGCAAATAGAGGAGAGGATGCCGTTGGCATTCATATCGCCGATGCGTTCATCAATCGAGTACACACCCTTGCGCATGTCTTCATAGCGTAGGGGTTCCATGCCGTACTCTTCTTTGGGCCGGCCGACCACCGCATTCAGTCCCATATTGCCGATTTTTTGACCTTCATATAGCCAAAAATTCTTGCCGTTTTCCGCTACCAGACGGGGTGCAATAGTCTCCAGCTCCTTCTGGGTCATGTGGTTGTCGAACATTTCCGGGGGTTCGACAACGTGGTCATCCACACTCATCAGTATCATGTCTTCAAGCTTCATGGTCTGCTCCTGTCGTTCTCTGGCAATGGCTGGCGTTAAATGGGCAAGGCAGACGTTACTTTACACAAGTGTATAAATAAAACCAACACAATGGATTCGCAACATGAGGGTTAACTTTTGGATAGGCAGGGTCGCTAACTAGGAGGCATGTGCGTGTTCGCCCAGTCTGCAAACCGCATCATACGGTTGTCTATCAAGGCACTCGCGAGAGCAATTTTGTGCGCACCTTCTGGGCCGAAGTAATGATTCTCCTCCCAGAACGCCATCATATGGCGAAATTCTTTGGCGCTAGGGAAAAAGCGATCGTATTCCTCGGCGGCAACTTGCTCGTAGTGAAGTTTGTGACCTTGGGTGTTCAGGATGTCGACGAGCTCTTGCCAGCATAAATAGTCGCTGGCGAGTGCCAGATACTGACCGTCGCCGACGTCCTCGGGCCGATTGAACGCGGCGGCTACAAGCGAGCCCAATTCATTAATGTCAGCACAAGGGAAGCGGCACTTGTCTTTATCGGCTGGATAGCGCCATAACGTGTGCCCTTCCGGGGTTTTTTTCGGCGCATGAATGGTAAGAAAATTCTGGAAGTAAAAGGGCGCTTCCACAAACGCGTGATGGCGGAATCCAGCTGCTTTCACTTCGTGATCAACTCGCGCTTTACTGCTGAAATGAGGCACCGTGTATTTGCCTCCTGATAGCGCGTGGTAGTCAGGCAGGGTTGACCAGATGAAATGCTGGATGTCGGCAGCTTTCGCTGCCCGCACAAGGTTTTTGCCCTGCTCAAATTCGCCCATTCGGGTCGCGCGATCCCAGAAGTTGGTCACTGCAAACAGGCCATATGAGCCCTGCAATGCCTCTGGCAGGGTGGTAGGGGTATTCAGATCCGCCTCAGCAATTTCACAGCCCAACTCTGCCAAGCGTAGTGCCGCCGGGCTTCGGGGGTTTCTGGTTAGCGCGCGTACCTGCCAGTCTTGCTGATCAATGAGTGCCCTGACAACGCCGCCCCCCTGAGCGCCCGTCGCACCCAGTACGGTGACAATTTTTTTCCCCATAAATATCCTGATAGCTCGATGGGTTGTTGTTAACCCTAAATCCGCGATCGGGCAGTTTGCATGGCGTTCATATCACCCTCACTGGCGGCTACGCCCATACAAATTTTATGGAACAGCCAGCGACCGTTCGGTTGGCGGTTCAACCAGCCCTCCCAGTGCATTTGCATATTGCAGTGGGTGCTGGCCGGCGCAGACAGGTGGTCTGTCTCGATGTTGTCTTGTGGATTAATGTAATGACAGGCGTACATTCGGGTCTCGATATGCGCCTTGTGCCCGTCAATGGTAATCAATTGATTGGTGTTCAGGTGAGCGGTTGCGTCGAACCCCGGCAGAAACTTAGCAGGCGCAAGTTCTATGTATTCCTGAGGCGACAAGGTGCAATCGATATCGAGCATTTCTGCCTGCAGATGGAAGGGGTCCGTTAATACCGAGGCAATCAGGCCCCAGTCACGAGTATCCAGACCTTTGGCGTATCGATAAAGCTGGTCTGAGATCAATGCCCTGTCGCTGAGGGTTTGAAGGGTGAGCTGTTGCATGATGGCTGCTCCTGTCTCGAGGGACGTCGACTTTCATGGCTGGCCTTGCCGACCAAGCCGTGTTGATGCGGGGGATACAGCGTATGGATTGCTGCAGGGAGTTCATGGATTACCAGCGTTCGAATTCATACTGTACCTAGAGCGTCATCGTCGCTTCTGCCTTCATGCAGACGTAGCCGTGATGGTCTACCGACCAAAGCAGCAAGTGGTTGCCACTGCGCCGGCCGCAGAGAGTAAAGGGATGGTTGTCGAACGTGGGCCGCACCGCGCGAAACTTGAACTTTTCAATTCGAGCCCCTGGGAAGTGTTCGTACACAAGGTCAAGCAGCAACGTGGCCAGCAGAGGGCCATGAACCACCAGTGCCGGGTACAGCTCTTCATTGACAGCGTATTCCCGGTCGTAGTGAATACGATGGGCGTTGTACGTGAGTGCGGAGTAGCGAAACAGCAGTACGGGGTCGGGTGTCATTTCCCGGGAGAATTCGGGTCCTTCTGTCGCCATCTCCCCGGGTGGTAACTCGCTTCTTTCCCGGGGCGCTTCCCGGTAAACCAGGTTCTGTTCTTCAGTAATGCAAAGGTCATGGCCCTGGCGTAATTCGTGCTTCAGGTTGACAAAAACCAGCGGCCCCGAGCGTCCATTCTTGGCCTCCACTGAGGTGATGCTCGAAGTTTTCTCGGTGGCCAACCCCAGTACCAATGGCTGCGCTATGTCAAGCGCGCCGGCTGCCCACATCCGACGCGGGAGGGGTACTGGTGGCAGGAATCCGCCTTTGCGGGGGTGGCCATCCTCGCCGGTGCTGTCCCGATGGGTGGGATCGAGAAAGTACAGCCAGTGCCAGGGGAGGGGCAGTTTGTCACCTGTGCCAGGAGACGCTGGGTGATTGATGGCCCCTGCCAGCGCCTGTGCGCCAAAGACTGGCAGGTCGCTGTGAAGCGTTATCGACCGGTCAATCCAGGACTTAAGTGTATTCAGTGTCGCGTCATCCACGTGATTATCCTTTGAGAAAATCCGGTGGCCGTTTCTCCTGCAGGGCTGTTAGGCCCTCCTCGAACTCGTCGCTGAGAAAGCAGTGGGTCTGGTGGCTTTCCTCGGCTTGCAGTGCCGATTCCATAGGTTGGGGCGACTGCCTCATTGCCTCCTTGAACTGCCGCATGGCTAGCCTGGGCAGCAGGGAGAATTCGCGCGCCTTGTCGACTGCGAGCTCCATAACTTTGTGGTCTTCGACGAGTTGTTCCACTAGATTGAGCTCCAGCAACTGCTCACCCTTGAGGGAAGCTCGGTCTAGCACTAGGCGTCGTGCTGTGCCCCACCCTGCCTTGCGCACCAGAGACTGGGTTGAGCCCCAGTCAGGTACTAGGCCCAGGTTGAGGAACGGAAAGTTCATGCGGGCGGTTTCGCCAGCAATGATGTAGTCCGCAACCAAGGCCAGTCCGGCGCCCGCGCCAATAGCAAACTTCTCCATGGCTACGACAACGGGAATATCGGCGTTCCAAAGCAGTCGAACCAGTTTGTGGCCACTTTGCATGCGTGCACGGGCCTGCTCCTCGCTCATGCCGCGCATGCTGGCGAGGTCGCCTCCGGCACAAAAAATTCCGCCTGTGCCGCACAGCAGCAGTGCACGAACGGTGTCATCCGCTAGCGCCTCTGCAGTGGCCTCGATCAGCCCCAAGCGAGTCGTTTCATCAATAGCGTTTTTTGCCGCTGGCCGATTGATGGCGACCTGGGCAACATGCAGGTGGGGGCGGGTGACGATTACAGCTGGCTTTGTCATATCAGTGCCGGGCGGCCTCTCTAGTGATTAGGTTTTCCCCTAGTTGCGCGCGGCGACGCAGCCAATGGCTGGGTCGGTAGCGAGGGTCTCCTGTGACTCTCTGCAGTCCTTCCAGTACTTGCATCACCCTGTGCGGGCCAAGACGGTCCCCTAGGGCCAGGGGGCCAGCCGGATAGCCCAGGCCAATGCGAACAGCATCGTCAATGTCGTCTACCGAGGCAATACCCCGCTGGGCAATGTTGGTGCCGATGTTCACAATGGTGGCCAGCATACGCTGAACCACAAAACCGGGGCTGTCATTAATAACGGTATAGGGGGCGTTGTCCGCTCCCAGTATCGCGGCCGCATCATCCCGGGACTGGGTACGGGTAATGGGGCTCAACATCAGGGTGCGACGCATCTCCAGCGAAGGGAGAGGGTCTACGGCAACACAACGACTGGCATCCAGATTGAGGTCGGCACAGGCCTGTGAGACATCAATGCCCCAGGGTTGAATCAGAAGCAGACTGGCATCATCAGGAGATACCACTATTTGGGCGCCGGCTTGTTGGCTCAGCGTCGACAATTCGGCATGTTGGTCAGCTGCGGGGTCAATCCAGACGCGGCAATTTTGTGACATTGCCGGAGGGGGTTCGTTGGCATTTGCTAAGTCGAGTTTTTTGCCCTCCTGATACTGATACCACCCCTCGCCGGTTTTACGCCCAAACAGGCCGGCGGCAACTCTGGGAGGAATAATAGAGGATGGACGAAAGCGCGGTTCCTGCTGAAACTGGTCGTAGATCGACTGCATGACCTTGGATGATACGTCCAGCCCGGTCAGGTCCAGCAGTTCGAAGGGGCCCATGCGAAAGCCAGCTGCCTCGCGCATTAGCAGGTCGACCTGGTCGTGGCTGGCGGCCTGCTCCTCAAGTATTCGTAATCCCTCGGTGTACAAGCCGCGACCGGCGTGGTTAATGAGAAAGCCGGGCTGGTCCTGAACCAGCACTGCGCGGTGACCCGTCTTGTCTATGCAGGCTTTAAGTTTTTCTACAGTAATGTCTGCGGTTCTCACCGATGAAATAATCTCAGTCACCCGCATCACCGGTACCGGGTTGAAGAAATGCAGGCCGGCTATTCGCTCGGGGTGCGCACAGCCTGCAGCGATATCAGCAATGAGCAGGGATGAAGTGTTGCTGGCAATGATGGCAGCGGACGAAACGACTGTTTCCAGTTCGGCAAAAAGGCCCCGCTTGATCTCGAGGTCTTCGAGCACCGCCTCGACCACGATGTCGCAGTCTGCGATATCGACCAATTGGGTGCAGGGAACGAGTTGGGATTTTGCCTTGTCCGCTTCTTCTCGACTGATTCGGCCCTTGTCGACCTTGCTATCAAACATGTCTGCCACAAAGGCGTGAGCAGCGGCGACAGCAGCCTCGGAGTTATCGTAAAACTTTACTCGATGTCCCGACTGAGCAAACAGCTGCACGATGCCGCGCCCCATGGCTCCGGCGCCGATGACGGCGATAGTTGCTTGTGCTTCAGCTGTCATTGTTCCTGCCTAACTCAGTTTCCAGTGAATTTCGGTTTACGCTTTTTCAGGAATGCGGTCATGCCTTCGGTCTGGTCGGTGGTATCAAACAATTTCTGGAACTCGTTTTGCTCAAGTTGCAGAGCCTCTGGCAGAGGTAGGTCACTGCCCTGTCTGAGGACGCGCTTGATCGCATGCATGGCCCTCGGTGGCATGAACGTGACCTTGCGTGCCAGTTCCAGTGCTCTGTTCAAGGCTTGCCCCTCTTCAGCCAATTCGCTCACCAGCCCTAACTGGTAGGCGCGCTCACCTGTGAGCGCCTCGCCGCACATAAGCATTAAGCTGGCCACGGGTTTGCCCACTGACCGTGCCAGTCTCTGAGTTCCACCGGCACCGGGCATTATGCCGACCTTGGCCTCTGGCTGGCCGATCCGGGCGCTGGTGTCGGCAACGACAATATCGCACATTTGCATCAATTCGGAGCCAGCGCCCAGGCAGTAACCATTGACGGCGGCGATCACTGGCTTCTCGCAAGAGGCAACAGGGTGCCAGTAGCTTGGGAGGTTAAGTTCTGCCACTTCCTGCGAGCTCTTATCAACCAGTAGCCTCAGATCGGCACCGGCTGCAAATACCTTTTCGCCGCCGGTTACCACGATGACGCGTATAGCCGGATCTCCCGAGAGCGCAAGGAATGCAGTAGCAATAGCCTGTCGCATTTCTAGGTTTAGGGCATTGAGTTGTTGGGCCCTGTTCAGCCTCACTAGGCCAACGCCTTGGTCCCGTTCTACTTGGACCGGGGTGTTGCTGTTATTTTCTGTTTGCATATTTACCTGTCTCGAGATTGAGTTACATCGTCTCGATAATCATGCTGGGAGCTAGGCCGCCGGCGGCACACAGGGTGACCAAGCCGCGCTTCAGTTCCCGCCGCTCCAGTTCATCGAGCAGCGTACCTAGCAACATTGCGCCCGTGGCACCAATGGGATGCCCTAGGGCAATGGCCCCACCATTTACGTTGAGCTGGTCGTGATCTACGCCCATCAGTTTCATAAAGCGTAGCGGCACGACCGCGAAAGCTTCGTTGACTTCGAATAGATCAATATCATCGACGGTCATTTCTGCACGGGTAAGTGCTCTCCGGGCCGATGCTACGGGTTCGTTCAGATTATATTCGGGACTTCCCGCCACAGAGGCGCTGGCTAAAATTCTCGCTCGAGGCTTGAGTTTGTTTGCTCGAGCATATTCAGGTGAAGCCAGTACTACAGCCGCAGCGCCGTCGACGATACCTGATGAGTTCCCTGCGTGATGCACGTGGTCAATCTTTAAGTCAGGCCAGGACATGCGTGCGATCTCGCCAAAGGTGTGGCTGTCATCCATGGGGTAGTTCATGAAATCGGAAAATACCGCCTGCAACTTCGACAGCGTCTCAACGGTGGTTCCCCGTCTGGGGTATTCGTCATGGGCCAGGGCGAGTGAGCCATCATCATTTTTGATAGAAACGATGCTCTTCTCGAAATAACCCTTGTCGATAGCCCGCAAAGCCCGCTGTTGGCTATCGGCGGCAAAGGCGTCCACATCGCTGCGGCTGAAACCTTCCTCGGTGGCGATGATATCCGCGGAGATGCCGACGCTGGTGATGGGGTGTTTGTACCGCAGGTGCAGGTTGTGCTGATCGGTAGCCATATTGGGCTTGTCGGGTAGAGACATCATCTCAACGCCACCGGTTATCACCAGATCATGCATGCCCGTACTAATGCAATTGGCACCGAATAACGTCGCCATAAGGCTGGAGCCACAAAAGTGATCTACCGTTGTACCGCTACTGCGCATCCAGCCTGCGTCCAGCGCCGCCATCCGGGCGATGTCACCGCGCTGAGTGCCCGCTGGGTTACCACAGCCCATAATGACGTGTTCAATATCATCCGTGAGCAGCTGGTTGCGTTCGGCGATAGCGGTCAGTATCTGGGAGAGCAGGCGCTGAGGGTGCACCTGCGCCAGGCTGCCCTTGTCGGGGCGACCCAGTCCGCGAGGGCTGCGGGCGGCATCAATAATCCATACTTCTTGCATCGGGTGTCCACACGGGTCGGGCTGCTGGTTTTAGCGAGAGGCGACGGTTTGTTGTCTCTGCTGATAGCGTCTTGTTGAAACTTTACAGTGGTGATAAGCTAAATACAATCTCCAGATTTGGCAGCAGCAACGATGGGCCGTGGTATTCAGTAGTGAATTTTGATTTCTCAGATGAGCAGAAAGCGCTGCAGATCGAAGTGCAACGTTTTCTATCTGATCGTAGCGGGCTGTCAGTGGCTAGAGCGGTGCTTAACGACAGCAGCATGTCTCATTCCGAAGCTGTTTGGCAGCAAATGCTCGACTTGGGGTGGGCAGGCATAGCGATTCCGGAACTGTATGGTGGTGTTGGCCTAGGTTACCTGGAGCTTTGCACTATGGCCCATGAGTTGGGGCGATCACTGGCGCCAGTACCGTTCTCGTCCACGGTTTATCAGTTCAGTGAGGCCGTACTCCGAGGGGGTGACGAGGCGCAGCGACAGGCTGTATTGGCAGGAGTCGCTGCTGGAGCCACTGTTGGCACGCTTGCCTTCGCTGAGGGTTTGGGCTTCCCCGTCCCCGGTCGCATTAAACTGCGTTTCGAGGAGGGTAGGCTACACGGAGAAAAGTGGCCGGTGCCGGATGCGATGATTGCCGATGCCGCGGTAGTATTGGCCGTTAATGAGCGCAATGAGCCCTGTCTGTGTCTCGTCGACCTCGCGCAGGATGGCGTGCAGCGTCGATCGCTGGACTCCATCGACCCCACTAGAAAACAGGGGGCCCTCGTCTTTGAAGGCGCCGAGTCTCAGCCCCTAGGCGAGGCGGGCGACGGTGCTTGGGCAGTGTTCAGGGCCGTGCTCGACGCTGCCGCGGTACTGTTTGCTTTTGAGCAGGTAGGGGGCGCTGAAGCCTGCCTCCAGAGCGCCATTGATTTTGCGACTGAGCGGCATGCTTTTGGCAGACCCATTGCGTCCTTCCAAGCCATCAAACACAAGCTGGCAGATGTGTATGTCGGTAATCAGCTGGCACTCAGCAATGCTTATTTCGGCGCCTGGGCCTTGGCTTCCGGCTCCGATGAGTTGCCCCTTGCAGCGGCTGTCGCTCGGGTAAGTGCGACCGAAGCCTATGAACACGCCGCGGCAGAAAATGTCCAGGTACACGGTGGTATGGGCTTTACCTGGGAGGCAGATTGCCACCTCTTTTTACGCCGTTCCCGTTCTCTGGCGCTGTTAATAGGCGATCTTGGAATGTGGAAGAAGCAAATTACCGCTGAATTTGAACGCAAGGTGGCCTGACACCCTATCGCGGTGCAGGCGACTTTGCTGGAGAAACTATGGATTTTGAAGATACCCGCGAGGAAGCTGAATTTCGTGCAGAAGTGCGAGGCTGGTTGGCTGAGCAGGCCGTAGAGTACGACCTGTCGCAGCACGGTGATTTGACCATGGATCAGCAGCTGGCGCTCGGCAGGGCTTTTCAAGCCCGAAAAGCTAATAAGGGTTATGCAAAAGTCACCTGGCCTAGAGAGTTGGGTGGCATGGGTGGTACCCCCATGCAGGCGGTGATCTACGATCAGGAGGAAGGACAGTACGATTTTCCCACCGTCTTTTTTGGTATCAGCGTGGGCATGCCGATTCCCGTAATGCGCCGGTTTGCATCAGAGGAGCAGCAGCAGCGTTATCTGATACCCGCTCTGCGAGGCGAGGAAATCTGGTGCCAGCTTTTTTCTGAACCGGCGGCCGGCTCCGACCTAGGAGGCATTCGACTTCGTGCCCTTCGTGACGGCGACGACTGGGTGCTCAATGGTCAGAAAATTTGGACATCTTGGGCCCACATCTCCGATTACGGGGTCATCATTACGCGCACTGACCCGTCTGTGCCCAAGCATCGGGGCATGACCTACTTTTTTGTCGATATGAAGGCGCCTGGTGTGGAAGTAAGGCCAATCCAGCAGGCAGCTGGCGGGGGTGAATTCTGCGAGGTTTTCTTCACCGATGTTCGCATTCCCGATGCCTCCCGCCTGGGCGAAATCAACGGCGGCTGGCAGGTGGCCATTGCAACCTTGATGGAGGAGCGCTTTGCGGTGACCGAAGCCTCCGGGGGCGGTGCTTCCCTCGAAGATACAGTGCGGTTCCTGCGGCGGGAATTCGATGATGGGGAATCTGGCCTCGATGACCCTCGAGTGCGCGATAAGATTGCCGATTGGTATGTTGCGGAGTCCGGCATCAATAATTTCTACGCGCGGCTCCTGACTGGACTGTCCCAAGGGCAGTTGCCCGGCCCCGAAGCCGCATTGAGTAAACTGGTGATCGCACGAAAGTTACAGACACAGTCAGCTTGCATCATGGATGCTTGTGGGCCCGCAGGTGCGATCTATCCCGATCACCCGATCTCGCGGACCACCGATAGTCGCATGGCTTGGCTGGAAGCCGCGGGATATCGCATTGCCGGCGGCACTGATGAAATTTTGCGCAATACCATTGCCGAGCGCGTTCTGGGGCTGCCGGGCGATATTCGGGTGGACAAAAACATACCCTTCGAAGAGTTGGGCTAAGCCCTTTGAGCATGGGAGCAGAGTCTTTAGTGATTGATGTTGATAACAGCGCAGGCTTCAAGGGCTTCTTTGATAAATTCCCTAGCCTTATTTTACAGGCGACCGAGAATTTGGCGAGGTCTTGCTGCATAGCCGGAAAACTTGATCCACAACGCCTCGATCAAGAGCAGGTTGCCAGCTACGAACTGGCATGGGTTTACGCCGAGTACCGGGCCGCCAGCGTCGCATGGGAAAGTTATAACGGTACGGCTACCGAGTTGCAGCAGGGGCTTTGCGGAATCTACATAGCCAGTGCTGCGCAGTCCATAAGAACCCGGCTCGAACCCTTGTTGCCGGTATTAGGGATCGAGCCAGAAGATTTTGACCGGCTTTTCGGCGCGGGGGAATTGCGCTCGACGATGCAAGCGCTGCTTGCGCCGGCTTACCTGGCGGAGGTAGGTCAAGAGGTCATTCAGCTGCAGGGCGAGGTTGGCCAGGTCACACTCGACGATGATAAGGAGATGATGCAGACGGCTTTTCGCAAGCTCGCTGTTGATATTGTCGAGCCCCTCGCTGAAAGCATTCATCGCCAAGACCTGACTGTGCCGGAAGCGATTCTGAAGCCGTTGGGAGAGATGGGCGTATTTGGTATCTCGGTTCCCCAGCAGTACGGCGGCACAGCCCCCGATGCCGATGCGGACAATGCCTCAATGATCGTCGTCACCGAGGCTTTATCGGAGGCCTCGCTGGCGGCTGCGGGCAGCCTGATTACACGCCCCGAGATCGTGACTAGAGCGCTGCTCAGTGGTGGCACTGAAGCGCAAAGAGTTCGCTGGTTACCCCAAGTGGCGTCTGGAGAAAAACTCTGCGGCATTGCCATCACTGAGCCTGATTATGGTTCTGATGTCGCAGGACTTTCACTCAAGGCCTCACCGGTCGCTGGGGGCTGGTTGCTCAATGGCGCCAAAACCTGGTGCACTTTTGCGGGCAAAGCACAGTTGCTCTTTGTCATTGCGCGCACCGATACCGACAGGTCATTGGGACACAAGGGCCTGAGCGCCTTGTTGGTGGAGAAGCCAAGCACCGATAAGCATGAGTTTTGTTTTGATCAGGAGTCGGGGGGTCGTTTAACGGGAAGGTCTATTCCCACAATAGGTTACCGGGGTATGCACTCCTATGACCTTGTTTTTGAAGACTACTGGGTGCCTGAAGCGAACCTTATAGGCGGAGCTGAGGGGCAGGGAAGGGGATTCTATCTCGCGATGGCCGGCCTTACGGGCGGGCGAATCCAAACCGCAGCTAGGGCGTCAGGTGTGATGCGTGCCGCTCTCAAAGCCGCGGTTCGCTATTCCCAGAACCGCAAGGTCTTTGGTGCTCATCTGGGTGACTACCAGCTTACCCGGGCGAAGCTCGCCAAAATGGCCGCTCAGGTCGCTGTCAGCCGTTGCTTTACCTACCGTGTGGGTGAGCTATTGGACTGCGGCGAGGGGCAGATGGAGGCGAGCCTGGTTAAGTTATTTGCCTGTCGGTCTGCAGAGTGGATTACGCGGGAGGCGCTGCAAATACACGGTGGCATGGGTTACGCCGAGGAGACCGCGGTAAGCCGTTACTTTATCGATGCCCGGGTGCTGTCTATTTTTGAGGGTGCCGAAGAGACACTGGCCCTCAAGGTCATCGCCCGGCAGCTGCTGCAAGATGCGCTGAACAAGGGCGAGAGACATTCCTGATGGGTATTCTGGCGGGTCTGCGGGTGGTTGAGGTCTCTGCCTTTGTGGCGGCGCCCTCTGCGGGCTTGGCACTGGCGCAGATGGGGGCTGAAGTAATTCGCATCGATGATATCCGGGGCGGGCTTGACTACCGACGCTGGCCTGTCACCGAGGACAATACCAGCCTCTTCTGGCAGGGTCTTAACAAGAGTAAGCGCTCCGTAGCCATTGATATTCGTCGGCCCGAAGGCCGGGAGCTTGCCAGATCAATCATTTGTGCCAGTGGGGAGGATGCGGGGATCCTGCTGACTAATTTTCCACCCAAGGGCTGGCTGGATTATGACAGCTTGCGCGAGGCTAGGCAGGATTTGATCCAGCTGACCGTCATGGGTAATCGCGACGGTGACTCGGCCGTCGACTACACCGTCAATCCCGCCCTAGGTGTTCCGATGTTCACCGGGCCAGAGGACCATGTGGGCCCTGTAAACAGTGTACTACCTGCTTGGGACTGTATTACCGGACAAATGGCCGTCTCGGGATTATTGGCTGCCGAGCGTCATCGCAGCCGCACCGGAGAGGGGCAGCATATTAAGTTGGCGCTGGAAGATGTGGCCATGGCCACCATGGGTACGCTGGGCTTTATCGCCGAGGCGGAACTGGGTTTTGACCGTGAGAGGTCCGGCAATTACCTATACGGTGCATTCGGGAGAGATTTTGTCTCAGCCGACGGCGTTCAATTCATGCTCGTTGGCCTCACGCCCAAGCAGTGGCGCGGACTTTGTTCGGCCACAGAATTGGAGACGAAAATGGAGCAGCTAGCCCACGCAAGAGGCTTGGATTTCAGTCGTGAGGGCGATCGATACGAGGCGCGCAAGGAGATTGCAGCGCTGATTCAACCTTGGGCAGCATCCAGAAACATTGGCGAGATCGATGCCGCCTTTTCGGCACAAAATGTTTGCTGGGGTCGTTACCAAAGTACCCAGGAAATGGTGCTAAATGATCCCGCATGTTCTGCAGAGAACCCCCTGTTTGTTCGCAGGGAGCAAGCGGGCATAGGGGAAATGCTCATGCCGGGTAGCCCCCTTGAATTTACTGGCCTAGATCGAAAGGACGTGACGGGAGCGCCAGGCCTTGGTGAGCATACCGACCAGGTTCTATCTGAATTATTACAGTTGTCTTCCGGGGAAATCGGACGGCTTCACGATCAGAAGTTGGTAAGCAGCGGCTGAAGATCAATTTCTTAATCAGACGTTCAAGTTAAACATGGGAGAGGGTTTTGCGATGTCATTTGAGGGAAAGGTAGCGATTGTTACGGGTGGTGGCCAAGGCATAGGAGAAACCTATGCCAAGCGCTTTGCCGCTCAGGGCGCATCAGTGGTTATTGCTGAGCTTAATGAAGAGGCCGGTCAAAGGATTGCCGACGAAATCTGTCAGGCAGGAAACTCGGCGGTTTTTGTGAAAACCGATGTGTCTTCCGAAAGCGACGCAGCGGCGGCTGCCAGCCTAGCAAGGGAGCAGTTTGGAGGCATCGACATTCTGGTGAACAACGCAGCAATTTTTCATGGCATGCGTTATGAAACCCTGCTTGATGTGGATCTCGACTACTACTACCAGATTATGAAAGTGAACATGCACAGTCCGTTGGTCATGACACGGGCGGTGGCGAGTTCCATGGCGGAGAGGGGCGGCGGTAGCGTGATCAATCAATCGTCTACGGCAGCCTGGAAGGCACAGGGGGGTTACTATGGTATTGCCAAACTGGGGGTGCAGGGGCTGACAATGTGCCTGGCCAGTGAACTCGGTGATCGTAATATTCGGGTCAACGCTATCGCACCTGGCCCCACGGATACTGAGGCTACCCGGCAGGTGCCAGCGGAGATTCTCGACCACGTAGTGAATGGATTGGCACTGAAACGGCTGGGTGATACTGCAGATATCGTCAATATGGCCCTGTTTCTGGCGTCCGATGAAGCGGCCTGGATTACCGGTCAAACTTTCAGGGTTGATGGTGGCGACACCATGCTGCCCGCCTGAACCACAGGTCAAGAAAGATGAAAATTCGTCAAACCTATATCTGCGAACCTGTACGGACACCCGTAGGAAAGTTCGGCGGCGCCTACAAGCCCTTAGAGGCACAATTCCTGGGTGCCGCGGTAGTGAAGGGTCTCCTGGAGAGAACCGGGCTTCCCGGGGAGGCTGTGGAGGATGTGCTCTTCGCCCAGTGTTATTCCAGCATGGATGCACCTGCACTGGGTCGCGTGGTGGCGCTGGATGCCGGCCTGCCGACAACGGTAGGAGGATTGCAACTCGATCGACGCTGCGGCTCTGGTTTACAGGCGCTGATTTATGCCTATCTTCAGGTAGCAAGCGGTGGCTCTGATGTCGTGATAGCCGGTGGCGCTGAATCCATGAGTAACGCGCCTTTCTTTACTCATCGTGCGCGCTGGGGCCTAAAAGAGCCGACACTTGAACTGCAGGATTCCTTAGCGCGTGGTCGCGTCACAGCGGGCGGCGTCAACTATCCCGTGGCCGGTGGCATGTTGGAAACAGCAGAAAATCTGCGCAGCGAGTATGGAATACCCCGTGAAGAGCAGGATATGTTTGCGGTGGAATCCCAGCGCCGAGCCATTGCCGCTCAAGAGCAGGGCTTGTTTGACGACGAAGTCATTCCTGTCACTGTCCCCGCTCGCAAGGGCGATATCGTCGTGACCCAAGACGAGACTCCCCGGGAAACTACCGTGGAAGCTCTGGCAGGCCTCAAGGCGATTAGGGCAGGTGCTGATCCCGACGCTACGGTCACCGCGGGCAATGCCAGTACCCAGAACGACGGTGCCTCGGCTTGTATTGTGGCAAGTGAAGACGCGGTAGCTCAGTATGGGCTAAAGCCCTTTGGTCGGCTGGTGTCTTGGTCCGTTGCGGGGGTTGAGCCTGCACGGATGGGCATTGGGCCCGTGCCCGCAGTACAAAAGGCGCTGCGAAATGCGGGGTTGAAGTTATCCGATATAGACCTGATCGAACTCAACGAGGCCTTTGCCGCGCAGGTGCTGGCGTGTACTCGCGCGCTGGGGTTTGAGCGGGCCGATTTCGCGCGTTTAAATGTCAACGGTTCGGGCATTTCGTTGGGCCACCCGGTAGGGGCAACGGGGGGGCGCATCCTCGCGACACTGCTGCGTGAAATGGGCCGTCGGGGGAGTCGATACGGTATCGAAACTATGTGTATCGGTGGCGGTCAAGGCCTTGCTGCGGTATTTGAGCGGGTTTAGTCCAGTTCCGGTGGCGGTGGCCATTCCGCTTTAGCTGCTGCCGTATAGAGGCCTTCGAAAACGAAAGTCATATAGGTTTTGCGGAAGCGTTTCGCCTGCTTTACCCGCTCCTTGACAGAATTCGCTCCTTTGAGAACGAGGAACAAACCTACCAGCGATGCGCTGGCGGTAATGATGGCGCTCATTTCCGGGTCTGTACCCTTGCGCAGATGTCCGTGCTTTGCGTGCCAGCGGAAGAGTTTGCGGTAGTGGGCAATAAGCGGATCCTTGCGAGCGCCATCCCTGAGCATTTGTTGAATACGGATTCTCAGTAAGCTCAGGTCTTCGGCGCTAAGATCGGAGGCATCTGTGAAGGACTCACGTCTAGCGAATGAGCGGTCCAGCGTGTAGATGAGTTCCTTGTCGAGTTTTTCCTCGACAGCGGCAATAAGATCTTCCTTCTTCTTAAAATGGTAGTAGGCGCCCGGACGCGTGACGCCTGCCCTGCGCGCCACCTCAGAGACGGAGACAGCCTGTTCCCCCACTTCTGCCATAAGCAACATGGCTGTCTTCATCAGTTGTTCCCGGGTCTCTACAGATTTGGCTTTTCTGCCATCGCGGATCGTGTCTTTCGTCGACACAGGTTTTTCAGCACCGTCTCCGTCGTGAGAGTAGCGGGGCAGTTTTGGCCAGTCTTTGAGTTTTTCTGGTAACAAAGCACCATCGAACATCAGCTGGTAATTGGCCTTGCCAAAAAGCTTGGCTTGTTTGTGTCGACGGCTCTTTTGCTTGAATTCAGATACCGCCAGAAAAGAAGAAACCAGAGTGGTACCCCTAACGATGGCAGCTATATCGGCTTCGACGCCAGGTTTCACCAGGCCTTCACGGGCTGCCCGGGTAAGGCCCCTTTCTCGGAAGCGTATGATGACGTCATCTGTGCCTTGTTCCAGCAGTCTCTGAATGCGCAGATAGATGGTGTCCTGATCCTCTGCGGCAAACTCTGCGGCCTGTGAATAAAGGTATTTGTCTTCTTTACTGCCGGCTACGGTTCTGACCAGTTGGTGATCAGTATCTTTGCGCACGGCCTCGAGCATGGCATCGCGGGATTTGAAGTGATAGTAAGCCCCAGGGCGGGTAACTTCGGCGGCTTTGGCTACAGCAACGACAGACACCGAGTTAATGCCCTTTTCAACGATGAGTTTCGCGGCGGCTGCAATTAGCTTCTGGCGGGTCGCACGGCTTCGGGCTGACCAGCCGTTCTCTGGCTCTGCCGTGGATTCGATATTGGATGCCATAATCGTTTTCAGCTTATTAGTGGTTGGGAAGCCTAGATTCCCGGCTCATCCGCTTCGAAGATAATAACAGAACCCTTATCAGCCCTGCAAAAAATGTACTGAGTGTTGAATCTGTCTCTCTAGGAGCGACTGTATTCTTGCGATTAACTTTACACACGTGTTAACCTAACGGTTGAATTCGCCGTATCAAATCCGATGAGATTCCCGACGGCGTTGGGTGGCGTAACGGCTTGTGTTAAGAGGAATAGGGCGCTAATGACCAATTCTGCCTGGAGAACCGAGCAGCGACACACCATACTCGAGCTGTGGAAAGAAGCCGTGGCAACATCGCCTGATACGGTGTTCCTGCACTTTCTTAATGACAATGAGAAGTATACTTACGCCGAGTTCGATGCGTTATCTAATCGGCTGGCCCAAGGCCTCTTGAGCAGCGGGATCGCTTCTGGGGATCGCATTGCCACGCTACTGGACAGCCATGCGGATTCAGTCGCCTTGTTGATTGCGGCCTCCAAGGTCAATGCTGTGTACGTGCCCGTCAACACGGCGAATAAAGGCGAGTTCCTGAGGAATCCTCTGGCCAATTCCGGGGCAAGGGTTCTAGTCAGCGAAGCCCAATACCTTGAGCGGGTGACAGCGATCAGGGAGGGCTTGCCCGACCTGCAGACGATTTATATTCGGGGGGAATCCTCAGCGGGCGCAACGGCCGGTGAGTTATTTGCGCAATTATATTCAGACAATAGTGCCGACACTGATATCTGCCCAGATCCGGGAGACATCGCGGGCATTATTTACACGGGGGGCACAACCGGCCCCTCCAAGGGCTGTATTCTCAGTCAGAACTATATCGCCAACCAGGCACTCAGAACCCGGGAAATGTGCGACCCCCGGCCCGGCGACGTTAACTGGACCTGCCTGCCCTTATTCCACTTGAACGCCATCGTCGTGACCCTGCTGTATTCGGTGGTAAGCGGTACTACCGCCGCTATTACCCCTCGGTTCTCCCTGTCCGGCTTTTGGGCGGATATAGAAAAGAGTGGTGCCTCGGTAGCGTCTGTGCTGGGTTCCATGATCCCTCTTATTGCCAATATGCCTGATAGCGAGGACATGTTGCGTTGCAAGGGGCAGCTGAGAATGGCCAGGGGAGCACCATTTCCCGGCGAGCTCCAAGAGATCTGGCGGGACAGATTCGGCGCTGAGATCGTGGGGGCACATGTTTACGGCCTGACCGAATCAAGCTTTATATCCATGCTTTCCTATAGCGAAGCTACAGATGCACCTCCGGGGTCATCCGGAAAGCTCAATCATCGTGATTTCGAGGTGATGATCGTAAACGACAGCTTCGAAGAGGTGCCGGCGGGGCAGACCGGAGAAATCGTCGTCCGGCCCAAACGCCCCAATGTGATGTTTGAAGGTTATTGGGGTAGGCCCCAGGAAACCCTCAATGTTTTTGAGGGTCTGTGGCTTCACACCGGTGATATCGGCAAGTTTGATGAGAATGAGTTTTTATATTTCGTCGACAGGAAGAAGGATTATCTGCGCCGTCGGGGAGAGAACATCTCCAGTTATGAAATGGAGACAACCTTTGCCCTGCATCCCGCTGTTAATGAGGTGGCGGTACATGCGGTTCCGTCGGCGCTCACCGAAGACGACATCAAGGTGACCGTGGTCAAGGAGGCGGAATCGCCCCTGACCGAACATGAACTGGCAATCTGGGCGATAGACCATGTCCCGTATTACGCGATACCACGTTATATAGAGTTTAGGGCTCAGTTACCCAAAAACCCTGTGGGTAGAATTTTGAAAAACCAGCTGCGCGACGAGGGCTGCACAGACGCTACCTGGGATCTCGAGCAATCAGATATAACCTACAAGAAGGGCTGATCGGGCGACGACCCGCAGTTGGAATAGTCATGGAATATCGGAATATTTTTGTAGACGGTCAATGGCGTGAGCCCGCATCAGAGAAGCGTATCTCAGTAGAGTGTCCTGCCAATCGGGAAATCATGGGTTCCTGTCCTGAGGCGACCGAACAGGATGTTGACGCGGCCGTAAATGCCGCCAAGTCGGCCCTCGCTGGGCCACAATGGTCGAGCACCTCTGGTGAGGATAGGGCATCCCATATCGATGCGTTGTCTGCGGCTATCAAGTCGCGAACCGATGATCTGGCTGTCTGTGCCGCCCGGGAGATCGCTGCTCCCTACAGCTTCTGCAAAGGCCAGGTCGCTATGGCCAGAATGACGCTTAAATTTTACGGACAACTTGCCAGAAATTATAAATTTGAAGAGCGCAGGACCGGCTACTTTGGACAGGTGCTGGTGCGTAAGGAGCCGGTCGGTGTGGTCGCAGCGATTGTGCCGTTTAACGGTCCGCTGTTTGCTGCGATGCTCAAGATCGGTCCCGCATTGGCTTCCGGTTCAACGGTGGTGCTTAAGGTGCCAGTGGAGGCACCGCTGTTTTCATATGTGCTCGCTGAGTGTATTCAGGAGGCGGCCATACCGGCCGGTGTCATCAATATTCTGACAGCAGATCGCGATGCCAGTGAATATCTGGTGGCGCACCCCGATGTCAATATGGCGAGCATTACCGGCAGTGTTGTCGCCGGCCGACGGGTGGCGGAGATTTGTGGCTCCCAGATCAAACGAGCGGCCCTGGAGCTCGGCGGTAAGTCTGCGGCGATTGTCTGTGCCGATGCAGAGCTCGCCACAGTTGTCCCCGAACTGGCCAAAGCCTCTGTGATTAACAGCGGACAGGCTTGTGCCGCCCAGACTCGTATTCTTATTCCTAGAAAGCGTTATGAAGAAACGGTCTCGGCCCTGGGTGATGCTTACAGAGCAATGAAAGTGGGAGATCCTTTCGACCCTGAAACCGCACTCGGACCCATGATCCACGAACGGCACTTTGAACGCGTGAAGGCCTGTATTAGCGCTGGCGTCGACGAAGGGGCTAGGCTTGTCACCGGGGGTGGAACACCTGAGCACCTTAAGTCGGGTTACTTTATCGAACCGACACTGCTGGCGGATGTGACCAGCGACATGCAGATTGCGCGTGAAGAAATCTTTGGCCCGGTAGTTTGTGCGATCGCCTACGATGACATAGAGGACGCCATTCGAATTGCCAATGACTCGGAGATGGGGCTCTCTGGTTCGGTCTGGACGTCAGATGTAGAAGCCGGAATTGAGATAGGCCGGAAAATACAAGCCGGAAATTTCACCATCAACGGTTTTTCGATGGATGTGGCGGCACCTTTTGGCGGTTATAAGTCTTCCGGACTGGGTCGCGAACTGGGAGAGGAAGGGCTGCATGACTACCTCGAATTTAAGTCCATAAACCTACCCGCAGGCTAAGGCTATGGATTTCAGTGATACCCCTGAAGAGGCGACTTTCCGCGCGGAGGTAAGGGCATGGCTCGACGCCAACGGCGCTGCTCTGCAGTCAACCGTTCCTGATGAGCTGTATATCGAGGCCGATATAGAACGCTGTCGTCAGTGGCAGCGTAAAAAGGCAGACGCGGGTTATGCACATATTGTGTGGCCCCGGGAATATGGGGGCATGGGTGGCACCTGGATGCAGGCGGCTATCTTTGACCAAGAAGAACGGCGCCTGCCGCGGCCTTTTAATTACTTTTCTGTTGGTATTGGGCAATGCCTGCCACCCATTATGACTTACGGCTCTGAGGAGCAGAAACAACTGATTCCACGCACCCTGCAGGGGGATTTGATTTGGTGTCAGCTGTTTTCCGAGCCCAGTGCTGGGGTGGATCTGGCGGCGGTGAGAACCCGAGCCGTTCGCGAAGGGAACAGCTGGAAAATAAGCGGCCAAAAAGTGTGGACCTCCGGCGCGCACGTCTCCGACTACGGCATCTTGCTCGCGAGGACTGATCCCGAACTACCAAAACACAAAGGCTTGACCTTCTTTGTGGTGGACATGCGCCAACCGGGTGTGGAAGTTAAGCCCATCAAACAAATATCTGGCCACAGCGAATTTAATGAAGTCTTTCTAGATGGTGTGGTGCTGCCAGATTCCTGTCGTCTCGGTGAGGTCAATCAGGGGTGGCAGGTGGCCATGCATGCGCTGTCCGCAGAACGCTTTAAGCGCCTTAACACGCGCATGCCGTCCATGTTGTCGGTCCTCGATCTGGCCCAGCACTGCGACATTGAGGGTAAATCTGCGATAGAGCGCGATGATGTCAGACAGTATCTCGCGGGAGCGCTGGCTAACCAGTGCGCTTTGGAAAATTTTATGTCGCGCATTTTGACGGTGCTTTCCGAAGGGGGCGAGTTGGGTGGCGAGGCTTCCATACTGAAACTGATGTCCTGTCAGCTGAATCAGGACCTCAGTGCCTACGCCATGGACCTGTTTGGCGAGGAGGGAACAATTCTCGATGAACACGCCCATGCGCTACAGGACGAGCTCTACGATGCCTATCTGTGGACGCCAGGTCTGCGAATTGCCGGTGGGGCAGACGAAATACTCATGAATATTATCGCGGAGCGAACCCTAGGCCTGCCGGGGTCACCGCGTCTGGACAAGGGCAAGGCATTCAAGGACCTGTGATGACAACAGTTGGACAATACAGTATATGAGCGAGTTGAGTTTTGGTCAGATCATGCGCCGCAACTGCGAGATCGATGATCAGGCCGGGGTCATGGAGTTTCAGGGCCAGTGGTATGACTGGGCCTTTCTGGCCGAGACTATTGACGGTCTGGCAGATATCTTTCGAGAATTCCAAGTCCCTGCCGGCGCTGAAATTGCCGTTGTGTGCCGCAATCGCCCTCATCAGGTTGCCGCATTTTGTGCCGTGATCAGCAGTGATCGCTGTGTTGCGCCAGTCAATCCTTTTGCCTCCGCTGAAAAAATTGTCGCTGATTTGCAGGACCTTAAGGCGGCGGTCGTCATCGCCAGTTCGGCGGACTGGGAGTCGCCCGTATTACAGGCCTTCGCGAGGGAGAATAAAGTACTGGGGCTTAGCCTAGATGAGTCGCGCAATACCGAGCACCTCTCGGTGTTGCCGACCCGTCAACCCGCTGACCCGTTGATATTGGCGCCCCAGAATCCGGGGGTGGCGGTACTGATACAAAGCAGTGGGACCACTGGAAAACCCAAACGGATTCCGATGTATGCGGCCAAGCTCAGTGCGGCGTACGGCAATATTCCTGCTGGGATGACCGCAGACGGCGGCGCAAAAATAAAAACCAAACCGGCGCTTATCACCCAGCCCCTGGTGCATATCGGCGGCTTGTTCTGGGTCGTACATTCGTTGCTGGATGCGCGTCCTATTAGCCTGTTAGACAAGTTCAATGTGGCGCAGTGGGCACAGGCGGTGGAGCAGTATCAGATCCGAGTATGCTCATTGGTGCCCGCCATGATCAACATGGTGCTGGAATCTGATTTGCCGGCTGAAAAAATTTCAAGTCTGATCTGCGTGCGTTCCGGTACTGCGCCGCTGTCGGTGAATGCGCAACAGACCTTCGAGCAGCGATTTGGGATTCCCATATTGCCGACCTACGGCGCCACCGAGTTCTCTGGCGCTGTTTGCGGTTGGACTTTGGAAGCCAAGAAAGCATTTGGTGATGTCAAAGCGGGCAGTGTAGGCCGTGCCTACGACGGCGTTGGTTTGCGCATTGCCGACCCAGAGAGCGGCGAGATACTACCCATGGGTGAGACAGGGATATTGCAAGTCAGGTCTCAACAAATGGCAAATGAACATGACTGGGTGTCTACCACAGACCTCGCCAGCATCGATGCCGATGGCTTTGTCTGGCTCAGTGGTCGTGCCGACGCAGCCATTAATCGCGGGGGCTTTAAAATTATTCCCAATGAGGTTGCGGCCATCCTTGAGGCGCATGCGCAAGTAAAGGAGGCCACTGTTGTCGCGATGGATGACGCGCGCCTGGGCCAGGTGCCCGTGGCGGCGGTGGAGCTTTGCGAGGGTGCAAGCGGGGTCTCCGAGGCGTCGCTGAAAACCTGGGCAAAAGAGAACATGACCAGCTACTTTGTGCCCGTGCGCTTTGCCATAGTAGATGCCTTGCCGCGCACATCTTCCATGAAAGTGAGTCTGATGGATGTAAGGCGCCTGTTTGACAGTTAACGCAGGCTAAATTTCCAGCGAGTAACCCCCATGAGAGGCACTATGTTCGAAACGATAAGCTACGAGACCCAAGACGATCATGTGGCCACGGTGACCATAAATCGACCGGACGCTATGAACAGTTTCAACAGCCAGATGGTTGAAGAAATGGCCGCGGTCTGGGCGCTGATTAAGGCCGATGACCAGGTGCACGCGGTGGTGATCAGGGCGGCTGATGGCAGGGCATTTTCCACGGGCAAGGACGTCAAGGAAGCGGATTCCGTCTGGCGGGAGGGAGTTGTGTGGTCCCAGTGGGATCCGGGCAAGAAGCTGGGGCCCAAGCAGAACGACATGTGGAAGCCCATTATATGTGCAGTACATGGCTTGTGCTGTGGGGGTGCGTACTACTGGCTCAACGAATCCGATATTGTGATCTGCTCAGAAGATGCAGAGTTCTTTGATCCTCATGTGAGTTTCGGCATGGTCAGTGCCTGTGAGCCTATTGGCCTGACACGTCGGATTGCCTACGGCGAAGTCATGCGCATGAACCTGCTGGGCAATGATGAGCGAATGTCATCGGCTACAGCCCTGCGAATTGGCCTGGTCAGCGAGGTGATGGAATCCCGGGAAGCGCTGTGGGCGCGGGCAGGGGAGCTGGCGGCCAAGGTCGCCAGTAAGCCAACCTTGGCGACCCAGGGCACCGTGAAGGCCGTCTGGCAGTCCTTGGATTCTGGGCTCTCAACGGCGCTCGACAGGGCCATGCTCTACATTCAGGTCAATAACCTGATGGACGGTCAGGTTGACCACACAACGGCGAAAAAGTCGCCCCATGAAGTGCGCTGATGCGTGCTAAGCATATAGACATGCCACGATGAAATTCGATTTTAACGAAGACCAGCAGTTTATCCGCAACGACGCCCGTCGCTTCTTGGCCGACCGCTGCCCAATGGACGAAGTGCGCCAACATCTTACCAGCGACCCCGCTGTTATCAGCCCGTTATGGCAGGAAATTTGTGAGTTGGGTTGGCCCGGAGCTGCGACACCTGAAGCCTATGGTGGGCTTGGCATGGGTTACCTGGAGCTGTGTGTACTGGCGGAAGAGTTGGGCAGAGTGGTGGCACCGGTGCCCTTTTCCTCGAGTATTTATCTTGCGGCTGAGGCGATTTTGCAGTTTGGGTCTGAAGCGCAGAAGCAACAGTATCTTCCCCGGTTAGCGTCCGGTGACATCATCGGCACCCTGGCATGGAGCGACTCCCGTCAACAAGAAGTTGTACTTGAGGGCGATGTGATTACTGGCACAAAACGCCCGGTAGCGGGTGGCACATTGGCAGACATTGCCGTCGTCAGTGCACTGACACCACAAGGCAAACAGGTTTTGGTGTTGGTGGAATTCGCAGAATCAACGGTAGCTAGTGGTAAGCAGGTGCAAAGGGAGGCCCTAAAGTCTGCAGACCCCTCCGTGCGTAACGCTCAACTCACTTTCGACCGATGCCCCGCACAGATACTGGGTAATAGCGATCGCAGATCGTTGCCCGCGCTGCTCGATCGGGCGGCCGTGCTACTGGCCTTTGAGCAGATTGGGGGTGCGGATCGCTGCCTTGAATCGACCGTTGATTACGTCAAGGAGCGCCAGACCTTTGGCAGGGCGGTGGGTTCCTATCAGGCGGTAAAACATAAGCTCGCCAGAATGTATGCCCAAAATGAGCTGGCGCGTTCCAATGCGTATTACGGGGCTTGGGCTCTAGCGTCCGACAGTGGCGAACTGCCCATTGCGGCTTCGGCAGCACGCATCAGTGCCACCGAGTGCTTTGAGTATTCTGCACGAGAAGGTCTGCACCTCCATGGCGGTATGGGCTACACCTGGGAGGTCGACTGCCACCTATATCTCAAGCGTTCCCGAGACCTAGCTTTGCGCTTGGGCAGCTTGCGGCAATGGAAAGAAAAATTGATCAGTGCAACCCTGGCCGCAACACGTGCCCCTGCGACGACTCCCACTTGGCTGGCCAACTCGTGACGCAGCCTCCGCATCAGCGACACTCAAACATTGGGCGATTCTATGAAACCTGAAGACTTCGAGAAAATTAGCTATCAGGTATCTAAGGGGGTGGCGCTGGTTACCCTCAATAACCCGGATCGGCGCAATGCTTGGGGTGGTCGAATGTCTGTGGAATATCGCTGGTCGCTGTACAACGCGCATTTAGATGACGGCGTTAGGGTGGTAGTGGTTACTGGCAGTGGTGCAGATTTCTGCGTAGGGGCTGATTCAAAGGAGCTTAATTCGATCGAAAGGGCCGGTGGCCAATACCAAAAAAGTCAGCTCGATCTGCCCCCTTACCCGGAAAATACACCCGAGCAATTCCGACGCAATCACGCCTACCCGCTGTGTATCTCCAAGCCGGTAATAGCCGCCGTTAACGGTAGCTGCGCGGGCGTTGGTTTTATTGTCGCGAGCTATGCCGACCTCCGTTTTGGTGCTGATAACAACATTATCAAAAGTGCGTTTGCGCGCTTGGGCTTGCCCGCAGAATATGGTCTAGGTTGGATCCTGCCGAAGATTATGGGCAGCAGCAATGCGCTGCAAATACTCCTCGATGGTGACCGGATTGATGGCGCTGAGGCATGTCGTCTGGGCTGGCTGCAGAAAATCTTCCCACCCGAAGAGCTGCTAGAAAAAACAGTCGATTACGCCACCCGGCTGGCTATGGAAAGCTCTCGATTCTCCATGGCTTGCATCAAGCGGCAGGTCAATTTTGACGCAGAAGGAGATTTTTCTGCGGCTTACACCCGCTCGGTTGAGGACATGAATGCGGCAATTAAGTTGCCCGATTTTAAGGAGGGGTTGCGAGCGCTAAAAGAAAAACGGGCGACCAATTTCTTAGATCTATAGGTTTTTTAACACGCTGACTCAAGGAGAATGCCGATGAACGCTGAACTACTGGCGGATAAATTAGAATTAGCCGAAATGGGCGCGCGCTACTGCGATGCCTGTGACCGCAAGGACTGGGATGCAGCTCTGGCCTTGTTTGCGAAAGACGCTCACCTCGATGCCACGGCAGTCTATGGCAAGGCCTTTGATGGTCATGCGCAAATTCGAGCGTTCTTCGAGTCGGCGCCAGACTGTCTCGGGCATCATGCAACGGGCTTTTATTCCGATGTGGTGGACGATACGCGGGCGACTGCTCGACTTAAGATGTTGACCCTGTTCAAGCGCAACACCTTCACCGTTGATTATGACTGGAAGCTGAGCAAGGTGAACGGCGAGTGGAAGATTGCTACACAGAGTTTCAATATCTTAGGCAAGCAGGACATTAGCCCCGCTTGATCGTCGGGGATGGGCCTGAGTATTCGAGACCAGCATGGCCCCACAAAAATACTAGACACATGTGTATAAAATAATTAATCTTTTGGATCTAGGCGTTGTCCTTCGGCTGCGGCACCCCCGGTGTTAAACAACTTTGCCGGAGCTCGACGGATAAGTCCGCTTCGAGTTTTTGGCCGGACTTTTTCGGAACGGGAATACTCGCTTCCTGTAATCAATACCGATTTCGGCCCGAATTTGGCGACTTTAGGAACAAGATAATATGAGTGAAAAATCTTCAGCAGGACCACGGGGGATTTTGCCGATTGCCATTGAGCAGGGCATTCTTGAGGGGAAAGGCCTGACTCAGGGGGATATGAGCGAATTTGAAGACTCGGATAATATTACACAGGGCGAAGATGGCTCTGCCGGTTTCAGTATGCACACCTTTCATACCGGTAAGATCATGGTAGCGGTCTATGAGGCTGAGCCGGGTAAGGTCCACATCGACGGTGCTGTTTATGACGAGTTTGTGCAGATCCTCGAGGGGCGGCTAATCCTGACCCCCGACAGCGGCGGGGAATTCGAATTTAAGACAGGTGAGTCTTTGGTTGTGCCGAAAGGGTACAAGGGCGGATGGCACATGCCTGAAAAGTATCGAGAGTTAATCGTTATTGACACTGCGTATCTCGAAGAAGGCAGTGACAATTCTTAACGATGATTCCCTCATCACGCCCTCCAGCTATAACTCACTGCTCGCGGTATGCGACGCAATTGTGTGGTGGGATTGGACGCGATGGATCAAAGCATGTCTGTATCAATAAAGCATGACTGTACCAATGTAGAACTATGGCAGGTCAGTCATAGCTCTGACTGACGCGTAATACAAAAAGGACCGATTATGAATTTGAAAAAGCTTCGCCTGGCAATAGTCGGCGTCACGCTGGTATTTTTTGTGATCGTGGCCAGCGGCTGTGCGATGGACGCAGACGAAGAGCAAGCGCCTTTGCCAATGACGAGCGACGAGGAGTCCACAGACTGGACGTTGCTGGGAAACTCTTCTGACATGCAGCACCACTCCGGTCTGAGTCAGATCAACACTGAGACGGTGTCGGGCTTGGGGCTCGCTTGGGCGGTCGATCTCCCCACCCGGGATGGGCTGGTTGGCAATCCCCTCATCAGAAATGGACGCATCTTCCAGAGCGGGTCGCAGAGCCAGGTGTTTGCCAACGATCTTGAGACGGGAGAACTGCTCTGGACTTACGAACCTCTTGCGGACAGGCCCCCGAGCTCGTTTCTCGAGACCTGGTTGCGAAGCCTAAATAGGGGGCTCGCACTGTACGAAGACCTCGTCATTGTCGGCACCTCCGACTGTCGGCTCGTTGCTATTGATCAAGAGACTGGGATCGAGAAATGGCAGGTGGAAACCTGCGATGGCGAACAAAACCACATGATCACTGGTGCGCCACGTATTGGCGGCGGCAAGGTCTTCATTGGCAACTCCTGTGCTGATATGGGTCTCAATCGTGGTCATGTAGATGCCGTTGATGCGAAGACCGGTCAACACCTGTGGCGCTTTTACACGGTGCCAGGCGATCCAGATGAGCCGCAGGACAGTGAGCTTTACGAGATGGCGTTGAAGACCTGGGGCGACGGGTGGTATGAAAAGACCAGAGGCTGCGGCAGTGTCTGGGACGCTATGGTTTACGATTCCGAGTTGGACCAACTCATCATCGGAACCGGCGCGCCGGCACCTTCGGATCCGACGAAACGCGGTAATGATGCAGGCGATGAGCTCTTTACCAGTGCCGTTGTCGCGCTGGATGCTCAGACGGGTGCGTACCGATGGCATTTCACGCAGGTGCCGGGTAATGCATGGAATTACGAGCCCGCTGTCGGACTCATGATGGCTACCCTGCCGCTCGATGGTGTGGAAAAGCGCGTCGTGCTGAGTGTGCCAAAGAACGGCTTCGTCTATCTCCTGGATGCAAAGACTGGGAAGTTCATTTCGGGGCGTAATTACGTGCCGGTCAACTGGGCGAAAGGCCTTGACGAGACCGGGCGACCGATCTCCGACCCGGCTGCACGCTATTGGGAGGCGGCCGAGGGCGAGCCTACGATCATACTACCCAGCAACGCGGGTGCGCACGACTGGACTGCGCTTGCCTTTGACCCACAGAAGAACGTGCTTTTCATCCCTGCGATGACGATGCCAGAACGCCGCGAGCGTAATGCCACTGGCGAGTTTAGCTACGATCACCGGCAGGCTGACGACGGAGACCCACAAGGGCAGGCCTTTGGGGAGCTTGTTGCCTGGGATCCGATCAGCCAGAGCAATGTATGGCGTCATCGCAATGCTTTGCCCTACAACGGCGGTGCGATGCACACGGCGGGAGGGCTGGTCTTTCAGGGAACAGCCGAGGGCTACCTGAACGCCTACGACGCTGCCTCGGGAGAGCAGCTGGGATCCTTCACAGCCGGAGGGGCCATTCGCGCTGCTCCTGCGACAGCGGTGGCAGGCGGTCGCCAGTACATCATTGTGCCGGCAGGTGCGCCCTCTACGTCCGCCGCCTCGGCCGGACTGACAGACTACAGCTCGACGCGGGAGTCGCGCAGTCGGCCGCGGCTGTTGGCCTTTGTCTTGGGAGGTGACGCTGCTACGCCCCAGTGGGCGAGCCAGCCGACCTTCACAAAGCCTATGGTCGATCGGTATCCCGCTGAGATGTCAGCGATGGGGGAGGCGATATACGAGGGCGCGGGATGCGTGGCATGCCACGGATACGGCGGCCAATCTGTCGGTGGCGCGGCACCCGATCTGCGTGTGCGCCTGCCCGTAAATATCGAGCACCTGAAAGCCGTGCTGGGTGGAGCACTCGCGCCCCGTATGCCCGAAATAGCGCTGGACGACGCCAGCACGGAGGCGCTATACGCTTACCTTGTTAACACCGCCTGGAACGCACACGAAGGTGACAATGCAAAATGATGGTCGGCCGTGGGGTGAGCGCTTGGTGCGGCCACCACGGCCACTTCAAAACATCGCGGCTTTGCACGACATCGAGGGTTGAAGTTTTTCCTTCACCGTGAAGAAGGCAATAGGCTACCAACCTTGGGCTTTCATCATGGCTTTGGTTTCGGCAACAACCTTCTCTCGATAATGGGTCGTCATATTCCACGTGCCCAAAAAGCCCTTGAGACAAGAAAGTTCTCGCCCGCTTTGAAGTTGTTTCGTTTGCCATCGATGTGAGTCAGTGTGACTTCTCCCTGCAGGACATGCACGTATTCGTCACGAGGGGAGTTTTTTTTATTTCGAACAGCACAGGCATTGATTCATGCACGGCGATAGTGACTTCGCACGAGTGCAGAACCCTCATTCAGTTGGCTTGCGGTCCTCCTCGCTCGTCCTCGGGGAAAGGCGGAATCTTATCGAGTGACGCTTTCATAACGGCGTCTGGATATAAAGGGATGAGCTCTGGAGCGCCTGGCTTTACGTGCTTGCTACTGCCAGGGGCAGCAGGAGCTTTAACAATATTCTTTTCATTATTCTCGCTTCCTAACTTGATTTAAATTAGGAATCCACTTTACATGTCATATGACATTCCAGTATTAATAGACAGTCCTGTAAAATAATAATATACTTTACATTGCTGTATAAATAAAAAATGAGTTACACACATAACACGGCGGGAGTGGTGAAATGAAAACCCTACGAAAAACCCTGATTGCGACGGCGATAGCCGGTTTTGTCACGCCTTTTGTGGCCCATGCTGAGCTTGAAGAAATTATTGTCACTGCCCAGAAGCGGGAGCAGAGCCTTCAGGACGTGTCTATCGCGATCTCAGCGTTTGACAGCACACAGCTGGCTGAGTTGGGGCTGACGAGCCTGGAGCAACTGCCCCTGATAATTCCCAACGTGGAACTCTCTGATGCTAGAGGTGCTGGTCAGCCCACCTGGGTTATTCGTGGCGCAGGATTGGAGGACTTTAACACCAACAACACGCCAGTCTCCGCTATTTTCTACGACGAAGTGTATATGACCTCGAACGCGCTCGGCGGCATCGGCTTGTTTGATGTGGACCGCGTCGAGGTGCTCAAAGGTCCGCAAGGTGGGCTCTATGGTAGAAATGCTACGGGCGGCGCCATCAGAATTCTATCTGCGAAGCCTGACATGAACGAGACAAGCGGTTTCGTGCGAGGGACCTATGGTCAATGGGATCGATGGAGTCTGGAGGGTGCCATAGGCGGACCCATTATTGAAAATAAACTGGCCTACCGGCTTGCGGTCAATACTGATCAGGGTGGTGGTTGGCAGGATTCTCTGACGACTCCGGAGGATGACGAGCATGGCGATCGCGATTTTCAGGCGGTAAGAGCGCAGCTGTTATTTACCCCCAGTGATGAATTAGAAGTTTTACTCAAAATCGATTCTGGTAGGGATCAGTCGGAAACCACCATGCCGCGCTTGACGGGTACGTACAGTACTGCCTATGACTTTGATTATTGTGGTGCGATCTACCAAGGGAGGCGTGATGACTCGAGCTGTATCGGGTTCCATAACCTAGTTGATGCGCTGTATGGATTTACGCTGGGTCTGCCGACTCCCGCTGACCAGAAAACCAACGGCGAAACGGTGGTCTCTAACCCTATTAATAGGCTGGATAACGAATGGACGGGTTATAACCTCAACATTGATTGGGACCTAGGAAGTACCACTTTCAAATCGATCACGTCTTACTACGAGTACGACTACTTCCAGTTCTTCGATTATGACGCCACACCACTTGTCTTTGTTTCCAGTGTCGATGGCTTCCCTGATGGGATCACCAACTTCGAGCAATGGTCCCAGGAGTTTCGTCTGACATCTACTAGTGACGGGCCTTTGAGCTGGCTCGTGGGTGCCACTTATGCAGAAGATACCAACGAGAGCCAGCAAGCCTTCTCGGTGCAGGCATTAGCAGACTTGGGCTTTGTGGAGTTTCAGGAGGCCACCGCTGATTACACGCAAGATACCGAAACCTGGGCGCTGTATGGCCAAGTGGGATATGACTTAACCGAGCGCCTAAACCTTCATGGTTCGCTTCGCTACACGGATGAAGACAAGGGCATTAACTACCTGTCAACGGTCTTTATTAGTGGGTTTGCGGTTCCTCTTGGTGATGTCGAAGGTTTTGAGACCTCTTTGGAAGAAAACTGGTCCGGTCACATTGGCTTGGATTGGCATGTATCTGACCACACCATGGTGTACGCCAGACTGTCTCGGGGCTTTAAGTCGGGCGGCTTCTTTGCGGCATTTACCGACAACAATGACCAGCTGACACCCTACGCCGAGGAGATCAACGATTCGTACGAGATCGGTATCAAGTCGAACCCTACCGACGACCTGCAGATTAACGCGGCGGCGTTCTTCTATGACTACCAAGACGCTCAGGGGGGAATTATGGTTCCATCAGATGGTTCCCCTTCGGGCACCCTCTCGACGATTGGCACAGTGGGTGATGCCGAGCACTATGGCGCGGAAGTAGACCTGTTATGGGCGCCGTCTAGCCTGCCCGGTTTTCAGCTTGGTGTGTCTGCGGGCTGGCTTGACGCTGAGATAAGCGACTCAGATGAAACGTCTTTAGATCAACTCGGCCAGGTCCAGTCTCTGCAGGGTGTGGATCGCCAGTGGTCACCTAAATCGAGCTACACCATCAGCGCCCGACAGGAAGTCACCTTTGCGGGCAATCTGCTCGGTAGTATTGGAGCGATATATAGTTGGCGCGACGACCCACTCACTCGGGCTATGCAGCTAGGGGACGTGGATTACGGAATGATACGGGTCGAAGCCTATGGCCTGCTGAGCCTGCGCATTGCGCTGGCACACCTTGACCAGGGCTGGCAGATCGCGCTCAGGGCCGACAACCTGGCGGATGAAGAGTACGTCACTATGTCTTCTGGAGACGGTGGTGGTAGCTACTGGGATGTGCCCGGCCGGCCCCGGAGTGTGACGGCTGAGTTGCGGTACGATTTCTAGATCGCGACACCCTATCACTGAAACCGCTGGGCAACTGCTCGCGGTTTCACGTTTTGTTCAGAAGCTAAAGATGAATTCATGCCGAAGTTGACAATCTTGCAATCGGTACTGATTCCCAATTTTTCACAACGCGCCTCCACTTTTGGTATCTGATTATGTACTACGCCACGGTCGTTACGCTGTTACTGCTTATCTTCTCTGGCCAAACCGTTAACAGTCAGGAGTCATCTTCAGAGCCAGCGCCAGTGATGCCGATTGCCATTGATCAGGGCTATCTGGAAGGCAGAGGACTGACTCGCGTTGATCCATCAGAGTTCGATGGCGAAAATGTAACGCGAGATGATGACTTCACTTCGGATTCCTATACCCACGCTTTTTACGCTGGGAAAATCTTCGTTGCCGTCTACGAGGCTGGGCCCGGCAGGGTCTACATTGATGGTGCTGTTTATGACGAATTTGTTCAAGTTTTGGAAGGGCGCCTCATACTCACTCCCGATGGCGGGGATGCTATCGAGTTCAAGCAGGGCGAGTCCTTGGTGGTGCCCCAGGGGTATAAAGGTTATTGGTACATGCCTGAAAAGTATCGGGAGCTCATCATCATCAATACAGATTATGCTCAAACAGAAGGTGGGCCATAAATAAATGGCCCTCTGCCCCAATGCAGTCTCAGCGCCTTTGAGACGTGTTCGTATCGACGCAGGCACGGCCAAATGACCGATTCAAACGCTACGGCCAGCCCTGAAGAGGTGGTCAGGGCCTATTACGCGGATATTTCGGCGGGCCGCTTTGACAGGGCTGCTGCGCGTCTGTCACCTGATAGCACGCTCTGGATTCTGGGGGAGGGGCACTGGCCACTGGGCGGCCGCCATGATCTCTCCAGCCTGAAAAAAATACACGCTACTGTCGCGGAACGCTTTCCCCACGGTCTGACGGTCACTATCACGGGTATGACCGTCGAGGGTGAGCGCGTTGCAGTAGAGGCAGAGTCCTTAGGTACGCGCATTGACGGTGAGATCTACCGAAACAGCTATCACTACTTGATACTTGTCAGAGGCGGGTTGATCTGTGGGCGGCGCGAGTATCTGGATACTATCCATGCTAACGAGATGCTTTGTGGTCCCCTCGGTAATTAGTCCAAGGGCTCACTGAAGCTGTCTATGTTGCTGTGGGGGAAGCTGTGTCGTTGCTCAGCCTGCTGAGTACGCCGCCGCAATAGCGCAGTAATTTTAAGGCTGGGGTTCACTTTGACCCGGTTCGAAGCAGACCACGCTATCTCTAATCGCGTTAATGAGAGTGACGCTTTATATTATGCCGGTGCGGTTTTTGATTCTCCGCGGCAGTAAACCCCCATGGCAAATGCCCCAACCCAGGCTAGCAGCATGAAAGTGCTGTAGTCGGTGATTTCACTCAGTGGAATTATACCGGTCACCAGAAAGCCGTAGAAGACCGGATAGATAATACCGAAGAGGCCTAAACTGATCGCGGCGACCTTCGCACTGGTTGAGAGCTGAAACAGTGGGCGAGCAACCAACAACCCGAACAGAGACCAAAGCCACAGCCCTAGGTAATCGAAGTAGGTGGTCAGGCTGTAAGGATAAGCCTGGCTATTAATGGACAACAGTGTCAGCCCGGGTTCCTGGCTGTGTGCACCAGCGGCCAGGTCTTGAGCGATCAGGGGGACAACCCAAAGCTCGGTGCCCTTGGTGATTATGATCGCCATAGTGCCCAGCGCCAGCATGATACCGCCAGAGACTGCAGCCAGGGGGTTAACGCGGTACACCTTCCAGCAGGTAGCGGCGAAAACCGCGGCAAGTGTGAACACCTGAACAATTTGGGTGACCCAGCTCAGCACAAAGGCGCCGTTGTTCTCATTAAGCCAGGCGATTTTTTCGGCGGCGGTGCTGCCAGCGGGGGCATCATAGACTCCGAACATACTCACGACTGTGAACACGAAAAGAACAATAGCTGAGAGATAGGCAACTTTGTTGATTTGACTGTCTAATCGGGCGGTGGTGCTCATAGCGAGTTCCTCTGACAATGATTGTTAGCTGACGTACCCATTACTTCACTTTTTCCACAACGGCATTGATGTCTAGGTCCAGTTCCACGCGGCGTCGGTGATAGCGCCAGCTACCCTCCGTTCGCTTCAGTTCATCGATGTACCAGCCTGATGCGACAAATTCGTTGCGCGTTCCTTCTCCGTCCTGGAGCACCGTGAGCATGCGTACACGTTGCCGGGCCGCGTCATTGGTGATATCCAGTTCGGGTTCGGTGGTAACGTGCACGGCTGTTGTCGTGGCATTGCAGCGGGCCGCAATTTGCTCACGCCCAACGTAAATTCCCTCGCCACAAATAGTGAACTCGGCATCTTTGGTGAAGAGGTTGGCGTACGACTTGCCGTCTGCGAGGTCGGCATAGCGGTTGTACTTGGCGTTGAGTTGTCGTATCGCCACATAATCCGAAAGGTATTGCAGCTCGTTATTCTCCATGACCGAATCTCTTGAGGGTTTAATCGTTATGCGGCGCTGTCATCTGCCTTCTGCTCGCTCTCCAGCTGCTCATTGACGGCGCGCCAGGCTGCATCGATCGCGCCGTTGAGGTAGGCCTTATTCTCCGAGTCAGAGTTTGCAATGCTGATACGGCCATAGGGTTTGCGACCCAGTTCGTGGGGGGCTTTCCCCGTGGGCCACTCTGGGTCGTACAGTTCCATATAATCGTAGGCGTAGCCGTGTGACCACCGGTTAATGGTGATTGCTTCGATGTCCCGGTCGGCGTCGAAGCCGAAGGGGCCAAACATGCCGGTTAGCTGCTCGCGTATGTCCTGCTCATAGTCGGCGAAGGTCGTGGTATACAGTTTGTGCCTGGCTTGGCGATACAGGTCGCGGCCGGTCTGGCTGCCGTTGTTCCTGTCCGTAGGCGATGTCAGCATGTAGATGACCATGGGTGAATCGGGATCGTCGTTTGTCTTGTAATCACCGATCGAAACGGGTGGCGCGCTGGATACCAGGTGGTAGTGACTGGTTGGGCAGTGAAATACCTCAACGCCTGCTTTGTTAAAGGCCTGGCGATTACGAATCAGGACGTTGGTCGCCAGCAGTGGCACTTTGACGCTGTAGCGCAGGCTCTCCTTCTGCTCCTCGGGCATGTCTGGGCAAAGGTGGGGGATCAGTCCGTTGTAGCAAGCTAGAACACAATGCTTGGCTTTGACCCGGTAGGCTGCCCCTTTGGTAACGTAGGCTACTGAAACGGTGCCGTCGGGATTGTTGCTCGCGTTAACCGCCGAGCTGTTTAAGCGAAGCTTCACCGGATGGCTCGGCAAGTCCAGTTTGCCGTAGTCGAATTGAGCCGTGACTACGTCTTCAATAGTGCCACCGGAGGCCACTGCGGGAATCAGTCGACGCACCATTTGCCGGGTCAGGGAAGCATTGCCATCGGGCATCCAGACGATATCGGACTCTTCCATAATCAGGCTGTCTGCGAGAACTGTATAGGCTTCCTCTCCAAGGACACTGAAGCCCGGCACTCCCCACTTAACCGCCTCGGCAATCGATATGGAATCGGGGTATAGGCAGAAGGTGACGCCGATGATGGTGTTCCATAGGGATGAGGTGGGTTCTGCCAGTCCAACGTAATCCGACAAGAACGTCTGGTAACTCGTGGTCTTGAGGAAGTGTTTGATGTCCTTCTCTGGTATTGTTTTCTGGAGCTCAAGAGTACCCTCCACAAACGCGATGAGCTTTTGTTGCTCGGATTCCGATACCGTCAGGGATTGGATAAGCTCTCGGTAGTTGCCCATGCCGAACCAGGTGCCCATCCAGGGACCGTTGATAATTTTGTCTTCACCGAAATGTTTGCTATCGGTATACAGGCCAACGTCAACTTCCGCGTCTGCCATGCCCCAGCCGGGCGCCATGGCATCCCGCACCTTGTTTAGGTCAAAGCCCAGCTCACTGATCAGTCTTTTGGATTGCTGGGAGTAGAGGTGAGAATCCTGGAAGTTACCGCTACCACCGGGACCGAGTAACATCTGGCCCTGACTATGAAATTCATTGCGCCGGGCATGGCCGCCAAAGTCATCGTGGTTGTCCAGCACTAGGATGCGTGCATCTTTGCCGGCCTTCTGCTGATAGAACAGGGCGGCAGCTAGGCCGCTAATACCCGCGCCTACCACGACCAGATCGTATTCTTCGTTGAGCGCCTGATAGCTCGAAGGTTTCTCTCCGCGCCAGGCTAGGGCGTGGGAACTTTCGAAAGCACCGTCATGACTGCCGCGAATACCCGTCAACGCAGGCGGGTAGTAGTTGCCTGCGCGCCCCGATGCTGACTTTACTGCCGCCGCTAGCGCAGTCTGTGGGCCCATTGTGGCCGCGCCGGCCAGACTGACGGTAACGCCGTTGAGAAAGTCCCTTCGTGTGATGTGCTTAGCCAATTTGTTCATTCTCTCTCAGCTGTTTTATTGTTCCAGCAGTTTGTTAAGTAGGTTCGTGTCTAGGAATTCGGTAATGCTGCAGATCTTGCCGTCTCGGTAGCGGAGTAGGTGTACGTACTCGTTGTCGTAAGTCATGCCTGAGCGGCCCTTTGCTGTTCCGTTGAACTGCACAAAGGCGATACCGTCTGCCGTCACAATGTCATTGACGGTGATTGCAACACCGTTCTCATCGATATGCTGGAAGACCTTCATCCAGCAATTTTCCAGAATGTCCTGCATGCCTTTAAATTCACGGCCCAGTTCCGGATGGCCACCAATGGGCCTAAAGGAAATGTCGTCGGTTGCGTACTGAAATGCGCCTGCCAGGTCTCCACTGTTAATCGCATTGGAAAACGCTGTGTAAACCTGCTCTTCAGTGCTCTTGCTCATGGGTAATCCTGTGTCAGTAATATGTCTTTGAGTCGTTGGCTGTTCACCAGGTCAGTGGCAGCCTCGCTAGAGAGACAACGGCACCTAGGTTGACATCAATTTCAGCGCCTTCCTCGATGCCAAATGCCGGCACACGGTTAAGCCATTCCTCCAGTGCCACCCGCATCTCAAGCCTGGCAAGGTTAGAGCCCATGCAGCGGTGTGGTCCAAAAACAAAGGCACAGTGCCGGTTGGGAGATCGCTCGAAGTTCGCTTCCAAGGAATTTTCAAACTCCTTTTCATCGAGACTGGCGACCGCTGTAATGCAGTTGACGAAATCGCCTTTTTTCAACTGTACGCCGTGAAAGACAACGTCTTCGGTGACGCTGCGCCTCACTTCTACCACCGAGTGCATTCGGAAAAATTCTTCGATAGCGCCAGGGATCAGATGCGGGTTGTCCCGCAGCTGCTGCTGTGCTTTTGGATTCGCCGCGAGATAGCGCCAGGCGAAGCCCAACGATGAGGCAACCGTATCTAATCCGCCGACAAACAGCAGGAAATACATGCCCAGTATCTCCTTGTCGGTGAGCTCACGATCGTCCACCGTAAAACCGAGAATTGCTGTGGCAAGATCTTCTGCAGGATCAGCGCGCTTTGTCGCCAGCATGTCAACGAGGTAATTGTAGATATCCCGAGCCGCCTGAGCGCGGGTTTCAATGGTGTTGGAGACATGCAGCAGTTTGTATTCATAGTCGAGGATTTTGTCGAAGTCCGAAGGCGGCATCCCGAACAGATCCATAAATATTCGCACTGGAAATTGCACGGCAAAGTCATCAATAAACTCACATCGGCCTTGCGCTTGAAACTTTTCCAGTAGCGTTACGGCTGTGGCACGCACGGCATCCTCTCTGGGCGCGATTTCTCGTGGCGACAGCGGCTTATTGAAATGAATTCTGTATTTTATGTGTTCGGGCGGATCGATTTCGAGGGGGATTAGATCAAGTTCCTGGCCCAGCAGAAAGGAAAAGCCTGTGCCATTTTTAGAGGAAAAAAGCTCGGGGCTTTGCAGAACTTCCTTCATGATAGTGCCGTCAGAAATCGACCAGCCACCGGCACCTTGAAAAGCGGCTGGATTGTAGAAAATGGGTGGCGCTTCTTTGTGCAGATTGGCAAATACTTCGAATGGATTCTTCTTCAGTTCCGGGTGAGTTTCGCCGTCCAGAGGTAAGACCAATTCTTGCGGGACATGGTCAGGTACCGTGTAATCGAACATGTGGGTCATACTGGTGCGCCTGTAAGTCAGCAGGAGGGCTTGTTGTAAGCTTGTGATAGGCTCAAAGATTACATAAACTGTACACAGCTGTAAAGTTAAATTCAGGCAATCGATATGACGGCGTTACCGCTTACACATGCGCCTTTTTGCACGGGAAATGGGATGGCTTCTTGCTAGATTCGAAACGGGTTGTTTTCAGCGGAGCAGGGCAATCGGCGGTCGGTCGCAAGCTTGAGCGATCTGCAATTGACTTGACGCTCGATGCTTCACTGGAAGCCATTGCCCATGCTGGCCTGAGTGTTTCGGATATTGATGGTCTCTGCTCATACCCCGGGGTACGCAAAGACATTTCTCCCGGGTTTGGTCCGGTAGCGCTGGCTGACGTGAAGAATGCCATGGGGCTTAAGTTGAGTTGGCACTCCGCCGGTTGGGAAGGGCCGGCCCAAGCCGGGGCGATCGTTAATGCCTGTGCTGCTGTGGCCAGTGGCCTGTGTCGCCACGTTTTGGTATTTCGTACGGTGACGGAGGCTTCGTCGGTTACAGCGGATCGCAAGGCTAGTGTTTCAGGAACGGGGGGTGATCGAATTTCGGGTCCCTTCCAATGGATGGTGCCCTTCAGGGGTTACTCAGCCGTAAATACCGTTGCGCTTTATGCCCAGCGGCACTTTCATGATTTTGGTACAACTCGTGAAACATTGGGCGAGATTGCGATCAACAATCGGCGCAATGCGGCGCTGAATCCCAAGGCGGTATTTACTGAGGCGCTCGATATGGATGATTATCTGAGCGCACGCATGATCAGTTCGCCGCTGTGCCTGTTCGATTGTGATGTGCCGGTAGATGCCAGTACGGCGATTATTGTATCCCGTGCCGAAGCCGCGCAGGATGTTGCCAGCCCTGTGTATCTTGAGTCGATGGGTTGTGCGTTGCACGGGCAGGATTCCTGGGACAACTATTCTCCAAATCTGACCGAGATGGCTGCCCACGACGCAGCCTGCGCGATGTGGTCGCAGACAGATCTGACCCCTGCAGATGTTGAAACGGCGCAGTTGTACGATGGCTTTTCCATGTTAACGTTGTCTTGGATAGAGGCGCTGGGTTTCTGCGGCAGGGGCGAGGCCAGTGATTTTCTGAAGGGCGGGGGCAATATAGCTCGAGAGGGTAGGCTACCGCTGAATACCAATGGCGGCCAGCTATCAGGGGGGCGCACCCATGGCTTTGGCTACTTTTACGAGGCGATTATGCAACTCAGGGGAGAGGCGGGTGAACGGCAGTTGGCCAGGCGTCCAAAGGTGGCTGCTGTGGCGAACGGCGGTGGCCCGCTCGGTTCCTGTTTCCTGCTCAGAACAGACTAGCATTGCCCAGTGTGGGCGCGGGCTAGCTCGAATTTCTAATCCCATTACATGCGTATGGCACCGTCGAGACGAATGGTTTCGCCATTAAGGTAAGGGTTCTCGGCAATTTGGGTCGCCAGCAGGGCGAATTCCTCGGGCTGTCCCAAGCGCTTCGGATACTGCACCATGCGCTCCAGCCCCTGGCGAAAATCTTCTGGCATGGCCATCATGGCGGGGGTACCCATCAGTCCCGGCGCAATCACGTTGATGCGTACGCCCAGCTCGGCGAGATCCCGGGCGATAGGCAGGGTCATGCCAACAATGCCAGCCTTACTGGCGCTATAGGCAGCCTGGCCCTTCTGACCATCCATGTAGGCCACGGAGGCGGTGTTGATAACAACGCCTTTTTCTTCACCTTCGTTGGCACTCATCTTTTCGACGGCGAGCCTCAGCACATTGAAAGTGCCCACTAGGTTTACATTAATGACGTTTTGGAACTGGTCCAGTGGGTGTGGACCCTTACGGCTACTGTAGGTTTTTGCACTGGGGCCGAAGCCTGCGCAGTTGATGCAGACATGAATAGCGCCGAAGTCTTCCACAACCTGATGAATATTGGTCGCAACGTTCTCTTCGCTGATGACATTAGTCTCGTAATACTTGATCTGTCCGGGGTGTGCTTCGACCAGTGTCTTGACGTCACCCTCCTGTAGGTCAAAGACCGCGACCTTGGCACCCTTGGCGAGAAACGCCTTCGCTGCGGCCATGCCCAGGCCGCCCGAGCCGCCCGTGATGATGGCGATTTTATGCTGTAAATCCATGTTTCTCTCCGTCAGTGACTGCTCGACCGCAGATCGGTATTAGGCGTGTTCCTGATTGTATTTGGCGACCTCGAACTGAATCAGATCGGTAAGATTGTTCGCTGGCGGCTGTGGTAGTAGAACCTCGCCATGCTCCTTTGAGGGGAGCAGGATGACGGCGTTGCCCAGGCTAGATTTTTCACCTGCCCGGTTCACGCACCACACGTCTAGGTGCACCTCAAATCGGCCGTCCCGCTCCTGTTTGTCAGTCACCTCGCCATGTAGCCATGAGGTGTCACCCAGAAAGTTGAACTTCCGGTGCTGCACTGAAAATTTCCACAACCAGCCGTCGTCCCCCATCCAGTTGGTCATTAGGTGGGTGAGCCATACCTCGCGTTGACCGCCATAGTCGTAGGGCCCCGGGAAACCAAGTTCCTTTGCCCAGTCTTCCTGCCAGTGGCAGCGCTGCACCGTATCGGGTACCCCGAGGTGATCCTTAGGGAACAGACTGGGTATTTTTTTGCGTACGTCGTGTGTCAGCTTGAACGCCCCCGGGGGCGAAATCTGCAGGCCCCATCCCATGTGCCAGAGAATCAGGTCGGTGAGTTTGAGCGGGCCCTTAACCATTTTTGGCAGGGTCTCACCTACAGTTACATCTTCCCAGTAGCGGGGGCTTGCCCCTCTGCGAATGTCGTTCTCTGCCTCGTAGCAGGCATCGATTTCAGCAAGTTCCTCATCACTGTAGGGCTCGGGTAGTGACATGATCTTCTTTTTCTTCTCGGGCTTTTGGTCACCCTTGGCCTGGTTGCGTTCGTTAGCGATAAACAGCCCTCGCCGTGCGGCGACAGGCTCCCCATCTTGGTTTCGCTGGAAGATCCCGCGTACCTCATGAATCGACTTGCCGCCGAAGCGACCCTCTGTCAGTCGGGTGCCGACCAGGGCCTTACGCAAGTAGCAGCGATCCTCTTCCTTTAACGGCTTCCACCATTCGAAAGTCATTTCTGCCTGATAGGCACCCAGCCCGCTGAGTGGGTCCCCTTTAAGCTTTTTCTTAAGTTCCGGGGGCAGGGGAGGGACGTCATTTTCTCCCATGGTGTAGGTAAACCCCGGCGCGGTGATCAGGCCACCCCAGCGGGAATCTTTGGCATAGTTGGCATCACAGTAGAGCGGGTTGTCATCGCCATAGCCCCAGCAGAAATGGCGCGAGCCGTCCTGGGTAACCACGTCATTGTGGTAACGGCGGGGTTCCGGTACTTCTATGCCAACGCGTTCTTGCATCCTGTGCAGTGTCGAGTGAGTAATTTTTCCCGCATCTGCTGGCTCGCTTTGTTTGGCACTCATTGGCTTAGTTCCTATTAACAGATCTGTATTGTATATTAGCTTTACAGTAGTGACTAGTAATATAGGGCGGCGAGATTGTTGGTGACATAGGCAGGGGGTTCTCCTGCTGTGCTAGAGCCAGTATCAATCACCGCGTGTACGCTGGCCCGGGTTTCAGAGTTGCCGTGGGTGATGAGACGAGCTACCCCTGCTCAGTTCGTTCAGCTGCCATTAGCGGGGCTATCTTCCGCTTGAAACTGGTTCAGGTTTGTAGGCAGGGTTTGCCTTTTTAATCACAAAGCACCTCATACGTTACGATTGGTTAGCGCTGGCGAACGTCTTAAATCTGATTGCGCTGACGATCGAGTTCGCTTTTGAGATCGCCAGCGGTTATCCCGCCGCTCAGCTTTGCACCACCTATGATGAACGAAGGTGTGCCCGTGATGTCGAGGACTTCTGCCAGCGCGCGCATCTCCTTTAGGTATTGATGGACCTGCGGGTCGCGCATATCCACCTGCAGTGTTTCGACGTTGAGCCCGACTTCTGCAGCTGTGGCGAAAATCAGTGTCATATCCAGCTCTGAATCTATCGTCATCAAAGCGTGATGGAATTCCGGAAAGAGGCCCTGCCGGTGAGCAGCTACGGCTGCCCGAGCAGCCATGATCGAGTGGCTGCCATAGATGGGAAGTTGGCCGTATACATAGCGAATACCGGGCTCTGTGGCGCGGACCTGTTGTAGCTCAGGGTAACTGACCCTGCACGGGACGCACTGATAGTCGTAAAACTCGATAATGGTGATATCTGTGTTTGTGCTGCCTGAAGAGGGCGTGAGCGGTGATACCAACAATTCCTGGTGAGCGCTTAATATTGATTGTCGTTCCTCGGCAACCCGACCTTGTCCGCGGCGTAACAGTGCTCTACGGATCGCATCGCTCACTGCTTCATCGTCGAACACGATGTCAGGATGCATGAGGAGGTATTCTCTCACCAGGTCTGGATCAATATTACCCGTTGAGGATGGACCGGAGTCACTGGAGCCACAGGCTACGGCGGCGAGGACCAAGATGAGCGCGACAAAATTTCTTAGGGCACGGTACATGCAGTTTTTGGCTTCCTGGCAGTGCGCTACTGATTCGCCTTGATAACAAAAGAGTGCGACTCGCGTAATGCTGTTGTAATGAGCAGGGAGCCGTCCTCCTGCCATGAGGTCCCCGGAGGTAACGGGCCGCCTTTGCTGATGTCACCCAGATATGCTCCGTCCTTTAGTAACGCATAGGTCTTGTCCGTTCCCAACTGACGGACTGTGAACGAGACGGTGCTGCTTGCTACAGGTCCAGCGACTAGCGTTACGACAAGAGCGTCTTTTGCGCGATCAAAAACGGCCTGCGTGACACTGGCTTCAAGGTAGTCTATATCGCTGATGAACGGGTCTGCGAAGTGGGACTTCTCCCAGGGTCGGTTATAGATCTCCCAGAGTCCGTCTTTCGGATTGATGCTCGCAAAGCCGACTAGGACGTTGCCCGTCAACGGACCCACGTTATGAATGTACCCCAGCCAGTCCCGAAAGAAGTTGTATATATAAAACCTTGTGTGCGGATAGTAGTAGCCCCCGTCCTTCCACGTCGGCTCGAAGTGCGCGTCGGCGTAATCGATCATTGTCTGTACCGTGTCAGTATCGCCAACCTCAGAAGCTAAGAGGGCAAAAAAACCGAAGTCGAACGAAACGCCCCACCCCATGTTTTCGAAGGGCCAGCCTCTTAGCAATGATGGAAAGTAGCGTTCTTTCTGATCTGGATAAATGCTCTCGATATATTCCTTGTCCCAAACGTGCTGGGCGTGACCATTCCAACCATCAGCCCAGGCATAGGTTGCAGGGACAACTTCATCCTCTTTGACTTTCATGAAATACATCGTGGTATTTGTTTCGGGGTCAATATAGTTACGCTTTTGCATAACCTTCTTAAACTCTTTGCGGACCTTTACCGAGAGCTCTGTACCATTTTCTAGGTCGTAGGACATAAGGCCGAGAATAGGGTGCTGGTTGCACTCTGCGTAAACGGCATTGCGCTCGCACTCAATGCCGCGGTAATGATCCTCCTCAAATTGATTGGCGATGACATTGGTCAGTCGATGGAAGTCATATTTCATTTCGATGGGACCCTGGCCATATTCAACCGGTGCGAAGCGAAATGTGAGAGAGCCCGGTTCCTCGTAGCGATTGTCGTCGAACAAGTTTTGGTGCAGGCCCACCATCTGTAAAAGATGACCGCTATACATAATGTTCTTTTTAATATTTGGGTCGATCCAGCCGTACCAGTCATCTTCGGTATAGGTGGTCATGGCCTCCATACCGGCTTCGATTTCAGTGCGGTCCGTAAGATCAAATTTGCTTACATGTGCCCAATAGTCCCACACATCTTTGTAGATCATCCTCTGAATCAGTCTCGCCGATGCGTTTTGGTAAAGATCGCGATGGGCGGGTGTATAGTGATAGTGAGTAGTAGCTAAGGCGTATTGCGCAAAGGCAATCTGAAACTGGTATGCGTGGAAGTTCATATAGTAGACGGGATCAGTTTCACCCATTAGCGAGAAATCGCCATCAAGCTGGTTTGCCAAATTAATCATGTGGCGCACATGGCCCATCTGCTGGGTCGAGAGTGCGGGATAACTTGCTGGGTCAGGATCTGGATCGGCAGCGAGGCCCGCGCGTGGGATAAGAAGCGCGATTGCCAGAGCTGTTGATGCGAGGAATGCGGCAACTGCCTTTTTTAAATGCATGCTTGTTGTTTCTGCTTTACACGATTGATAACAAAAATGAACGGATGATAGTATCCGGCATGTCATATGACATGTAAAGTGTGAAAAGAAATCTTGAGATAACGGGTCAAATAATTACCAAGGGTAGAAACCATGCCAAGTGAAGCATCAATCGGCGTGAAAGCAGCCGTCATACGCGAGAAGTCCGGGGAATTTCATATTGAGGATTTGTGCCTAGAGACGCCACGCCGTGACGAGGTTCTCGTACGAATAGCAGGTGTTGGAGTCTGCCATACAGACCTCGTGTGTCGAGATCAGTATTTTCCAGTGCCCTTACCCTGTGTATTTGGCCATGAGGGCTCTGGCATTGTCGAGAGCGTCGGGGAGTCAGTCACTAAGGTGAAGCCTGGCGATCGCGTTGTGCTCAGCTATCTCTCCTGTGGTGAATGTGAGCCTTGCCTCGAACACAGTCCGGGATACTGCCACGAGCTCTACGGTTGTAACTTCGCCGCGACTCGTCGCGATGCCTCCACAACCCTGCGCAAGGGTAGTGAAGTTATTCACGGTAACTTCTTCAATCAATCCTCTTTTGCAACCCATGCCTTAGCCACTGAAAAGAACACGGTTAAGGTACCCGACGACGTTCCGCTCGATCTATTGGGTCCGCTGGGCTGCGGCGTTCAGACCGGAGCCGGCGCCGTAATGAACTCGCTCAATCCGCGACCCGGTATGAGTATTGCGATATTTGGCTGCGGCTCTGTAGGGCTCGCCGCAGTGATGGCGGCAAAGGTCGCAGGATGTAGTCAAATCATCGCCGTCGACCCCAATGCTTCGCGCCTTGAGTTGGCGCGTGAATTAGGTGCTACCCATGCTATCGATCCGACCCAGGGCGACCCCATCGAGGGTATCCATCAAATCAGGCCGACGGGTGTTCACTACACGCTGGAGTGCACGGGGATACCCGAGGTCCTCCGGCAAGCTGTGGATTCTCTGACGTTGACCGGGGTATGTGGTCTCATTGGCGTATCGCCTGTGGGCACAGAGTGTGCGATCGATATGAACAGTATTATGTTTGGCCGCAGCCTGCGCGGCATCATCGAAGGTGACAGTGTTCCCGATGTATTCATCCCCAGGTTGATAGAGTTATACAAACAGGGCCGCTTCCCGTTTGACAAGCTGATCACATTCTACAAACTCGAAGACATCAATAAAGCGGTCGAAGACACTGAGCAGGGGAAAGTGATCAAGGCGGTTTTGCGGCCTTAAAGGCCATCATCGGCGTAGTTTTTTCGGAGAGCAATATGGGCTATTGGTACCTGGCAATCGCAATAGTGGCTGAAGTGCTAGCAACAAGTGCACTCAAGGAGTCACAAGGTTTTTCCAAGCTGCTGCCAACGCTGCTGGTAATGGCGGGCTACGGCGCTTCGTTCTACTTTCTCTCGCTTGTCCTCCAAACGATTCCGATAGGTGTCGCCTATGCACTGTGGGCTGGGCTCGGCATTGTACTAATAACCATCGTGGGCGCAGTGGTCTTCGGCCAAAAAATGGATTTAGCGGCCATTTTGGGTATCGCCCTGATTATTAGTGGCGTTGTTGTCCTGCGGGTATTTTCCAGCGCAGACACTTAAGAAGGCCCCAGAAACAATGTCGAGGCATGCTTCAGTTACTGGGTCTCTAACGCGGAATAAAGTATGAGTAAGGTGTTCATTATTGGTGCTACCGGAGGCGTGGGTTCAAGACTGGGTCCAATGCTGGTTGAAGCGGGACACGGGGTGACAGGGCTACATCGTCACCCTGACCAAGCAGATAAACTGCTGAGTGCAGGTATTACCCCTTGGCTTGGTGACATTATGTTCATGTCAGTGGAAGACTTGGCTGCAGCCACGCGGGATTGCGATGTCGTTGTATTCTCGGCCGGTGCCGCTGGCAGTGGGCCTGAGCGGACCACCGCCATCGATGGGGAAGGTGTCATTAAAACTGTTCATGCAGCCCGGGCAAATGGTATAGCGCGTGTCTATTTGGTCTCCGCCTTTATGGATGCGGGTCGCGCTCAGCCGAGAAAAGACGGCTTCGAGCACTATATGAAAGTGAAGCGACAGGCCGACAATGCTTTGGCTCAATCGGAATTAGACTGGGTCATTCTGCGCCCCGGAACGCTTGTCAGTGAGGACGGTAATGGCAGGGTAAACGCAGGACTGGCCATTAGCTACGGTTCCGTAGCTCGAGGCAACGTCGCCAGGATGTTGGCAGCCCTCATCGATACCCCCGCTATTCGTCGAGAAATTATAGAGATTACAGACGGTGATATTCCGGTGCAGGATGCCGTGATGTCGCTCCAAAGATAGTATTTTTACGCTCGCGGAAACGGTCGAAATGAAGCTCAATAAAGTACACCCTGACTATCAAAGTTCGGCGCGTTGGATCCCGGCGCTGCCCTATCATTGGCCGCCTGTTCGCATGCTGGTGAACGCTTTGGTGAAGCTGATACCCCCCTTTAGGGGGGATGCACAGACCACAGTTCGTTGGGCAGTGCATGGACCATCACGTAGCAAGATATACCAGCCGGCAAGTCCGGCAAGCGATGCCGCGCTGTTGTGGATTCACGGCGGCGGTTATTTGTGCTTTAGCGCCAATACTGACGATGCTACCTGCCGTCGCCTCGTGGATGCCCTGGGTATTACCGTGGTATCGGTCGATTACCGCTCAGCGCCCCAAAGCGCCTTTCCCGCGGCGCTGGATGATTGTGTGGCTAGCTGGGAATGGCTGCAACAGCACAGTGTAGAGCTAGGTATCGATCCGCAGCGGGTCGTTGTCGCCGGTGAGAGCGCCGGTGGTGGGCTGGCCGCGACGCTGGCGCAGCGATTACTCGATGAGGGTGGCCCACCCCCCGTGGCGCAATGGCTATTGGCCCCCATGCTTGACGATCGCACCGCCACACGTGAGGACTTAACGGCGGAGCAGCATTTCGTGTGGAACAACCGCAACAACTGGGGGGGATGGCAACGGTACCTGGGACAGGATCCCGGTTTGCCCGAGGCCCCCACCCACGCTGTAGCGGCACGCCGGGAATCGCTCGCCGGCCTGCCCGAGACTTTGCTGACCATTGGCGATTTGGATTTGTTCCATGAGGAGTGCGTGACCTACGCCGAGCGACTGCAATCCGACGGGGTCGCTTGTGAGTTGTTTGTCACCGAGGGGGGGGTGCACGGTATGGAAACACTGTTGCCGGCGTCCCCGCCGGGCCGGCTGCACTGGGACGCAGTGTTCGCTTTCCTAGGACGAAAGCTGGATCTCAATCAAGATCGCAGTAACCCGAACTAGTTGGCGTTCCCGGTCATTCACAGGGTTGCAATGAATGTCAGTCCGACTCCCGAGAGCAGGGCGGCGATCACCGCAGACAAGCTTGTGTTTGAGAGTCGGTATTTGCGAGGTAAATCGCCTAGCGCAGTTGCGGTTCGAACAGAGGTAGGTAGATCTCTTCCTGTTGCTCGAAAACTACCTTTACAGACATACCTATGAATACAGCCTCCGGATCGATGTTGACGATTTCGGTGCTGAGTCGCAGGCCCGGTTGTTCGTCGAGTTCCACGGCGGCGAACACATAGGGCACGGGCAGATCTGGCACCCAGGGCATATGGTTTACCGTATAAGACACCACGGTGGCTTTGCCGGACACGGGGGTCGCGACAACGTCTCTGCTGTGGCAGGAGGGGCACATGGGCACGGGGGGGTGAACGTACCGCTGGCAGCTCTGGCACTGGTTGATCATCAGATGGCCTGACTGACCTCCAGTCCAGAAGGCCTCGGTGTGAGGCTCGATGTCGGGTAATGTTCTTGGTACGTGAATTCCCACTGTTTCACCCTTGCAAGAATGTTTGTTGCCCGTTTTCGCGGGTTTGCACGTGAGGTTCAGGCGGCCCGGAAATCGATGACCTTGATTTCCAGATACTCGTTCAGGCCTTCTTCGCCGTATTCGCGGCCGATGCCGGATCGCTTGTAGCCGCCAAAGGGTACGCTGGGATTCAACCGACCGCCACCTCCGTTGATCAGTACGCCGCCGGTGCGCAGCTGCATGGCAATGCGATAGGCCTTGCCCGGGTCTTGCGAGAATACACCGCCACTGAGGCCATATTGGGAGTCGTTGGCTATTGCAATGGCTTCCTCTTCGGTATCAAAGCCAATAACGCAGACGACCGGGCCAAAAATTTCCTCCTGGGCAATTGCAGTACTGTTACTGGGACAGTCGAAAATCGTGGGCTCAATAAAAAAGCCCTGCGCCATGCCCGTTGGTATGTTGCCGCCGTAGACCAGAGAATTGCCATCGCGCTTACCCTGTTCAATATAGGCGAGCACCCGCTCGCGCTGCGCAGCACTGATCAGTGGCCCCATGCCGGTCTCGGGGTCGGCGGGGTTGCCCAGTTTTACCTGACTTGCCATGGCCTTTAACATCTCAAGGTACTGATCCTTGATGGTGTTGTGCACCAGTTGTCGGGTTTGCAGCACGCAGCCCTGGCCGCACTGGTTGGTTAGGTGGATCAACCCGGCGAAGGCCGCCTGTTCCAGGTCGGCGTCTTCGCAGACGATCATGGCAGATTTGCCCCCCAGCTCGAGGGCAACCCGTTTAAGTGTGGCGGCTCCCTGGGCCTGAATCATCGCGCCGACTTTGTCTGATCCGGTGAAGGATATCTGGTCGACTCTCGAGTCTGTGGTCAGTTTTTCGCCCACATCGACGCCGCCAGTGACGATACTGAAAACTCCCGGGGGAATGCCCACCTCGTTTGCGATATCGCCCAGAATCATCGCCTCGAGAGGCGTCTGGGGCGCAGGCTTGAGAATAAAGGTGCAGCCAGACGCCAAAGCAGGGCCCAGTTTGGCCAGGTTTAAGAAAAACGGGTAGTTGTAGGCGGTAATGCCTACGGACACGCCTAGGGGCTCGTAGACCTTGACGGTGCTGCCCAGGGTTTCGCCCCCCGTGGCCCAGTTGGTGTGCGCCGAGACGGAGCTGGGTATGACGAATTCGCGGCGCTGAATTTGGTCGATATAGTACTGCAGGCCGTCGAGAGCCATATCGAACTGCATAATGGAGGCAACGGGAATGATGGACCCTGCTTCAGCGACGCAGAGCTGAACGATCTCATCTTTTCTGGCAATCAGGGCATCGTGGAATCGCTGCAGAATCACCGCGCGCTCACGCCACGCCATCTTCGGCCAAGGGCCATGGTCGAACGCTTCTCTGGCCGCGGTAATGGCGGCGTCGGCGTCGGCGGCCGTCGCAACCGGTACCTCGCCAATGGCTTCCTCGGTGGCAGGGTTGATTACGGTGTAGGTTTCGCTGCCTTGAGGTTTAACCCAGCTGCCACCGATGTAAAGTGACTCGTAGTCTGTTTTGAGTGGCATGGTTCTTATCCTGCGTTTGCGGCGATCTTAATCATAATTATGCTTTACATAAGTGTATAGTATAATGAGCAGATTAACGGTATTTTTTAAAGGGAGTTTGAGCCAGCTAATGAAGATTGTAGTGGATTGCGATAAATGCCAGGGGCATGCAATGTGTGCTTCTCAGGCGGCGGAAGTCTATGAGTTGGACGACACCGGCTATAACAGCATGGGCGAATTTACTGTGGTTGAGGGGCAGGAGGACGCCGCCAGACTAGGCGCATCCTGGTGTCCCGAGGGCGCTATTACCGTTATTGAGTAACGCGGTATGAAGACGATTTACAGCGAGCAGCACCGTCTGCGAGACGCTAAGACCGAGCTGCACGGGGGAGAGCTGGTGCGACCCTTCGAGAAGCCGTCAAGAGCTGAAGTCGTGCTCAGGGTGGTGCGAGAGTCGGGCCTTGGCGAAGTTTTAGGTCCTGAGTGGTTTTCCTTGGATCCGGTATTGGCAGTGCACGACGCCGACTACGTCGCGTTTCTTCAGATTGCGTGGCAGGAGTGGCAGGACGCTGGCTACGCCGGAGAGGTGATTGCCAATGTTTGGCCAGCCCGACGTATGCAATCCCGAGTGCCTCGGTGCATTGACGGTAAGGTGGGCTACTACGCCATGGCGGCGGAGACATCGATCTCCGAGGGCACCTGGGCGGCGGCGCTCGCGTCCAAGGACGTGGCGCTCACGGGTGCGAAAGCCCTGTTAAAAGGGGAGTGCGGCGTGTTTTCCCTGTGCCGCCCTCCCGGCCACCATGCTGCGTTGGATATGTATGGCGGCTATTGTTTTCTCAACAATGCGGCCATCGCGGCGCAATATCTGCGTGATCAAGGCGCTGTGCGTGTGGCCATCCTCGATATCGATTTTCATCACGGTAACGGTACTCAGGATATCTTTTATGAGCGCGATGATGTGCTGTTCTGCTCGCTGCATGGGAATCCTGAGGATGCGTTTCCGCATTTTCTCGGTTATGCCGATGAGACCGGCACTGGATTGGGGGCCGGCTTTAACCACAACTATCCTATGCCACCAGGGACGTTATTTGCGCAGTGGCAAGAGGCTCTGGTCAGTGCCCTGTCTCGAATAGTCAATTTTTCACCCCAGTATTTGGTGGTTTCCTTGGGTGTCGATGCCTTCGAAAATGACCCGATCAGTTTTTTCAAGCTGACCTCATCCAATTTTCTCACTACTGGCCAGATGATCGGCGCAATCGATATCCCCACCTTGTTCGTGATGGAGGGTGGTTATGATGTCGACGAAGTGGGGGTTAATGTGGTCAACGTCTTGAAGGGATTTCAGGTGAAGACTGAAGTTGGCTGAGCACTGGCAGAAAACAAGGTTCGAAACTGCGAGTGGTCTGACCCTTGTGGCAGATATGGCCGGGCCCGAGAACGGTCAGCCCGTTATTTTGCTACACGGTGGTGGTCAAACGCGCCACTCCTGGAGCAAGGCCCTCTCAGAATTGGCGGCTGCAGGATACAAGGTGATATCGCCTGACTTGCGAGGCCATGGAGAGAGTCAATGGTGCCCCGAGGGCCGCTATACCTTGGATGACTATATGGTCGATTTGGGGCTCATCATGGGTACCCTAGTTTCGTCGCCGATATTGGTGGGGGCCTCATTGGGTGGTGTGGTATCGCTAGTGGGTCTGGGTGAGCAGCAGTTGCCCCCCGCACGGGCACTCGTGTTGGTCGACGTTGTGCCGCGCATGGAGACGCTTGGCCTGCGGGAAGTGATTGATTTTATGTCAGCTAACACGGGCGGATTTGTGTCAATTGACGCAGCGGCCCATGCGGTTGGGCAGTATTTGCCCTATCGCCCTCGGAGTTCCAGTCGAGATGGCCTGCTCAAGAACCTGAGGCAACGCAGCAACGGACGCTACTACTGGCATTGGGATCCTGCGATCCACAGTAGCGCAGGCTCTCCCGATGACATTGAAACCATGGCGCTGCGAATGGAAGCCGCCGCGAGGTTGATTGATGTGCCTACGCTGGTGATGCGGGGCGGGCGCAGCCGAGTGGTGAGTGCGGAGGGGGTGGCACACTTGGCGGAGCTGATACCCCATGCCGACTTTGTAGATATTGCCGAAGCCGGGCACATGGTTGTTGGCGATCAGAATGACGAGTTTAACGCCGTTATTCGAGAGTTCCTTGTCTCTTCATGTGGTAGTGCATGAAACCTTAAATGGCGTCCCAAGGACTGCTCATCGCAACGTAAGCGTCAAAATATAAAACCCATGGAATATTGCTCAGTTGCAATCATGTGTTTGTCTGAGTGATTTGGCCCAACTGGTTGCGACGCCACTCCGTGGGGGTAAAAACTGCCCGTATGCAGTCGCGAAATTTCAGCACGCTCGTGCCTTTGGTTTAAATTATAGAAAATTACTATTGTTTGAGAATATTTATTAACTAACAGTTGTTTAGCATTGTGTGACAAATTTAGTTAATCGGTTAACTTTTCAAGTGCTGTGCAATAGGCTCCGCTGAGCTCTATTTTAAGTAAACCACTGACCTTAAATTGTTTCAAAAGCGGGCAACGTGCATTAGGTCCGTATTTGTATCTGGCTTGGGGCATACACCATGAAACCGCGTATTTGCGGTTATCCATCTATTGGTCGGTGCTCTGCGAGCTGTTGTAGTTATATGAGTCTCAAAACATTAATTTTACGTTCTTTTGTTGGCCCACTAGTTTGCACGTTGTGGCTGGTGCTCTACGCCCCACAATGTATTAAAAAACATAATCTTTAGCATTAAGCGACAGTTTTTAACAACGCCATTAACTTTCATGCCTCAACTCACTACCCTGCGGCGACGGGACTTTAGGTCCCATGGTCGCGTTTACCTCGGCTGTAAACCGGGGTTGTTCTGTGAAAAAGGGTGTTGAAGTTTATATGGTTAATCTGATTTTAAAGATAGCAACACTCTGCCTTTTGGCCTGCGCCTCGCTAACGTCCGCAGAAGAAACCTTGGTGGAGGCCAATGTTTCCAACAATTTCTTAGGCTGGAAATTTATTGCCAGACCTGAAACAACAGATGCGGGGGAAGCTCCGGGCACTGGTATTCAAGATCATGATGGCGGCTCTGCGTCGCTCAATTTTACGCTCTCAGGCGTGATGGGTAACACCCGCAAGGTGAGGTTACATCAAACGGATTTTGAAGCCGCGGGAATATCGGGCGTTACGAAGCTGAAACACCTCTCCAGCATCAGCTGGCGTATTCATCACAGCGACCCACTGACATACCCCCGATTTATCGTGACTCTTAAAGCACGGCCACAGGGTCCCCCGGGCGATGAGTTTTACTATAAAAAGTACGAGAATCTTAATTTTGTGCCGGGTAATCAGAGATTGAATCCGGGTCAATGGGACACGGTAACCGTCGATTTTACGGGCAGGGGTGGTGCGGGCTCGCTATTTCGCCACAGCGGCCCATTAGACATATTCTCGCCGATTAACCCCAACACGCATCAAAAGCAAACGATTAATCAGTGGATAGACCAGTATGGCGAGCTGGAAATTGAGCGGATTCAGTGGGGTTATGGCAGCAAAGACAACGCGTTAGAGTTTACGTCGTATATCGACTACCTAGAAA